>OMGQ01000055.1_pt1 | contig 159699 bp, 116 predicted proteins | sample 1646071 | NCBI WGS metagenome assembly OMGQ01 (sample SAMN05578585, study PRJEB25193) | human gut metagenome | biome: Human Microbiome; feature: human-associated habitat; material: feces | host: Homo sapiens | place: USA:Birmingham
TAGAGCATCTGCCTTGCACGCAGAGGGTCAACGGTTCGAATCCGTTATTCTCCACGCATCCCGCGAGGGAAAGAGGATCTTTGACATATTGGACATCAAAAAGAAGAAACAAGTAGAGCGAGCTTAAGATATATCAACCCGTGCGTATGTACGAGGTGAGAGAAAGTAAGCAAGGGCAGACGGTGGATGCCTTGGCTCTCGGAGGCGACGAAGGACGTGATAAGCTGCGAAAAGCTCGGGGGAGGCGCAAATAGCCGTTGATCCCGGGATATCCGAATGGGGCAACCCGGCAGGCTGAAGGCCTGTCATCCCGTAAGGGAGGCGAACGTGGGGAACTGAAACATCTAAGTACCCATAGGAGGAGAAAATAAACAATGATTCCGTAAGTAGTGGCGAGCGAACACGGAAGAGCCCAAACCCATGTCGTCTAGGCGACACGGGGGTTGTAGGACCACGACGTGGCAAGATAGAGTCAAGTGGAACGCCTTGGAAAAGGCGGTCATAGAGGGTGAAAACCCCGTACACGACTGACGATTGAAGCCTAGTGGTATCCTGAGTAGCGCGGGGCACGAGAAATCTTGCGTGAAACAGCGGGGCCCATCCCGTAAGGCTAAATACTCCCGAGAGACCGATAGCGAACCAGTACCGTGAGGGAAAGGTGAAAAGAACCCCGAGCAGGGGAGTGAAATAGACCCTGAACCCGTCTGCCTACAAGCGGTCGGAGCATAGCAATATGTGACGGCGTGCCTTTTGCATAATGAACCTACGAGTTACCTTCCCCGGCAAGGTTAAGTACCTAAGGTACGGAGCCGAAGCGAAAGCGAGTCTGAAGAGGGCGGCCAGTCGGGGGGGGTAGACGCGAAACCGAGTGATCTACCCTTGGCCAGGTTGAAGGTTGGGTAACACCAACTGGAGGACCGGATGGGTAAGCGTTGAAAAGCTTTCCAATGAGCTGAGGGTAGGGGTGAAAGGCTAATCAAACTCGGAGATAGCTCGTACTCCCCGAAATGCATTTAGGTGCAGCCTCTTTATAGTATATCGTGAGGTAGAGCGACTGATTGGATGCGAGGGCTTCACCGCCTATCAAGTCCAGATAAACTCCGAATGCGCGATATATATTTAAAGGGAGTGAGGGCGCGGGTGCTAAGGTCCGTGTCCGAGAGGAGAAGAATCCAGACCACCGGCTAAGGCCCCCAAATGATCGTTGAGTTGAACTAACGAGGTCGGATCGCAGAGACAGCTAGGATGTTGGCTTGGAAGCAGCCATTCATTTAAAGAGTGCGTAACAGCTCACTAGTCGAGCGATCTGGCGTGGATAATAATCGGGCATAAACGATCTGCCGAAGCCGTGGATGTCGTAAGACATGGTAGGGGAGCATTCCATGCGGCGTCGAAGATGAGGGACGACCCTTGTTGGAGCGCATGGAAAAGCAAATGTAGGTATGAGTAACGATAAGGGGGGCGAGAAACCCCCCCGCCGAAAGACCAAGGTTTCCTGATCAACGCTAATCGGATCAGGGTGAGTCGGGACCTAAGGCAAAGCCGAACGGCGACGCCGATGGAAGAATGGGTTAATATTCCCATACTGCCTCATGGAGTGACGTGGAGACGGAGAAGTGACAGTCCTGCCGGCTGACGGAATAGCCGGTTGAAGGGTGTAGATATTGATTCCCGTAGGCAAATCCGCGGGGAGAGTCGAACCTGACAGTATACCGAGTACTTGTACGAGGTAATATGGACGTAACCATGCTCCCAAGAAAATCCGCTAAACTTATCCATGCGGCACCCGTACCGTAAACGGACACACGTGGTCGGGTTGAGAATACTGAGGCGCTCGAGTGATTCACGGTTAAGGAACTAGGCAAATTGACCCTGTAACTTCGGGATAAAGGGTCCCAACGAGAGTTGGGCGCAGAGAATAGGTCCAGGCAACTGTTTAACAAAAACACAGGGCTGTGCTAAATTGAAAGATTACGTATACAGCCTGACACCTGCCCGGTGCTGGAAGGTTAAGAGGAGATGTCATCGCAAGAGAAGCGTTGAATTGAAGCCCCAGTAAACGGCGGCCGTAACTATAACGGTCCTAAGGTAGCGAAATTCCTTGTCGGGTAAGTTCCGACCTGCACGAATGGTGTAATGATCTGGACACTGTCTCAACCGTGAGCTCAGTGAAATTGTAGTATCGGTGAAGATGCCGATTACCCGCGATGGGACGAAAAGACCCCGTGAACCTTTACTATAGCTTTACATTGAATTTGGGCAGACGATGTGTAGGATAGGCCGGAGGCTTTGAAGGGGGTACGCCAGTATCCTTGGAGCCGCCGTTGAAATACGGCCCTTCGGTTGTTTGAGTTCTAACTCCTAGGCAGGAGGACACTGTATGGTGGGTAGTTTGACTGGGGTGGTCGCCTCCAAAAGCGTAACGGAGGCTTCTAAAGGTGCCCTCAGACCGATTGGTAACCGGTCGCAGAGTGTAATGGCATAAGGGCGCTTGACTGGGAGAGATACAACTCGATCAGGTAGGAAACTAGAGCATAGTGATCCGGTGGTTCCGCATGGAAGGGCCATCGCTCAAAGGATAAAAGGTACTCCGGGGATAACAGGCTGATCATTCCCAAGAGCTCATATCGACGGAATGGTTTGGCACCTCGATGTCGGCTCGTCACATCCTGGGGCTGGAGAAGGTCCCAAGGGTTGGGCTGTTCGCCCATTAAAGTGGCACGCGAGCTGGGTTCAGAACGTCGTGAGACAGTTCGGTCTCTATCTATCGTGGGCGCAGGAGATTTGAGGGGCTCTGACACTAGTACGAGAGGACCGTGTTGGACGTACCACTGGTTTACCGGTTGTCCCGCCAGGGGCACCGCCGGGTATCTAAGTACGGATCGGATAAGTGCTGAAAGCATCTAAGTACGAAGCCGGCCTCAAGATTAGATCTCCCTGAAGGGTGGTTATAGACGATGACCTTGATAGGCCACAGGTGTAAGGGCGGCGACGTCCGAGCCGAGTGGTACTAATTGCCCGGGACTTTCCTCACGTGAAGGTTGATATATTTTAAGACGATAAGGCGAAGCTGGTCTCTTCGGATTGATGTCCGGTCAAAATCTTGATAATGAAATTAAGGTGGCTATAGCACGAGGGATCCACCTCTTCCCATTCCGAACAGAGAAGTTAAGCCTCGTCACGCCGATGGTACTGCGTAACAGTGGAAGAGTAGGTAGCCGCCGTCTTAGGTGAAAGGAGTCAGTCGAAAGATTGGCTCCTTTTTTTGTTATATACACCAGCCGTTGTAGAGATGTGGCACGCTACGTCTTTACAAAGAGGGAACGTGGATAGATTAGTCGTTTATTTCTTTAGCTAGAGATTCCCGTAGTTTTCGGACTGCCGTGGCGATGTGGGCTTCTAATGTCTTTACTGATATTTCTAGGATATTTGCCGCATCCTTATATTTCATCTTATCTTCACGGATCAGTTTAAAAGCCATCTTGCATTTATCCGGGAGTGTATTGATCGCCTCATTTAAATGATCGATGCATTCTTTGGAAATAAGTTCTTCCTCGGGCGTAGTATCGGTATGCGCAAATAAATCGATCGTATTCTCATCGATCTGGACTTTCTCCATATGCTGTGTCCGGTATAGGCTGATGGCTTTGTGGCGGGCTATGCCATAGATATAAGAATCGAAGTTAGAGATCTCCGGTAATGACTTTCTATTATTCCAAAGACTTAGAAATGTATCAGAGACAATTTCCTCAGCTTCTACAGAGGAAGGCACATAAAGGGATGTAAACCGCATTAGCCTCTGAAAATAGGCTAAATAAAGCGATTTAAAAGCAGTTTGAGAATCGGATAGCGCGATTTCACAGACCCATTGCATTATTTCTTTGGAGTGTTTTTCCAAGTAACTAGAATCTTGTTAACTTATTTCCCTTCTAAATATATAGTCGCAAATGTATATAAAAACCCTTAGTGGATCTCTCTCTTAAAAGAGAAATACTTGATGTTAATTTCAACCTAATTTCATATCTGGTTGTTTTTGAATCTAATCCGCAGGTTGTAACATCATTGTAATATGTATGTAACGGATGCGAAATAATTGTTTCAGAACTTTGCGCAAGAATTATAACAATCAGTATGGAAACATTTTATTTGTTCTTGGTCATATTTTTGTTTGTATTGGCCATCGTCGATTTATCGGTCGGTGTTAGTAATGATGCCGTGAATTTCTTGAATTCAGCTATCGGCGCGAGAGCCGCATCCTTTAAAGTTATTATCGCTATCGCTGCTGTGGGAGTCTTTGTCGGAGCGGCGTTATCCAATGGTATGATGGATATCGCCCGGCATGGTATTTATCAACCCCAGCATTTTTATTTCTCGGAGATCATGTGTATCCTTGCGGCCGTTATGCTTACGGATGTGGTGCTACTGGATATTTTTAACTCGTTAGGTATGCCGACCTCGACAACGGTTTCCATGGTGTTTGAGTTGGTGGGTGGAACGGTAGCGATCGCCTTGGTAAAGATCGCTAGTTCTTCAGGCGCTTTGCAATTGGGGGATCTGCTGAATACCGAAAAGGCTTTTACCGTGATTCTGGGTATCTTTCTTTCTGTGGCGATCGCTTTTTTCTTTGGTGTGATCGTGCAGTATCTGTCCCGGATCTTGTTCTCGTTTAATTATAAGAAAAGCTCTAAATATTTTATTGGTCTGTTTGGAGGTTTAGCGGCCACTTCCATCATTTACTTTATGCTGATAAAGGGATTGAAGACAAGTTCTTTTATGACGGGTGAGTTCAAGGATATGGTGTATGCCAATACGGGGATGATCGTTTTGGGATGTATGGTATTTTTTACGATCTTGATGCAGGTATTGCATTGGTTGAAGGTGAATGTATTCAAGGTGGTCATTTTGATGGGTACGTTTGCCTTGGCGTTGGCTTTTGCCGGGAATGACTTGGTGAACTTTATCGGAGTCCCCTTGGCTGGCTATTCCTCTTATATGGACTTGATGGCGCAGGGAGGGACCACTACCACGGATACATTTTTGATGACCTCCTTGTTGGGACCGGCCCAGACACCTTGGTATTTCTTGGTGGGTTCCGGGATCGTGATGGTAATCGCCTTGGCTACCTCCAAAAAGGCTCAGAACGTGGTGAAGACTTCCTTGGATCTGTCTCGTCAATCGGATGGAGAGGAGTCTTTCGGTACATCGCCTGTCGCACGGGTATTGGTACGGAATTGCAGTAATATATCCGCTACGCTATTAAGTATCGTGCCCACTCCGGTTAAGAACTGGATTGATAGCCGTTTCAACCAAAGCGAGATGATCATGGATGACAAGGCTAGCTTCGACTTGGTACGTGCCTCGGTGAACGTGGTTTTGTCCGGATTGCTGATCGCTTTGGGAACCTCCTTGAAATTGCCTTTATCTACGACGTATGTGGCTTTCATGGTCGCTATGGGTACTTCGTTGGCAGACCGTGCTTGGGGGCGTGAGAGCGCCGTATATCGCATCACAGGCGTATTGTCCGTGATAGGTGGTTGGTTCATTACGGCAGGGGCTGCTTTTACGATCTGTTTCATCGTCGCTCTCTTGATTTATTGGGGAGGTATTCCAGCTTTGGTCGCTATGATTGGTTTGGCGATCTATTCGTTGGTTCGTAGCCACTTCGCTTATAAGGCTAAATTGCGGAAAGAGGCATTGAAGGAGGAGGTGAATTCTACGGTGTCTAAACTTCGTAAGGCTACGGATACCCGTGAGGCTTTGGCCCTGTTCCGCGAGCATAGCCGTGAGGAATTACAATCCGATCTGGATTTTACGGCGGAAGTATTCGGCAAGGCAGTAAATGGATTCATGAATGAGAACCTCCGTGAGTTGCGCAAGGTCTTGACTGCCGTGGAGGAGAAGAAGATTCACTTGAAGCAAGTGAAACGTGTCGGTACGCTTGGCGTTACCCAATTGGATCACGACATCGCCGTGGAGAAGGGGCTTTATTATTATCAAGGAAATGACTTCGCCAGCGAGATCATATTCAGCATCCGTCGCTTGGCAGAGCCGATGAAAGATCATATCGATAATAATTTCAGCCCGTTGAGTCCGGTACAGAAAGATGATTTTGGTAAGGTATCTGAACAAATCATCTCCTTCTTGAGAAATTGCGCTATTATGATCCGTAAAAACGATTATATTGGTTTTGAGGAGCTGATCGCTGAGTCGATTACCTTGATGAACCAACTTACCGCCTTGAAGAAAGGGGAGTTGAAGCGTATCCAAGGGCAGTCCGGCAGCACGAAGGTGAGCATGGTTTATTTGAACATGGTACAAGAAGCCCAGAACGTGGTTTCTTTTACGGCGAACCTCTTGAAGGTGAGCAGGAAGTTCCAGAAGGAATAATCAGTCTCTATTATATTAGGATGGTGGGAGACGGGGCATGCCCCGTCTCTACTGGTTTATAGGGTTAGCATCTTCTTTTCTTTGACTAAATCACTCTCGTCCATCCGCAGGGATGGGACTGTACACATCTTGATAAAATCTCCTGTCTGGCAAGTATAATCATAGTAGACCTGTTGTTCCGGGGTAAAATCTTCTTTATCGATCAGTCCGCTTTTCCGGCTCATGAATTCATCGATCTCCGTGCTTTCTGATTCCTTGATAAGAAGGATTCGGCGGGCAATCGGGTTACGATTATAATCCTGACCGATGTATAATCCTCGTAATTGGCGGGGATTCTTGAAAAATGGTATTTGCAGGTATATCGTTACCATCGTGAATTGGGGCGCTTGGTTCTCGTTCAGCATGCAATGGAAATTCTGAGGATCGGGCATGATCCCGAATCCCCATTGAGCCTCTCCATAAGCGCTGATCCGCCCTACACGGACTTGATGATCCGAGGGGGAGAGTAGGAAGGGTTCCATCTTGAGGCAGTCCGAGGAGGAAGAAAGGCTGTAACTGGTATAGATTCCTTTGAAAGCCTCTATTTTAGAGGCGGAGAGCCGTGTCTCCTCCATCAATTGCTTGGCGAAAGGATTATCTTTTAGGCTATCCGGTTCGGCGAGCTCCATCTGGTCTAGGCGAAGGATCATCTCCTCTATATGGGAAAGCAAACGTTTTTTCGACACGTTATTCACTAGGGCGAGCGCCGAGTCCAGCGCTTCTTCCGGCGGGTAACTCTTGATGCCCTCGAAATAATTCGGCAATACGGTCGTATATAGGGAGGACAATATGCTGGGAGCCATATCGATCCAGTCGGCTATCTCTTTCATCTTAACCCCATTGCTTCGTAGATATTCGATCTTTCGGTAGAATTCTTGAAGATTGTTCATGTGTTTATATTCTTGATTTACCTTACAAAATAAGAGGACATATGTTGCGTTTCCGTTTCATGAATGTTACATAAATATTTCTTTATAATTTATTGATTCCTAGTTGAGTATTAATAATATACATTCATGGGTTCAGTAATATGTCTGTAACATGGCGGCTGTACTTTTGCCTTCGAAAATAAAACGACAGAAGATTATGGACACTGCGATACAGACAAATAAAACATCCCGGAGGCGGGTTTCCGATCTCTTCTTCATCCTATGGGCCGGAGGGGCCGCTTTGCTTTCTTATTCCTTGGTATATATGTTGCGTAAGCCTTATACGGCTGCCGCTTTCGAGGATCTGGAGGTATTCAATATGGACTATAAGGTGGCGGTTACGATCGTGCAGATCTTGGGGTACGTGGTGTCGAAGTTCATGGGAATTAAGTTGATATCGGAGTTGCGGCGGGAAGAGCGCTTGCGGTTCATCTTGATGTCCGTGGTGATGGCGGAACTTTCGTTGGTATTCTTCGGGTTGCTCTCGGCTCCTTATAATATAGCGGCGATGTTCTTGAACGGGCTTTCGCTGGGATGTATGTGGGGGATTATTTTCAGCTTTATAGAAGGACGTAGGATGACGGATGTCCTCGCTAGTTTGTTGGGCGTAAGTATGGTGATCAGTTCCGGTACGGCAAAGTCTGTCGGCTTGTACGTAATGGATACGTGGCAGGTCAGCGAGTTCTGGATGCCCGCCTTGATCGGGGCGGTGGCATTGCCTTTGCTAGCCTTGTTGGGATATGCGCTGAACCGGCTTCCACAGCCTACGGAGGAGGATATCGCCTTGAAGTCGGAGCGGGAGACCTTGAACGGGCGGCAGCGTTGGGAGCTTTTTAAGCATTTCATGCCTTTCTTGACGATGCTTTTCGTGGCGAATATAGCGATCGTGGTATTGCGGGATATCAAGGAGGACTTCTTGGTGAATATCATCGATATGTCCGGTTACTCGCCTTGGTTGTTCACGCAAATAGATAGCGTGGTGACCTTGACTATCTTGGCGATCTTTGGTTTGATGGTGCTCGTGAAAGATAATTTTAAGGCGCTTTCAGTCCTGTACGGTTTGATTATTACGGGCATGATGGTCATGGCGTTCGTGTCGTTCGGGCAGGAGCGGATGGGATTGAGCCCGGTGACATGGCTTTTCTTGCAGAGCCTTTGCCTGTATATGGCTTACTTAACCTTCCAGACGATTTTCTTCGATCGCTTCATCGCTTGTTTCAAGATACGGGGAAACGTCGGTTTCTTTATTGTCTTAACAGATTTTCTGGGGTACACGGGTACGATACTGGTATTGGTGCTAAAGGAATTCGTGGGTACGAGATTGGACTGGGCGGTATTTTATAACCAACTTGCCGGATATGTAGGGATCTTTTGCTGCGCCACTTTTGTCGCTTCCTTCGTATATTTGCGGCAACGCTATCGCAAGGAGACCGCTTTATGTGGCTGCGAGGAAATAGCAACTCTTGAACCTACCGAAAACAATGTCCTTACGATCGCTTAAACAAGAAAATTATTAAATACGATACATACAGAATATGAAGAAGATTTCAGGTGTCATTATGGATTGGGCCGGTACGGCCGTGGATTATGGATGCTTCGCTCCGCTGAACGCTTTTCTCAAGGTATTCTCGGAAGAGAAAGGGATTGATATCACTTACCGGCAGGCCCGTGAGCCGATGGGTCTCTTGAAGATCGATCATATCAAGGCGATCTTGAGCATGCCGGAGGTGAACGAGAAGTTCCGTGCCCTGTATAAGAGGGACTGGAACAAGGGGGACGTGGATGAGATGTACGCTAGTTTCGAGAAACATTTGTTCGCTTCCTTGAAGGATTTCACCACTCCGATACCGGGAGTCTTGGAGACGATGGCGATGCTTCGCGAGCAAGGTATAAAGATCGGCTCTACGACCGGGTACACGGCGAAGATGATGGAGATTGTCCGTCCCGGAGCCGAGGCCAAAGGATATAGGGTAGATAATCTGGTGACACCAAACGAGGTCCCGGCCGGTCGCCCCGCCCCGTATATGATCTATAAGAATATGATAGATTTAGCGATTCCTTCCGTAGATCAAGTGGTGAAGGTAGGAGATACGATCGCTGATATTAAGGAGGGCGTGAACGCCAAGGTATGGAGCGTCGGTATCGTGACCGGTAGCAACGAGATGGGCGTGAGCGAGGAGGAATATAACAGCCGTCCGGCGGAAGAATGGGAATCTCTGAAGAAAGAGGTGCGTGAGCGTATGTTGGCGGCGGGGGCTCATTTCGTCTTGGATACGATCGCCGAGCTGCCCGCTTGCATCGAGAAGATTAACAACAGGAATTAAGCTTGATAACCGAATAGAATAAAACAATCATATGAGAAACTATTTATTATTGACACCGGGCCCGTTGAGTACGTCGCAGACGGTACGTGAGGCCATGCTTCAAGATTGGTGTACGTGGGATAAGGATTATAACGAGGGTATCGTTACCCCGATCCGTAAAGGCTTGCTGGCGATAGCGGGACTGGACGGGGATGAGTACACCAGTGTCCTGCTGCAAGGTAGCGGAACGTATTGTGTGGAGGCTACGATCGGGGCTGCTGTCCGTCCGGAGGATAAATTGTTGATCCTCGCTAACGGTGCTTATGGCAAACGTATGGCGCAGATCGCCGATTATTATCATATCAATTACGTACTGGTCTCTTTGCATGAGACGGAACTGGTAACCGGCGAGGTAGCCCGACGTGCCTTGGAGGAACATCCCGGTATCACGCATCTCTCAATGGTACATAGCGAGACCACGACCGGTTTGTTGAATCCGATTGAGGAGGTAGCCGAGGTGATCAAGGGCCGGGGGATTACCTTTATCGTGGATGCGATGAGCAGCTTTGGCGGTGTCCCTATCGACGTGAAAGGTTTAGGTATCGACTTCTTGGTCAGTAGCGCGAACAAATGTATTCAAGGAGTTCCCGGCTTCGGCTTTATCCTCGCCCAAAAAGATAAATTGATGGCGACGAAGGGGAATGCCCGCTCGCTTTCCTTAGATATCTATGCCCAGTGGGAAGCGATGGAGAAAGGGGGAGGCAAATGGCGTTTCACGTCTCCGACGCACGTGGTTCACGCTTTCTACCAAGCGATGAAGGAATTGAACGAGGAAGGCGGTATCACGGCTCGTTATAAGAGATATCAAGAGAATCACCAGATATTGGTGGAAGGTATGCGTGGATTGGGTTTCAAGACCTTGCTGCCCGATGATGCCCAAGGGCCTATTATCACTTCGTTCTTATATCCTTCCGCGGATTTCGATTTCACCTCGTTCTACGCACGGCTGAAGGAGAAAGGCTTCGTGATCTATCCGGGTAAGATCTCGGATGCGGATACGTTCCGTATCGGTAATATCGGAGATATCTTCCCGAAAGATATGGAAGCCTTGATACAATCGATTAAAGAGATCCGGTAATTGATGCCCGTAACGTAACGAGTCCTTCGGGGCCCATATTGAACAGCAAATCCGCTATACTCAGATTGGGGAGGAATCCGAATTTCTCCCGGAATACTTGATAATAAGGTTCCGGGCGGAAGGCGGGATCTTCCCCTTCGTGTTTCGGGCGGATCGTTTCCCGGAAATCGTTGGCTACCTCTGGCTCATAATGCTCGGTGTAGACGACTGCGGGTTGCATATCCAACAGGTCACAGACTAGACGGCGCAGTTCCTCGTTGAAGTCGAGGAGGAACTCGTATTTCTTTTCGTAGAAAGGAGCGAAGTCATCGGCATAATACTCGAAAAACGGACTCATATTGTAGGCCGATACCAAAGCGTTCCAGTGCAGGTGCCGCCAGTTTCCGTGGTCGGAGATACGGATGTCCTTGGTCTGGCATTTCAAGGTATCCGGCTTGACGATGGGGATGGATAGGGAGAGTGGGCCGTTCGCGGCGGCGATGGAACAACGGTTACGATAGGTTTGCTTCACGTAATTCTCGGCGGTCTCGATACGGACCTCCGGGTATTGGAGCATCTTGCAATATTGTTGTATGGGGCCTAGATAGGCGGTCGCTATATATACAGGTCGCATGATTAATGAACGGGTTTAAAGATTCGTTGTTTGTCGGGGCTGTACCAGCAGAGCCAAGCGTTGCCGACGATATGGTCGGCCGGTATGAAACCGAGATGGCGGGAATCTACCGCCTCGTTGGTATTATCGGACAGTACCCAATAGTAGTCTTGTCGGAAAAAGAAGAAATTAGTCTCCCGCCCGTCCAGATATAACTTTCCGTCATGGAAGGAAGCCTTGCCATCCGTCTCCCGCATGATGATCTCCTTGCAGGCGGTGAGCGAGGCGGCGTCCAGCGGGTAAGCCCGGTCTTTCCGGGGGACGATCAACATGTATTCTTGCATTTGTTCCCCGATAAAATGACGGTTTATGGCGTCGGGCAATTCCTCCCTCAATTGATATTCCTCGAAAGCCGTGAGGCTGAGCATACAGCCGAAACTTTCCTGCCTGAAATCCCTAAGTGGGATGTCCAACTTCTCTAACGTCTCCAAGAACGTCTCCTTGGCGCTCAGTGTTATGAAATAGGAACAGAGGGAGCGAGGAGAGCGGGGGATTTTATGCCCGTTTATCGTATATCCGTCCATGCTGACCCGGATCGTATCGCCCGGCATACCGATGCAGCGGCTGATGAATAAGGGAGCATCCGCGGAATCTCGAGAGAGCGGGCTGGTAAAAAGCACGACCTTGCCCCGGACGGGCTTATTCTTCCCCGGTATTTTATTGACTAGGATATAATCCCCTTTATGCAAAGCCTCTTCCATAGAGTCCGTGGAGATGCGATAGGACTCTATGCAGAAAAGGCGTATGAGCATGACGATCCCTGCGGCTAGCGCGAAAGCTGCCAGCCATTTCATGAGAACTATCAGGAATCGTTGGATTGTCATAATACGAAGTTTTCACCTCTTAATCCGGATGAACCCAACGGAACAGGCGGTTCCAACGGATACCACCGTCGAACAGACTGCGATCCTTGTCCAAGGATAGCCAAACCAAGATCGGCTTGCCGACAATGTGATCCTCGGGTACGAAACCCCATGAGCGGCTATCCGCGCTATTATGGCGGTTATCGCCCATCATCCAGTAATAATCGTATTTAAACGTATAGGAAGTCTCGGGCTTGCCGTTGATGTAGACCTTGCCGTCCTTCACTTCCAAGGTGTTGTTCTCGTAATTCTTGATACAACGGCTGTACAACGCAAGATTACGTTCGTCCAACGGGATGGTAGCCCCTTTCTTCGGGATCCAAAGCGGCCCGAAGTTATCACGGGTCCAGCCGGTATTGTATCCGACCGGATAGGTAGGGCCGCCCAACGTCTCCGGCTCGATGATAACCTTCTTCACGGTAGGTAACTTCTCCGCTATCGCCAAGGCCTTTTTCGTGAGTGGCAGGCGATATACCGGGTTGTACTGTCCGTTCGCGTTAGGCGTAAAGCCTAGGTATGACAATAGGTTCTGGTAATAACCGCCGCTGGAGGCCAGCATACGGTCATCCTTGCTTACGTCCATCAAACGGAATTGCTCCTCTGTGATCGGGGAGCCGTCTGTTTCGATGAAGTAGTTGAACTGCATATCTTTCGGGTTCTCGGCGGGTTTACCGTCTATGTACACTTGGTTGTCTATGAGTTGGAGCGTATCACCCGGCATACCGATACAACGCTTCACGTAATTCTCCCGTTTGTCGACCGGGCGGTACATAACCTCGCCGAACGTGGCCTTATCCAATAAGATACGTTCCCGTCCGTACTCCTCGACCAAGGAGTAGTAATCCGGGTTTTGCACTTTCACGGCGATCGTGTCGCCTGCGGGGAAGTTGAACACTACGATATCATTACGTTTCACGTGGCCCAAACCTTTCACCCGTTTGTAGCCCCATTCCGGCCAATCCAGATACGATTTGCTGTTTAAGATCGGCAACGTATTTTGTACCAACGGGAAGGAGATCGGCGTGTTCGGTACGCGAGGGCCGTAACTTAATTTGCTGACGAATAGGTAATCTCCTACCAGCAAGGATTTTTCTAGGGAAGAACTCGGTATCTGATAGTTCTGGAAGACGAACAAATTGATGAAATAAACGGCTACCAGTGCGAATACGATATCGTCCACCCATTCCAATACGTTGCGTACCGCCGGGTTCTTAGACCGTTTCCAAGCTCCCCAAGGGATGTAGTGCGTCAAGAATATATCGACTAGGACGATTAATCCCAGCAGTAACCATAAGTTTTGCATCCAGATAGCGAACAACGTGTATAATACGGCCGCTATACTAAACTTGATCCATTGTTTTTTCGTGAACTTCTTCATCTTTTAGCTAATACGTTTAGAATTTGAATAAGTCATTCATGCCTAGGAAACCTTTCTTTCCGGCGGTAAACTCTGCCGCTATTACGGCGCCTAGCGCAAATCCGGCACGGCTCTTGGCATCATGCTTGATACTGATCGTATCTACGTCCGACTCATACGTGATCTCGTGGATACCCGGAACCTCACCCTCACGGATGGCGTGGATCGGCAGGTCGGTCGCGTTCTCGGCGTTCTCTAAGGTCCAGCGGTCTTTACGATCGATGTTTTCCAAGATACCTTCGGCCAACGTGATAGCCGTTCCACTGGGTGCGTCCAGCTTGTGGATATGGTGGACTTCCGTCATCTTAACGTCGTAGGAGGGGAAGTTGTTCATGATTTTCGCCAGATACTTGTTCATGGCGAAGAAGATATTTACGCCGATGCTGAAGTTGGAGGCGTAGAAGAAGGTTTTGCCCTCTTTCTCGCATTTCTCCTTGATCTCGCCGATACGGTCCAGCCATCCGGTAGTACCCGATACGACCGGCACGCCTACCTCGAAACATTTCATATAGTTATTGAAAGCGGTAGCCGGGGTAGTAAACTCAATCGCCACGTCGGCGCTCTTGAACGCTTCTGAATATATATCCTCAGCGTTATTGATATCTATGATGGAAACAATTTGATGTCCTCTCTGGATGGCGATCTGCTCGATCGTTTTGCCCATTTTCCCGTAACCTATAAGTGCAATTTTCATACTTTAATTCAATTAATGTCGCAAATATACAGAAAATGAATTACATTTGAATCCAAAATCTTAACTCTGAAAGAATATGGAACGTTTATTACACTATGTTTGGAAATACAAACTCTACGCGAGTACTTCATTGGCTACCACCGAGGGGCTTCCCATCGCTGTTATCGATCCCGGAATACAAAACACCGACGCCGGTCCCGACTTCTTCAACGCCAAGATAAAGATTGACGGCACGGTATGGGCCGGAAGCGTGGAGATCCACGAAAAAGCTTCCGATTGGTTGCTGCATCATCATGATTCAGATAAGGCATATGACTCCGTTATCTTGCATGTAACGGGTGTGAATGACGCATCTATCTGCCGGATGAACGGTGAGCCTATTCCTCAATTGATATTACCCGTTCCGGAACCTGTCCGGAAAAATATCGATTGGTTATTGGTAAGAGAGGTGCCCGTCCCCTGTCTTGAGCGGATTCAAGATGTGGACTCCGTGCATCTGGCCTCATGGATGGATACCTTGCTCAGTGAGCGGCTGGAACGAAAGACAGAGGATATATACCGTCTGCTGGATCAGTATCAAGAGGATTGGAACGAGGTGTTCTATATCCTATTAACCCGTAGTTTCGGCTTTGGCGTGAATAGCGACGCTTTCGAGTGGTTGGCGAAAAGCCTCCCCCTGCGATATATCCAAAAGCAAAGGGCTAGCGAGTCGCAAGTAGAGGCGATGCTTTTTGGACAAGCGGGTATGCTCTCGGAAGAGGGCTCCTGCCATTACTATCGTCTGCTGAGGCGGGAATATGAGTTTCTCCGCCATAAGTTCGGCCTCAAGCCTTTGGATGAATCCTTGTTCAAAAGCCTTCGCATCCGTCCGACCAACTTCCCGCATGTGAAGTTGGCGCAACTGGCCGCTATCTGGCATCGGTACGATACATTGTTCTCGATGATCCTGTCCGTTTCTTCTCCTAAAGAGATCAAGGATTATTTCCGTATCCAACCCTCGGATTATTGGAAGAATCATTATCATTTCCGTTATGCCTCTCCGGAGAAAGAGAAGGAGATCGGGGAGAATGCGCTTGATATATTGTTGATAAACACGGTTGTTCCTTTACTTTTCGCTTATGGGGGGCGGAATAGATTACCGGAATATTGTACCCGTGCGACTCGTTTGTTGGAAAGTATCCCACCGGAACGAAACCATATCGTAACCGCTTTCACTCGATCCGGTATCCATGTCCGTAACGCCGGTGATACGCAATCGCTCATCCAGCTGAAACGGGAATATTGCGAGAAGCGAAAGTGTTTGTATTGCCGGATCGGGTTCAGGTTGCTGAAACGGAGTGTCAATCCACCTCGGTAAAAGGAGTTCCGGGGGAGAGACGGTTAATGTATAATTTATGCCTTGTCGGGTGAATAACTTATGGCTTGTCAAGTGAATAACTTACGGCTGGGGGTAACCATAAGCTTACGAGTCTGGAAGTGGTTAGTTATTCACTTGACAAGCCTTTCTCAAGTGAGTCGGCCTATTGATTAACATGGTTTAAATCAGTGATTTATATAATAATGGTTATCCCATGATCTCATCTGACTATAAGATTTCTTTTTTTCTTACCAAATATGTATACGCGTATCTTCCTGTATGAATAATTTATCACCCCACTTTACATCAAAAGCATTATACCAAGCATCCGTATGGATGACAATACCATTTACACGAAGCTCAGGTAAAGAATGCGTGTCTGCTTGGGTAGCATCAATCGCATGATCCTGTGTATAAATAGCTTTCCACGCTTGGGCGAATGACAAGTAGAATTTCTTTTCCTGGTCTTCCAGTTCGGATCCTTTAAAACCCTCTTTTGCTTTTTTCTCCATAAAAGTCTGGTAGGCTATTTCCAAGCCACCTAAGTCTGCGATATTTTCACCAAGCGTCTTTTCGCCATCAGCCTGTAATCCCGGCCATGCTTCCATAGAATTAAAACATTCGACAAAAGCGTCCTGTCTCTTTTTAAATTCTAATTTGTCAGCAAGCGTCCACCAGTCTTCAACAACACCATCCTGATTGAATCGTGAGCCATTGTTATCAAAACCGTGCGTCATCTCATGTCCGATCGTAGTAGCTCCAATCGTTGCATAATTGAAAGCATCAGAGACTGATAGGTCATAGATAGGAGGGAGCATGGTTCCAGCAGGGATAAACAAAGAGTTGAGAGGATGATAATAAAACGCATTTACGATATATAACGGATATTGAAGAATCAGAAAAATCCAAGAATCCTCTCCAAAGGATTTTCCGGAGATGCTTATACTGAGCTTATAATTTTGTTCTCTGCACTGCATGATATCCGCGCAAAGGCAGTTTCCGCTTAGACGAGGGCTACCCAATTCATTCTATGCATCCGGATAGCCAATATTAAACTTCATGGCTTCCAGTTTAGCTATGGCCTTACTTTTAGTCGTTTCACTCATCCAGTCCAGATTTTCTATACGGCGTTTGAATACACTTCTCATTTCATTCGCCATTTCCGTACCCCGTTGTTTATAGGATGGATCAAAATATTTTTCTACATATAACCTGCTTAGATGGTAGGTCATATATTGGGTGGCAGCTGTTTTTAATAATTTATTTACAGGCTGAATTTCCTTATTGAACAATGCTGCTTCTTTTTCACGGAATTCCCGGGGTAGATAATCCCGATTATTCTGTATGATGCAGTTTTCCATATAATCTTTTAATATCTCTGGATTCGTTTCCGATATGATATTTAGGATGGGTTCAGCTACATCATAAATCATTGTGAGTTGGGGATCTAAACCCATGCTTTCAATAAAGATTTCTCAGTCAGAAGCGGTAGCCTTTGTTCGCACTTGTGACAAGTTTCTTAAACGGCTGTAGTTATCGGCATCACCCCAATATTTTAAAGTGTAAGAGGCCGGATTGGTACAGTTTGCGATTAAACGTTCTATATAGATGGCATTTTCAGCCTTCCGATAAGCATCATTGTTGCTATATCCTAACATTTCAAAGCAGTAAGCGATCCATTCTTTATATTGGGGATTAGCCCCTTGTTGATAGTCATAGGAGGTCGAATAAAAAATATATCCGGCATTCAGATGAGGAACAAAAAGACCATTGACAGGAACCACTGTAACAGAAAGGAAAGGTGCATATCCCAGTTTGATTATATTTCCGATGCCTTTTAATAAATCCGTATACGAATGGATATTTTGAACTAATAGCAGATGCTCCTTTAAAGCATCAAGACTGTTTCGCTCTGTAAGTTCGTTGTTTATCCCATCTTGTCGCAGTTTGTTTATGATAGGGTCGCTTGTGGAATTAAGTAATTTTTCGATTTTCCCAAGGCATAGTATCTGTAGTCGAATCTATGGGATCATCGTCGCTACAACTGGATAGACATAATGTCATACCAGACAATAAACACGCTGCCGCGTAAAGTAAACTTGTTTTTTTCATTTCATTTGTTAATGTTGATGATCGTTGAAAACTTAGCGGGGGAGACTATAGCCCCCCCGTCGTTGATTGTAGAATATTTGGTAGTTAGTGTTTTTAAATACCTATATATTAATAATTCATCTGTTTCATGAACTTAGCGCTTCCATTCTTGAATTTCAAGATATATAATCCCTCCGGCAAGGACGATACGTCTACCCGTACGCTTTGCTCATCCAGCCAAGTAACCGATAAGTTCGCATACGATTTGCCTGTCGCGCTATATACCAAGACCGGACCTTGCTCCACGCCCTCGGCGATCACATACGTTGTCGCCGGGTTTGGATGAACGGATACTTGCTTGATCGCCACTTCCTCGACAGAGGTCGGATCATCGCCAACGACAATGTAATCCTTCTTCGTCACGGTCGAAGTGCCATAGGCGTTGCTTACGGTCAAGGTGACATCGTAGCTTCCCGGTGTCTCGTAAACGACTGTCGGATTCTCCTCATCAGAGGTAGCGGGCGTTCCTCCCTCGAACGTCCATGTCCATGAGGTAGGATCGTATTGAGATAAATCTTCAAACGTTATGGTCAGAGGTGCTTCACCCTTACGGTTCATGGCTTGGAAAGAAACTTCCGGCTTTTTACCCAAATCCCGTTCGCCGGTTCCGTAATACACCGGATATCTGGCATCCGTCTCTGCCCCTAAAGGAAATACCATATCTTCTTCATCCTCCGGGATAATGAAAGAGTTCTTATCTTCCGATAGAGCCACGTGGAATACGGTCGCTTCGTCCTCTTCCTCATCATACGCCATCAAAGCGATATATTCATCTTTGATACCCAAGGTCGGATAAGCCGGTTGGGAGAGAGGCGTCATTATGTTTGACAGTATTTCTCTGTCGAAAGAGGCTAGGGCTAATTCAACCCAACCTTTTGAGTTGATTGCCTCAAAAATAAACTTATCCGGAGAGTTCTTGAAGAAAGTAGGATTACCTACACTGATCCCATTATTGTAAGTGAATAGGATAGCGATCATTCCTTCGCTCCAATCTTCCATGTCGGCATCCCATACCTCCAAAACGCCAATATTCCAAAAACTGAATTGAGAGGTCTCGTTATAGGCATCATATAGCAAATTTTCCCCGCTTAGGTCGAACTCGATGTGATCCGCATATTTCACGTCGTAGGTCGTACCTTCCGTTCCCGGAGTGGACAATCCGAACGCGATCCATTCCTTGTCGTCCAGATTGCGCACGTAGATGTTGGGGTCGTCGTCTGAGTAGGCGACAGCCGCCACTCGCTTCCCATCCTTGGATATGGCGACATTGGCGAAGGGGGTCTCCTCCGAATAGATCTCGCAGTTTCCCTTTTCCAAGTCGCATCGATAGATCTTATAATCTTCACCTACATAGAGCAACGTCTTTCCGTTGTCTGTCACGCTCGGGGTTGTCAATGCGGGCATCTCGGAAATCAACGTGTATTCTTTGGTTACGGTGTTGTAGCTCATCAAACGTACGCATCCGCTTTCCGGATCCTTTATGTTCGCTGCCAAGCATTCGTCGCCCGGATTCGGATCCAATTCGGACATCCCGGGAAGCGATGCTTCATCCTCCCAGATACCTACCTCATCGAAAGCCTTGGCCGCGCAAGCCGCGTTCTTCTCTCCATACAACTTGCGGGCGGAGCGGATGATCGCCAAACGCAAGTCGGTGAAGCGAGACGTGGCTGTCAGATAATGGGTCAGGGCATGGTAATAAACCTGTTCTGCCTCTTCCTTGGAGGTCGCCGTGGCGTATTTGTAATAGGCGAAATTCAAGATACCGCTGTTGATATGCACGCCGCCATTATCCTCCTCACCTGTGTATATCTCGGACGTATGGGCCGGTTGCCAATTGTCCTCTTTACTGGAAATACACCCGTTGTGGGGGTTCGACATATCTCTCATGGTTCCGGAAGGGAACTCTTCCGGTTTAATAACATCTTCTCCTATTTGCCAATCCTCCCGGTCGATCATCGCCCCGAAAATATCGGCGAATGATTCATTCATGGCTCCGGATTGATCTCTATATACTAGGCCGGCCGTTTTGTCTATCACACCATGCCCCAATTCATGCCCGATGACATCCAAGGCTCCCGCTAATGGCTTGAATGCTTTATTCCCATTCCCGAATGCCATGTAAGCACCGTTCCAATAGGCGTTGTCCATGGGGTCTCCTGTTTCTGTGTCATTCATATTGATGATACCGATGATATTCCCACCTTCACCATCCAAGGAGTTACGGCCGAACGTGTTTTTGAAATAGTGATAAGTTTGGGTGATCCCCCACATGGTAGAGACGTGCAGCGGACTCCATTCATTTTGTTTGGATGTACATGGCTCTGTCTCTAGATTAGTCGCGTTCGTGAAGTTAGCGTCGAGAATCAAGATAGTTCCGGTCTCATTTTCCGGATCATACATCTCTTCTGCCTTATTTTGCAGATAATAGATGTTTTCATCCGTATTGTATGCTGTATGGATTGACTGGCGAACGCCGTTCAGATCCTCTCCCGTGAACGTCTTTTTTTCCCAGCCACCCTTCGTGTTATTATACCGGGAAATGATCGTGCCATCCGTGGCGTTGATGAAATAGATCCATTCCTCTACGAGATTGGGGCGGTAACTGATCCGGAAAGAAAGGCGATATAGGCCATCGGCGGTCGGATAGTAAAGCGTATCTACTTTCGCTTGTGTACCTCCTACCAGTTTCAACTCTGCTTTCGTGAGGGTTCTTACCTTGGTTTTCTCCTGCAAATCCTTCCGGAGGGTTTGGATCGCTAGGTCGCTATCCAGCGTAGCGGCGGAGGCTACGATCTTGCTCTCCTCGACCGTCCGTCCAGAGAAACGCTCGGTCTCGGAAGATATATTGAACGTGAAGTCCGCTCCGTAAACCGGATATCCCTTGAAGATCTGTTCACCTCTTCCGGTCAGCGTACCTCGTTTGTCTACCTCAACTTTGTTGATCCGGATATTTTCCGGATTCGTCAGGTAAAACATACCGGAGGAAGAGGCTAGGAAACGTGTCACCTCATTTCGGACAAATCCCGTATCTGTCGCTAATGAGCGTAAGTTTGACGGGCGTTTTTTCTCCAAGACGATGGCTTGCCCCTTTTCTTGGTTCATCTCTACTACGTCCGCACCTCGCAAAAGGATTGGATGTTTTTGCTGCTTTTTCGTGTCGGAGGCAGACCGGAGGGACGATTGACTACCATCGATTACCCGGCTGGTCGATATCGTTACCGGCTTTGAGGCGGTAGCGGCTGTTCGTGCTGGTTTCAACGCCGGTGTCTGTGCGCATAACCCCATTACGGACAAAGCAAAAAGGTTCAGTAATAATTTCCTCATAACGTTTGTTATTTATATGCACATGAAAAGTAGATTAATCGCCATAAACGATTACCGTGTACTTAGAGAAGAGTCCCAAGACGCTCTTGGACTTTTGGTCTACATGGCTGATCTTCGTGATACCCGCTTCTTTTGCGGCTTTCTGTATACTGGCATCTCCATAGGCAACGAGACCTAAGATGCTGGTAGCGGTAGCCTCTCCTTTTTTAGAGCCTAAGGTATTTGCGGTAGCCGAAACCGCGGATTGTGTTTTTTGGTAGATAGCCCCGTTCACCGGAGCGTTTACGATCGCACAACTAGACAATGTAAAGACAGTGCAAACGAATAAAAATACTTTTTTCATCATTGTTTTATTTTTTTGATTAAACATGATGCGAAAGTAGCCGGATTCTTTTGTTGGAAAGAGATTTCCGTAGCGGTTGCTCTCCACGGAAATCTTTCTTGTTCTCCACGAGAATCACATATATTACTAAGAATTATTGATTCCCAGCAGTTTCAGATGAACTCTTCATGTGGCTTGTTCCATCCTGTCATTCGTCAATCCGCCCTTTGGACAATTCCTTGTTACGGTAATCGGAGGGTTTCATCCCATATTTCTTTTGGAACTGGCTGTAAAAAGCACCGTTCGACATTTGGGATTCTTTGGCGATTGCCTCCAAGCTCCATTGCGGATGCCTACGCATCAGGCGGGTGGCATGATCGAGCCGGCATTGCTGTATGTACTGCGTGAAACTACACCCGGCGAACTCTTTGAACAAGATGGAGAATTTGTTGGTGGGTATGTGGAACTCTTTCAGCAAGTCTTGTTTTGTAAGACTCGTGTCTAGGTAGAGGCGGCGGTTTGTTATTTCATGGATCATGCGGTTATAGAGCGTACGGTCGTTATCCGTCAATTTGGGCATAAGGCGTGAATCAGCATCTTCCTTGGCCGGCATTTGGGGGGATTGCTCCTCTTGTGGTCCCTGTAACGTCGCTTTTAGACGGATGTTCTCCTCTTGTTGGACAAAAAGTTCATCTTTGTATGTCATCAGTTCGTCGATCGTATGAATCATTACGTTGTTCTTATTCCGGATGATACGATTATAATACAGCATACGGACACTAAATGCGATGGCTGCGAGTAAAAACACGATGGCAGAAATAATAATGGCATTGCGTAACCGTATGGAGGCGGTTTGTCGCTCGATCTGCCGGGCTTGCTCGTTGCTCTTGTATATTTCCGCCAGCTCCAGCGCATCCTCTTGGCGGCTTTTTTCTTGAAGCGTATCCATCAAGGCGATGATATTGCTTTGCACATGGTTGGCGGCACGGAAATCTTCCATACCCTCGTAGGCTTGCAGCTCATATTTCAGGTGCCATTCAATATACTCATAGTTGACTGTATCGGAATGAGCCTGTTTGTACTGTTTCTCTCGGGTGATATAACGCAATGCCTCCCGATAGCGCCGGGAAGCGATCAAATAGGGTATCCGTATCCCTTCCCCATCCGGGGTAGAGGCATAACGGGTACTGGTCAACAGGTCGTATAGCTTGTCGGCCTCTGTTGTATCCCCTTTCTGCCGATAGATATAGGCGTATGCCGCATATCCGCTGGCGATTCGCATATCCAAGAGGCCATCAGGGATATCATCGCATTTGCTCAGGTTTTCCATGGCCTTCTCTAAAACAGGCCACATGGCGGCGGCTTCCTCATACCGTTTGTTTTCGCTAAATGAACTGATTTGCGTGCCTAACGCATAGAGATAGTTGTCCCATTCAACCCAACTGGAACTTTTCCGGGCTTCCTCCTCCGTCACGTTTGTGGCAAAGCTGAAATGCCGGAATGCCTCTTCCTGTTGGCGCATTTGAAGTAAATTCTGTCCGAGGGTGACATGAAAGTTCGCTTCCGACATTCGGTTGCCGGTCTCTTGCGCTAGCTTGACTCCTTCGCCGCAATAACGCACGCTATTTGCGTAATCCCCTTCCATATAGTATTCATCGGCGATCAGTTCCACGAGCGATAGGAGTACCTCGGTATCTTCTCGTGCGGAAGGTAACTTATACGCTTCCAACGCGTATCGCAGCGCACGTTTGTAATTGGAAAGCCCGTTGTGGTAGGCTAGGCAACGCAGGCGATTGATATCAAAAGCCGTCATCAGGGATTTCTGCTCGGCGGTATCAAGCAGCGCGAGTACCTCGTGCGGCCGAGTGATTGTCATATCCTGTATATGGGCGACATCATAGGTTATGCTGTCTTGCTTGGTTGTCATGCCGGAGGTATGTTTGTTGGCGCAACTCCATCCGATAACGAGAGCAATGATCCATAGGGGTACTATAAAGTGTCTTCTTTTATTCATGTTTGATATCGATCAGATCATTAGGCAAAACGTAAACACGTAGAGCAGCCTTTTCAATATGTTGTGTATGATGTTGGTAAATTCTTCAGGTGTGATGTCGTCCCTGCCGATAAAATGGGGAAGTTCGTATTCGGGAAGTTTTTTCTCTCATTTCAATGTTCTCGTTGATACAGCGCACAAGTGCGGTCTTGCATTTATTCAGTTTCCGTCGATAATAGACGACAGCGATGGAGAGCATCATGATGATGATTGCGGATAGGATGATCGCTATATATAAATAAAATTGCTCCATTTGAATTTATCATTTTAATCTAGTACGAAATTAGAAGAAATATATGAAAGTGCCCCATCTTTTTACGGGTGATTCTCCACGGAGATCATTTCTATTCTCCGCATAAATCACTTTTGATCCTTAAACGGATATAGTCTCCACAGTCATCCTATTAATAGTAACTGTCTTTCTTTTTAATCTCCACCTCTCGACCGACAATGGCAAATTCATCTATTATCGGCTGGAAGTATTTCGTAAAATCAAACTTGTCATCGGGAGCCAGGAGGGAAAAATCCATATCCTCGCTGAAGCGTTGGAGACCATGAAAAATTCTGAGGCAAGTACCACCATAGAAAGCGGCCACATCAAAGAAACCGCCATTGTAGAGCCCGGCAAGTATCACTTGCTGGTTTACTTCAAATATGGCATTACGCCTTTCTTGTTCTGTTGTCACGCCATATGCAGAGAGCATATTGTCATAATTCTCATTCTTCATTTTTTCAGCAATTTAAGTAAAGCATTCTTGAGACGTATTATTTGTTTGTCACGCTCAAGCAACCTGAGTTTCTGGCTTCCGCCCTTGATATGAGGAAACAAAGACTCCAAAACGGAAGCTGTAACAGGAATGTTACCTAATTGTTGCAATGGATTCATGCTATTTACTATTTTACCATAGATACAAAACCGTTCTTGTTTATATGAATGCCTGTCATTCCGGTACTGCCAATAGGCAGATGCTCGCCATTGCTCATTTGCAAGGTGAAGGTCACTTCTTCGTCTATGCCGATGAAGGGTTCTATCCTCTTGAGTTCATCATACACATCGTTCCACTCATCGCTAAGACGGTGAGTAAGATGCTTGCGGACTATTCCGGCACGGTTGGGATAGTCGGAGAGTTCTCTGAAGCTTGGGCTGTTTTCCGACATCAATTTTCGCAAATAACTGGAGGTGGCATTCACCGGGCTGGCAACAATTGTCACTTTGTCCTTGTAGCGGTCGGGAGTCGGCAAATCAAACGTCTTTGTAGGACCATATCCATAGCAAAAATTATATGCGTGGTTGGAACCAGCACCCGAAGTGGCCGCACCCGAAGTGATGTCATACACTACACTTACATTCAAACTGATAGGCAGGTCTTGCTGTTTACTGGTGTTGTCGATGATCCAACACCAAGTCTGCTCAAGTGGGAATTGTTTGATGCTGATATCGGAAAATTTGTTCACACCTCCGTTTCGCCCGCTATTACGATGGTATTTCATGGGATTTTGAATACGATACGTCCACTGAATATACGATTTGTCAACCCGGTTGAATGTAGCTGGCATCTCGCTATAGGGTAAGGAAATTGAGGTTGAGGATGTGTATCCTGCGCTCAAGTCCCCGGCAATACCGCCAGAACTTAAACCGATCGAACCTCCCAAAGTCCATCCGTTGATGGTCTCTTTAGTGCCGTTTGCCGGATGATTGTCGGGTGCCACGCCTTCCAAGGTACTTACGTTAATGCTGGGATTCAAATTTTTTAATCTCACATCTACATGAATCCCTTCCAAAGCGAAACCGGCACATTTGTCGGAGTAGATTCCATGCTTAATCTTGCTCTCGCCTTGCCAAAGATTTTTGCCGGGATAATATTCACTAAGGGTTATCTGATAGTAGTCCTTGTCTTGGTCGAAGGAGTAAGCGCATCGGATTTTTGCGTCGATGCTGACGGTTCCTTCAGCCTTCAGAGTCACTTCCTTTGCCATGTGATGGTCTTTCTTATTGTATGTCTTGTATAGATGAAGTGTCTTGTCCCAGTGTATAGGAATTAGGGGAGGTTCAGTAAACGAATGTCCTGCCCGCAACGTGACCGCAGTAGAGCGGGCACGGACGCAGGTTTCTAATGTCTCATTGATAAACTTTGCGGCATTTTCTGCGTATAAACCATAAAAATAGTCGTTTGGCTTCTCTGCATTATCAATAACTTCCGTATGAATATGGCCGTCTTCATCCGTGAACTCGATAACTTGAGAACCTGCAACATGGATATCGTCGGTACGGTATTCAGCTCCTTGGATATTAAAGATGTAGGCATCGCATACCGGAGGAATGGCCTTGTCTGGTACATCGTTGAAGACCCCTAGCTTTAGGCGGGCTATCAATGCCGAAGCTTGTAATGCCGGCTTGTGGAAGTATATCAAACCTCCTCGGAGATAGAAGTCTTCGAGTTTTTCATACTTTTCATCGTCGTTGATAAACTGCGTTACCCCCTCCTCGTCAAAAACCACCAGTTCGGTGTCGTCATCCAAGTAGGGGCTTATGAGTTCGCTCGACAAGCGATTCTGAAACAGACGGCTCATTTCATCAAGCCCTGTTGCGAAAATCACCGTTAGAGCCGTTACCTTCGTTTCAATTACATCATGCGTTGGCAAATCAGTCGCCGGAGGAGCTGCTTCCGTATCCTCCTCATTATTTATCTTTTCCAGTTCATCGTCTTTGCAAGAGGTAAGAGTTGTTCCAACGATGAGGATTGACGACAGAATGCCAATCATTATTTTCATACGGTTGTTTTTGTCCATAATCTTTCAGTCTAAATAGTCTATTTTATGAGGGATGTCGGTTCTTTTTGATGTTCGGCAAAGTATCTTAAGATACTTGGTCGATGAAGTTAAGATACTTTGCTAACAAGAGAATTTGCGGAAAACATGTATGACTTTTCCGGAAAATAGGCTGATGTTTTTCCGAGCCTCCTTTATTCCTTCGAGAAGTTCGGACAGGTGTACACGGCTCCGTTTTCTACCGCTTTACCATCTATCCGGACTAATCGTATCTCGGTCCCTTCGGTATTCAGCAGGAAGGCATATTTTTCTTCCTTCTCCTTCTCCGCTGTAAGCGTGATGTCGTATCCTGAGTGTTTCCAACTGTATGATACGGATGAATCATCGTTTACGTTCGCTACGTACTTATTCGGGAAGTTTAACGAGCGGATAGCGGTCGTCTCATCTGTCGTTGTCCAAACTGTGGCTTCCACGTTCGGTAAATAGAGACCGAAGGTCATAGATGATTCTAACTTAGAAATGTAATTCGGAAGTTCCTCTGAGTTGAAAATAGAAAGTTCTATCTTTTTATTTTTTGATAAAGCGGCTCCGGTGTATACAAAACCTAAGTAGCTTTTTTCTACTTCATCCTTGATGTAGGAGAGTAAGTTTCGATAAGCATTGTGGGTTACATCTTCCACGCCGGTAGAATCAAAGAAGCCGACGATCCTCATCTCTTTCATGTATTTAATGTCCAAGGATCCTCCCGCGTTCTTTACGGAGTCTTGCATGAATGAGATACGTTTTTCCAATAAATCATAGAAAGCCAAAGAATCGCCCGCACATTTGATATATTCGTTCTCATAGCCGAATTGTAACATGTACATGTCGATCATTGACTTTTCCGGTCCCGGTTCCGGCTTTGGCTCCGGTTTTGGATTTTCTACCGGGGGAGTCTCGATTATGGGATCATCGTCGCCACAACCGGATAAGCATAATGTCATACTTGACAGTAAACACGCTGCTGTGTAAAGTAAACTTGTTTTTTTCATTTGTTGATTATTTAACATTGTTAATGTTGATGATCGTTGAATTCATCTGTTGTCGCCGGTTCCGTAATACACCGGATATCTGGCATCCATCTCTTCCCCTAAAGGAAATTTCTAATTAAACATGATGCGAAAGTAGCCGGATTCTTTTGTTGGAAAGAGATTTCCATAGCGGTCGTTCTCCACGGGAATCTCTCTTGTTCTCCACGAGAATCACATATATTACTAAGAATTATTGATTCCCAGCAGTTTCAGACAAACTCTTCATGTGGCTTGTTTCATTCGGTCATTCTTTGACTATCATAAGAGATTATCTATGAGTAAGTATTACCGGATGCGGCTATGAGAGCGCATACCGCATCCGGTGAATGGTTTATAAAGCTACCTTATATCGTTTCTCTCCAATAATGATGATGTAAGAGCCTTTGTTTAAGTTTACGGTAATATCTCCGGCTACCTCATCCAAGGAACGGATCAAGCTGCCATTGAAAGCGTAGATCCATACACACTCTGCGGAGGGAACCGACAGATGGAGTTGCCGATCGGCGGTCCATATCTTCACGCCATTTTCCTCTACCACTGCGTTTCCGGTCGGTGTATTCTCCGTGATACCTTCGATCGTGATCGTGATATTCTCGTAGATGCTTGAGATCGTGTAAGTGCCGTTTCCGTCTGGGGTTACCTCTGTATCGTTCACTTTTACGATGGGCTGTGACTGGTCGTAATCCGGATCTAGTTTCAGGGAGAAGCTGAATGAGGAGCCCTCACTTTCCCAGTACGTACCCGCTGTCGGAGAGGTGGTGATACCTTTTACGGATGGCAAGGTGATGCTGCAATAAGTAGGTTCAGGTTCAGGAGCAGGTCCAGTGATCGTAAAGTGATGGTATAAGGTTACGGCATGATTCGCTTTTCCAAACTCAGCTCCTTCAGTCCACTTCTCCGCATAAACCTTAATGCGGTATTGGCCTGTCTCCAAGCCTGTATATGTATAGGCACATTCGTGACTATCCGGAGCACCTCCTTCCGGTGTTCCTTCTACGGAACGCATTACGCTGTTATGATAAGGTATCCATTCCCCGTTTACCAGATGTTCCAACGCACTATCCGACACCTCATAATCGCCAAAGAAGAAGTCAGAATAAGCCACTAGGCTATAACCGTTCCAATCTGTCATTCCGTATCCGGTAATGGATAGCATGTTCAAGCCATCGAGATCCACTACCTGTTGGATCGTGCCGGTCTCATCGATGAACTTACCGCCGTTATAAACCGTAGCGTTCAAGGATTTGAACGAATCTCCCTTTTTCAAGGTAGCGGTAGCATCCTTCTCAATGATAAAGGCCGCCAAGTCGTTGTCTCCATTTAGTGTAAGCTCATAATTCTGGTTTTCGGCGACAACGCTGGACGTGTATTCCTCATACTCTTCCACCTCTTTCAATTGGACATTGTTTAAGGTTACTTTGACCGGAGATTCCGTACTTTCATTATTGGCAAATAGCAACATATTGGCATTCTTGTATTCTTCGCTAGTTCCATCAATGGATACGGTGGCTCCATCGATCGTCTTGATGGTTATATTGTCTTCTAAGTTAGCGATTTCAAACATGAAGTATAAAGTAGCGTTATGTGTTTTATTATCAATATGAGTGGAGGTTACTTTCATACGATAAATGCCTGTCTCTGTCGTCGTAAGATTGATTACGACTTCAGCGGAACGATTCGGGTTTTCTGCAGGAGTATCCGCACGCAATTGGGATTTCGATTGTACGTCCTTCCACTCGCCATCAAACTTTTCTATCTTATGGTCTCCCAATAGCCAATAACCACCATCCAATGAGTTTCCTACTGCTCTTAAACTAACGCTGATCGCATTTTCGATTTGGTAGATAATTGTATCCGTGAACTCGATCATCGTATGATTACTCAAATCTTTGACAGAAGAGACCGTAGCGGTCTCGTCCGTGAAAGAGCCTCCATTACGGACAGAAGAGATTGATAATTTCTCGTTCATATCCTCACCTGCCGTTTCCGGTTTCAAAGTGATTGTTGAACCTTTCGCCAATAGAATCGAGCCGAGATCGTTTTTTCCTTTCAATGTAAGATTTACCGTTGCGCCCGGCTCTACATTTACGGAAGGCGTTTCAACGGCATGTTCAGGGATTTCAATGTTATTCAATATTGCGTCTTTTACTACTCCATCCTTACCTGCTGTGATTAATAGGCTTGGTAGGATAGTGGTCGTCTCTGTTCCCAATTCCAGCTGATCATCCTTGATCTCGTATTCGCTTTCGATCAGCTCATAAGGTTTGCTATACCAAGTTGTCTTGCAATTATCTTTGGTCGTTTCGATTTTGAAACGATAGGTTCCTTTTACGGCTGTCGTAAAAATGTAGGATGCACGTAAAGTCCACTTCTCTGTCTCGCTTCCTTGGGTGGATCTCAATTCCGGACTCTCATTCTTGGATTCACCGCCTTTGATCTCATCATAATTTACCCATTGGCCGTTTTGGTAGGTTTCCACGATCACTTTCCTGTAAAAAGACTTGATTGCGTACCGGAGAGAAACGCTTTTTATTTGAGTACCATCCGGTCCGGTATTATCTTTATTGGGCTTAAATTCCTGTATCCATAATCCGGCTGGGCCTAAGATCATGCCTTCGTTTCCTGTCTCGTCCGTGAAAATGCCCTCGTTATAAATCGTTGTCTCCTCAAATGTGGCATCACCCTCGTTTTTCAGTGCCATCGTCCCATAATTACGCAAGGTACCTAAACGGCTGTTGGTTCCTTTCAACGTAAGTTCCAGGTTGGAGAATGTGCCCACCGAGAAACCAGCCGAGTTCTCTTCTGTTGTGCAAGGAAGTGCGGCCACGTTGTCCATGCTTACTTTCGTAGCCTCAAGGGTTCCGGTATGCAGTGCGATCGCATCGTAGGTAACATCTTTCAAATCTGTTTGCTCCTCAATTTGTAAAAGATTGATTTCTTTGGAATGCAATACTGTTTGTACATTGTCTTCCTCATCCGGATCCATCCATTTCAACCGATAGATGCCGCCTTTCGTTACACCGAAATTAATAGTTTCCGCAGATCCACCTATCATTTCATCTTTCCATCTGTTATTTTCTTTCTTTTGTAGCGTACACATTGGGCCCATCTCTGATGTAGCTTTTCCTGCTTTTGAGTAGATACTTAATGCGCCCCCCATGGAGTAACCTCCCGCTTGCTCGATCGCAAACGAATGTGTTCCTTTCACCTCTTGTACGACTCCTGTCTCGTCCGTGAACCGCCCCTCGTTACTGACTGATTGTATACTTAGTTTTTGGGGAGAGCCTAACAATGTCAGTTCTGCGTCTTTTGCGATAGTGATAGTCCCTAGAGTGTACGTTATGTTCTCATCTCCGGTGAAGTGTATTTTTGCTTTTCCGCTTTCAACCGTGATAGTCTCGATCGTGCTGTTATTCCGTAAGGAAATATCAATTGTATCCGTTGGATTCTCGGAGGTACCATTGATGATTAGTTCTTTTACGTGAATCACATCCGTATAGTCTACGTCTTTTGTGATAACCCACGCTTCTGTTTGCGCTTGTTGCGCCGTGACTACTTGGGTCAATCCTGCCAATAATAGCAAGATCCCACCTGTTACTTTTCGAAGGAAAGATTGCCTCATACTCTTTTTATTTTGATGTTAGTTTCAGTTTAGGATTTTCTGGGTTGCCCATAGTTCCTTTATCAAGATTCTATTCGTTACAATTTAATAGTTATTATATAACCTCTTATCGGCTAGTTATTAGAAGTACATGGTTTTCATCGAGCGCGGTCTTTATCATGTCGGCCCCTTTGGTGACTTTACACAGACTTATCTCGTCGCCTTCTACTTCTTCAATTTTAAGTCTGCCGATTATTGTCTTCGCTTCCTTGCCTGCGATTGTCTTGACGAGGAAAACATCAAACTGCTGGCCCTTATACACTCCGTCGGGTGCTCCAAGATCTATATAGACCCCCTTTTGCTTGTTCTTTTTAACCTCACCTTTTTCAACGATAGAGGCACGTAGTGGAAACATCTGGTTATAAAAGTTAGCCACCTTGGACGTCAGGCGTTCAAGGGCATTGTTGATCGCTTTTTCGCCGGAAGCCATCCAATAAAGATCACTGTCGTATATGCTGAATGTCTGGCTATTAATCAATGTGCCATTGTAAGAGTCTTTCAAATTTACGGTCACGCTTATAATCCCGCGGTAAGATGTGTTGGTGGTTTTATTCCCTTTGCTGTCCTTATTTGTTTCTGTCTTGGAGACGGTGCTGATATTGACTATCGTCCCATCAACATAAAGTGTCGGAATATTATTTGAGAGTTCTTCTTGAGGAATCGCACCATCGGACAGTCGGAAAAGAATAACTTTACTCAAGCCATTGACAATACTCGCCCTGACTGCTTCGGCATATTGGGGCTGCTGTTTTGTGGTTTGGCCGTTGAGAAGGACTTCCGCCACATCTTTAAGGACTTTTACGGCGGTGCCGGAATTCCCTTCGTGCGGCGGGGTGTATATGAGTTCTCCAACGCCAACCTTATATATGACATTCCTATCCTTCTGACCGAATGCGTGATAGGAACTGATAATAGCTAAAGATAAAACTAATAATCGGAATGTATTCATATTGGTAGGTTTATTTCAAAATGTTGATAATCCTTCAATGAAGTCCAATCACCACCCCATTCAAACCCGGCCTCAGTGAAGAGTTTGTACGCCAAATCATCGTGGTCTATTTTATACGGGATGTCGGTTCTACTCTCGCGGTCGAAAGCATACGGTTCGGCAGTGGCAGGCTCGATGTGCCAAGTACCATCACTTTTTCGCTTGATGTATGGATTGTAAAGCGCATTGATATCGATGGCAAGCCCAAGGCCATGTTTGGATATTTTAGTAGTCGAACCCGTCATGAAACGGAAATTGAACGAGGAGGAGTTGTTAGCACGCATCGATGTCTCATCATCGGCGCCATAATTATCAATCAACGCCATCCTCTCGATCCGGTAATCCGCTTCATAGAGCCGGCGGAATATCCCCAGTACTTTATCTGCGATAGCGGCGTTTACCACCATCTCGCCGCATTGTGGCAATCCATCGGCATTGCGATGCAGTACTTTCAAGTAACGGAGATCAGATCTGTCCAAGGGACAATCCTCTTTCCACGATTTCAGCCACATGCGGTCAAAAACGTCGTCGCTGATTTCCTCCGATTTGAACCAAGCATCCAAACCAGTCCGGTTGATTTCAGATTCATCGACAATCATCTCCGCTTTCCATTCGGTAACATGAGCGGGCTCAGACTCATCACTTGAGCAAAACGAAAAAACAGCCAATTGCATAAAACAAAACGCAAAGCATATCAGAAAATGTTTCATTAGTATATTTTTTATTTAAGTTTCACAAATAAATAATGTGTTATCAGCCAGCCAGCTTAGAAGATAAAGCCTGATACCTTTTGCTGGTAAATCATTTCGGATTTAATGTCCGAAGCAGCCTTATATCAAATTTGCGAAACAAATGTAGTATAAATTATAAAAGGAGGGAAATTTTAGACCTATAAATAACCCAGTAGCCTCCCTCCCTGAAGGATATATACTGCGAGTGGCATAGGATATATACTTCATTGGCAAAGTAAGTATATCTTCTATGGCATGTGTGTTAGGATCTCTGCGTTTGTTCCATCAAATTGTGCTTTTATTAGGAATAGGTTAGGTATAGCTGTCTTCTTGTCGAAAAGAGACTGTTTATCGTGACAAGTGATATAAACGAAAAGAATGGGATTAATCATATCCCCATATTTCTTTAGGTCAATACGGATGTAACTGTTGTTCCCTGCCGCGTCTTTCTCCAATTCGATACCTGATACTTCTGACATAGTCGTTGTATTTATTTGGTTATATTCCTATTAGATGAAAAGATGCTGTTTTATATAAATGTCCGCTTCATTTTTAGTGATTTATTTTACAATAAGTTCGATACGAATTTCCATTTTGTAAATGATTGATAACCAATTTCAGAAAAACACGTACATGTTTTTTGCGAAACACTATGGTGTTTTTTCGAAAACATGTACGTGTTTTCTGGAAAACAAGCTAATGTTTTTTCCTGTCTGAGTTGCGATGACATACTTTAAGAGAAAAAAATGACAATAAGGGCTTTTTCATTTTAAGATAGATTAATTAGCGTATATATCCTTATCGTTCACAGGATTTTTCCCTATTTTTGTCCCTCAATTGAAATATGAAGATTGAATGGAAGATAAATACATAAGAAATAGTTTACGGTTCTTTATAGGGGTACTTCTGTTGGTCGTGTTGTATTCGTGCGCGAATATAGCCTCTCCGAACGGAGGGCCTTATGATGAGGCTCCGCCTAAGTTCGTAAGCAGTACGCCGTTGCCCGGCCAGATAAACTATAAGGGAAAGAAGGTGGAGATTATCTTTGATGAGTTGATCCAGATCGATAAGCCTACCGAGAACGTGATCATCACTCCACCCCAAATGGAGCAACCCGTTATCCGGGCGAACGGCCGGAAGGCGGTCATCGAGCTGATGGATACGTTGAAGGAGAATACGACCTATACGATAGACTTTACCAATTCGATCTCCGATAATAATGAGAAGAATGTATTGGAGAATTATTCCTTCGCATTCTCTACCGGCGAATCCATTGATAGTATGGAGGTGTCCGGAGTCTTGCTGAACGCCGAGAATCTGGAGCCTATGCCGGGTATTACGATCGGCGTGCATACGAATCTGGAGGATTCCGCCTTTACGACGATCCCATTTGTCCGTACTTCCCGTACGAACGACAAGGGAGAGTTTACGATTCGTAATATGGCCCCCGGAACCTATCGGATCTATGCCTTGGAGGATGTGATGCGCTCCTACAAGTACAGCCAGCCCGGGCAGCAGATCGCTTTTTACGATTCCTTGATCGTCCCTGCGTTCGAGTTGACGACCCGTCAAGATACGATTTGGAAAGATAGCTTGACGATCGATACGGTGATGACAGTCGGTTATACCCATTTTATGCCGGACAATATCGAGTTGCGCCTGTTTAAGGAAAAAGTAGAGCGTCAATATATGTTGAAGCCGGAGCGTACGGATGAGAAAATACTAACCTTGCGTTTCAATACCTCCTTGGATACTATTCCGGTACCGGTTCCTTTGAATTTCACCCCGGCGGATAGCAATTGGTATTTCTTGCAGACAGCGGAGGAAGGAAAAGCCGTGCATTACTGGTTGACCGATTCTTTGATCTGGAAGCAAGATACGCTGCAAGTGGAGGTGAATTACCTGAAAAGCGATTCCATGAATATACTTCGTCCGCAGACCGATACGGTACAATTTACCGTGCGTCGCCGTCCTGTGGAGAAGAAGAAAAAGAAAAAAGACGATGAGCCGGAACCCATCGAGTTTCTGGGAATGAACGTAAACGCTTCCGGTTCGATCAACCTGTATGATACGGTCGCTGTTACGTTTAGCGAACCGGTAGCGGGATTGACGAAAGATCATTTTTATCTGGATCAGAAAGTGGATACGCTTTGGGAAGCCGTTGACTTCGATTTCTTCCCGGATACGACGAATTCCTTGAATTTCTTCATCAAGCGCCCGTGGAAATATGGCGAGGAATTCCGTTTGGAAGTAGATTCCGCCACGATATTCAGTGCCTATGGTAAATGGAACGATGTGTATAGCGGGGAATTCAAGATCAAGAAGGAAGATGAGTACGGGCATTTATATATCAATATCGAGGGAGCGGATACTACCGCTTTCGTGGAATTATTGAATAGCAGCGACCAGCCGATCCGTAAGGTGAAGGTAAAAGATGGCGGCGTGCTTTTCATGGACTTGAAACCGGATAAATATTATGCCCGTTTAGTATTAGACGTGAATGATAACGGTGTCTGGGATACCGGTAATTACGCCGATAAACGGCAGCCGGAGCTTGTCTTCTATTGCCCGAAGATGTTCAATATCATGCAGAACTGGCAAGTGGAGGAGACTTGGAATATCAAGGCTACACCGATGAAACGGCAGAAACCGATCGATATCACGAAGAATAAACCGAAAGAGCTAACGAAAAAGAAAAGAGATTACAAAAATGAGGGAACACAGTCTTCGTCCAATAGGAACAGCGGTGTGGGCGGCTTGCGCTTCTAAACTGTATATATGCGTTTTCTTTTTGTGTGTAGCGAGTCTTACGTCTTTGCGGGCACAAACGTTGCCGTTATCCCATGGGGAACGGGTGGATTACGATCTTTATTTCAAATGGGGGCTGATCATGTCGAAGGCCGGATTGGCTACCCTTTCCGTGAATGAATCGGAATACCAAGGAGCGCCGTCATGGCATTATAACCTGTTGTTCCGCTCTGCCGGCGTGATCGAGAAAGTCTTTAGGATGCGTGATACGATGGATTGCCATTACTCAAAGGAGCCTCGGCTCTTGTTCAGCTCGAAGCGCACGAACGAGGGAGACTACTATCTGGTGGATAATCTCCAGTTTGAGTATCAAGGAAGCGGTAGGATCGATATCCACTCGCATCGCCATACATTAAAGGAGACGAAGATCGACACGATGCTAATGGCGAAAGGGCGTGTATTCGATATGCTGGGAGCTACGATGTATCTCCGTTCGCTGGATTGGCGGACGATGAGTTATGGTGCGGAGTTCCCTTTCATGATCGCTATCGGCCGGGAGCTTGTGAACGCTCGTTTCCGCTATACGGGACAACAGATCGTCGAGCATAAGGAGGCGAAATTCCGTACCCGCCATTTCTATATCGATATCTACGATGAGGCATTTTCCCAAGCCAAGGAAGCGGCGGAGGTTTGGATCGGTGATGACGAGAACCATATCCCGGTAAAGATCCGGGCGAAACTGAAGATCGGGGCGGCGGAGGTCTATTATAAAGACTCCTATAACCTGCGTGCCCCGCTTACTTGCCGTATCGTGGTGCAGAAGAAAGAATGAACGTGGGATCATCCCTTTTTCTGCTTCTTATATTCCCTCGGTGGTATCCCCATCACCTTGCTGAACAGGCGGGAGAAGTAGTAGGTATCTTCAATTCCTATTTTAAAACAAATCTGGTTTATTTTCATGTCGGTAAAGTCTAGCAGTTGGCAAGCTTGCTGGATTTTCAATTGATTGAAGTAGGTGAGTGGGGCGTATCCGGTACGCTTGCTGAATAGCACGGAGAAGTGGGAGGGAGAATAGCCGGTATGGGCCGCTAGATCGGCTAGTGTAAGCCGTTTCTCAAGGTTCTCTTTCATGTAATGGATGGCTGCCGTGACGATATCGTTTGAGTCGGATTCGTCGCGGGCGGCTTCACGGTATTGTTGCAGATAACGTAGTGATCCGAGGTAGTAATGGAAAGCGGAGCAGGCATACAGGAGATTCTCATGGCTATACCCCATTTCCAACGTGTGGAATATTTCTTCGAAAAGATCGTTTCTGTTACTGATGCGAGACTGGATACTTGGTTTGATATCTATCGGGCGATTGGCTTGCCCGGCAAAGTAGGAAGCCAGCTTTCCCTTGAAATGTATCCAGTAGATTGTCCATGGGTTACTTTCGTCCGAACCGTATGCATGAGGTATTCCTGCGGGCAATATGAAATATTGGTTTGCTTTTACGGCATACCCTTGTTCACCGATACGAAACCAGCCGGCTCCCTCTATACAGTAAATAAAGACAAACTGGCTAATGGGTTCCGTACGTTCCCGGAAGTGATGTAATGCCTTGGGATAATAGCCTATATCCGTAATGTGTAAGACTGAGGAAAGAGCGTCTTTCTCCATCTCTTGTACAACAGACAAAGGAAGTACCAATGCCCGTTCGCCATTAAAACCGTCTTTTAGTTTGATCATGGTATCTGTTCGATTATAGATCGCAAAGATATAATTAATTCGAAAGATTGTCCATTAATGAGCTTGTTTTATCTATTTCTCTTTTAGTAGAAAGGCTGTTTCTTTGCACCATAACTTTAATTCTATTATCATGAAGCGTACAACTGCTTACTTATTACTTATTTGCCTTGTCTCTGCCATGGGAGGATTGCTGTTCGGTTACGACTGGGTGGTGATCGGTGGCGCTAAAATATTCTATGAGCCTTTTTTTGGATTGGAAGGATCTGCCGCTCTATGCGGGTGGGCGATGAGTAGCGCGTTGATCGGTTGTTTGGCGGGTGCTTTGCTATCCGGTGAGTGGAGTGACAAATACGGGCGTAAAAAGATGTTGGTCATCGCTTCTTTCCTTTTTGTTTGGTCGGCTTACGGAACCGGGGCGGTCGATAGTTTCACTTGGTTTATACTCTATCGTATTATTGGAGGTTTCGGTATCGGTATCGCGTCGAATGTTTCTCCGGTGTATATCGCGGAAGTGGCTCCGGCATCCGTTCGCGGAAAGTTCGTATCGCTAAACCAACTTACGGTTGTGCTGGGTATCTTGATGGCGCAGCTGGCTAACTGGCAGATCGGAGAATACTTTACCCAAGGGTGTGAGGTGCTGAGTGGCGAAAGTGTGGAATGGGCTTGGCGATGGATGTTCTGGGCGGAACTGGTTCCTGCCGGATTATTCTTCGTGCTTTCTTTTATTATACCGGAGAGCCCGCGTTGGCTGGCAATGGTTCAAAAGACAGCCCAAGCTAGGAGTATATTGATGCGTATCGGTGGTACCTCCTATGCCGATCGGACATTGAACGAATTGGCACAACTGACCGGCAAGCGGGAAGAAAAAAATAATTGGAACGCCTTGCTTCAACCCGGTGTACGGAATGTCTTGATGATCGGGATCGTACTGGCTATCTTCCAGCAATGGTGCGGTATCAACGTGATCTTTAATTATGCGCACGAGATCTTCTCGGAAGCGGGTTATACCGTTTCCGATGTCTTGATGAATATTGTCGTAACAGGGGTGACGAATGTGATCTTTACTTTTGTCGCTATCTATACGGTGGATAAATGGGGGAGAAGGAGTTTGATGTTTGTGGGTTCGGCCGGATTGGCGGTCATATACGCTATCTTGGGAACTTGCTATTTTTTTGAGATAAGCGGTTGGCCGATGTTGCTGTTGGTAGTGATGGCAATAGCCTGCTATGCCATGTCGTTGGCTCCGGTCGTATGGGTCGTGCTTTCCGAGATATTCCCGGTGCGGATACGGGGGATGGCGATGGCGATCTCGACTTTCTTCCTTTGGGTGGCCTGTTTCGTGCTGACCTATACGTTCCCGATATTGAATGAGGTGGTAGGAGCTTCGGGTACCTTCTGGTTGTATGGTATCATTTGCCTGTCCGGATTTCTCTTTATCCGTGCCAAGCTCCCTGAGACGAAAGGTAAGACCTTGGAAGAACTGGAAAAAGAATTAACAAAATAAATAGATTGCAATGGCTGAAAATGTGAAAGTTTGGGAAGAGGATATCTTTCTTCCTACCTACGGTATTGGCAAAGCCGAAAAGAATCCGATGTTCCTTGAGAAGCGTGTCTACCAAGGAAGCAGCGGGGTGGTTTATCCTTATGCGGTAGTGGAAAAGATAGAGGATACCTGCGAAAATAAGAGTTACCATGCTGTATGGATGGAAAACGAATATATAAAGGTAATGATCCTGCCGGAGTTGGGCGGACGTGTACAAATGGCGTACGATAAGATCAAAAAACGCCATTTCATCTACTATAATCAGGTTATTAAACCGGCTTTGGTGGGTCTGACAGGGCCATGGATCTCCGGAGGTATCGAGTTTAACTGGCCGCAACATCACCGTCCGAGTACGTTCCTTCCGATTGACTTTACGATTGAACGTTGTGCCGATGGTAGTGCCATTGTCTGGGTGAGCGAACGCGAGCGTATGTTTCACCAGAAGGGAATGGCTGGTTTTACGTTGCGTCCGGGGCATGCCGTACTCGAAATACAAGGGAAACTATACAACCCTACTCCGATACCCCAGACATTCCTTTGGTGGGCGAACCCGGCGGTGGCTGTGAACGATGCCTATCAATCGGTATTTCCCGCTGATGTAAACGCAGTGTTCGACCATGGCAAACGCGACGTGTCCCGTTATCCGATCGCTACAGGTACGTATTATAAGATGGACTATTCGGCGGGTGTGGATATCTCCCGTTACAAGAATATCCCGGTACCTACTTCCTATATGGCGATCCGTTCCAGCTATAACTTTGTGGGCGGTTATGAGAATGATACCCGTGCCGGTGTATTACATGTTGCGAACCATCATATCTCACCGGGTAAGAAACAATGGACTTGGGGGAATGGCGACTTCGGGCAGGCCTGGGACCGTAACCTGACTGACTCGGATGGTCCTTATATCGAATTAATGACAGGCGTGTACACGGATAACCAGCCTGATTTTACTTGGTTACAGCCTTACGAGGAGAAGACTTTCACTCAATACTTCATGCCTTACCGCGAATTGGGTGTGGTGAAGAATGCCTCTTCTGAGCTTTTGATGAATATTGAGCCCGAAGGCAAGGGGGCTTTGCTTAGGATATTCGCTACTTCCGCACAAAAGGACTTGCATATCGTAGTTGAGCGATCTGGCGAGATTTGCTTGGATATGACGGGTGATGTCACTCCAGAGAATATCTTTGAGGTATTTGTGCCTGTCGACAGCCTTACGGATGTAAAAGTGCGTATTTCTAATGACAAAGGAAAGCAAATGCTAGCCTGGGAGCCTGAGCCTGATGTGATCAAGGAGGTGCCCGAGCCGGCTAAAGCGGCACTCGATCCGGCAGATGTCCGTACCACGGAACAATTGTATCTGACGGGTTTACACCTTGAGCAATACCGCCATGCCACTTATTCGGCTACTGATTATTATCAGGAAGCGATCCGTCGTGATCCGACCGATGTTCGCAACAATAATGCCATGGGCTTGTGGTTGATCCGTAAGGGGCAGTTCGCCAAGGCAGAACCTTATTTGCGTCAGGCGGTAAAGACCTTGACCGAACGGAATCCGAACCCTTATGACGGAGAGCCGTTGTATAACCTCGGTCTTTCACTGAAATACCAAGGAAAGACGGAAGAAGCTTACGGCTTTTTCTACAAGGCTTGTTGGAATGCGGCTTGGCAGGATGCCGGGTATTATTCGCTGGCACAGTTATCTGTTGCCCGTGGTGATTGGGAAGAGGCTCTTTATGAAATCGATAAATCATTGGTTCGTAATTGGCATAACCTGCGTGGACGTCATTTGAAGGCTACTATCCTTCGCCATCTGGGAAGAAAAGAAGAAGCCTTATCTTTGATAGAAGAATCGCTTCGTATGGATCGTTTCAACTTTGGTTGCGGCTTTGAGAAGTTCTTGCTGACCGGGAATGATGCCGACTGGCAGACTTTGGTCTCCCTGATGCGTCCGGAAGCTCATAATTATGAAGAGTTGGCACTTGACTATGCATCGGCCGGTTGTTGGGAAGAAGCGCTGGATGTGGTAGATAAGGCAATCTATATGAATGTATTGGGACAGACTATGTTACATTATTATAAATCTTGGTTCCTAATCTGTCTGGACCGGAAGGAAGAGGCGTTGGCCGCTATCCGTGAGGCAGAGCGGCAAACCCCGGATTGCTGTTTTCCCAATGCGCTGGAAGCTATTCTCGCTCTTCAGGCGGTAATTGATTTTGCGGAAGAAACACCGAAGGCGCTTTATTACTTGGGTAACTTATGGTACGATAAACGCCAGTATCCGGAAGCAATTGCAGCATGGGAGACCTCCATGAAACAGGATGCTACCTTCCCGACCGTATTGCGTAACCTTTCGTTGGCCTATTTTAACAAGCTGGGCAAAGAGGAAGAGGCAGTGAGATTACTGGAAAAAGCATTCGCCCTGGATACAACAGATGCTCGCGTCCTAATGGAACTTGATCAATTGTATAAACGATTGAATCGCCCGCATACCGAACGGTTGGCATTCTTGGACAAATATAAGGATGTAGCTTTTAGTCGTGATGATCTGTATCTGGAATATCTAACCTTGTTGAACCAGTTAGGGCGTTATGAAGAAGCGATCCACATGATTGATGATCGTCAATTCCACCCATGGGAAGGAGGAGAAGGCAAAGTACCGGCGCAATACCAACTGGCACGTGTTGAACTGGTTAAGAGACTATTGGCAGAAGAAAAGTACACGGAAGCATTATCCCTGATCGAAGAATGTTTCGTTTATCCGCATAATCTAGGAGAAGGGAAACTGTACGGTGCTCAGGAGAACGACTTTAATTATTATAAGGCCTGTGCGTTGCGAGGTGTGGGGAAGAAGGCAGAGGCCGAATCTCTCTTTCTGGAAGCCAGTGTAGGAAACAGCCAACCCGCCGCCGCCGTGTATTACAACGACCAGAAACCAGACAAGATATTCTATCAAGGATTGGCGTTGCGTGAACTAGGACGTGAGGAGGAAGCCCGCAGTCGTTTTAATAACCTGATTTCTTACGGAGAGAAACATTTGTACGATGTCTTTAAAATGGACTACTTTGCCGTTTCTTTACCAGACTTGCAGATTTGGGAAGATGATATGAACAAGAAGAATCGTATCCATTGTAATTATCTGATGGCACTCGGGTATTTGGGCTTGGGGAACGAGGAAAAGGCCATGCGCTATTTCAATGCCGCTGCCGAGATGGATAATAATCATCAGGGGGTACAGATACATCAGAAAATGATTAAATAAAAAATACAAAAAACAAACAGCTCATGTGATATAATCTGTGGATGAAAATATCCTATTTCTACAATTATTTTGTTTATTTGAATGGAAAGTACTATCTGGGAGTGAGTCCTGCTTGCTACGGATTATATCACATGAGCCAAATCTCTTTGCGGCGGAGTGTTCCCCCCTTTGTTCGCTATGCCGCTGAATGTGTGAAAGGGTCAATAATCGGTTCGTGAACAAAAAAAAGCCGTAATATCTTATGGGGAAGATGGCAGAAGATCAAGAGTGTATCTTATGTTGTTACACTTGCTTGTTGAATCAGCAAATTCGAGAAATAGTCCATCTTTATAATTTTTTTATCTATTTTATCAATGTGGTATTCATTGTTTCTTTGCTCTTAAAATAAATGATACTCATTTTTTTTGTAAGTATTCAATTGTTACTAATATTTAAATACAAATTATTATGAAAAATGGAGTCAAAAAGGGAGGTAAGGACTTCTCCATCAGAAACAGGTTAGTGATAAAATGTTTGCTATGTAGCTTAGCCCTAGGGGTACCCTTAAGCATACTTAGTTCAGAAACAGCTTATGAAGTATATGGAATACAACAAAGCCGAAAGATTTCAGGTTCTGTTACAGATTCTAAAGGCGAACCTATCATAGGTGCTAATATTCTTATTAAAGGAAGTGAAAATGGAACAGTGACAGATCTTGATGGAATGTTTACATTGGATATATCCGGAAATAATGTAATACTAATTATTTCATACATCGGTTATAATACAATAGAATATCCAGTAAAGAATAATCAGGTAATAAGAATAGAACTACAAGAAAATACAAGAAACTTAGAAGAGGTTATTGTTACTGCTTTAGGCATCTCGAAAAGTGAACGAGCATTAAATTATTCAGCTGCACAACTCTCTTCTGAAGACATCAATGAGGTACGTTCGGGAAACCCTATATCTGCTTTGACCGGCAAGGTGGCAGGTCTAGATATCACAGGAAATAAAAGAAGCGGTTCAGGAAAGATCGTATTACGCGGAGTTGGAGAAATCGCCTCCGGGTCTACCAATAAACCCTTATATGTAATAGATGGTGTCCCCGTTGATAATAGTAATCGGACAACCGCCTCTCCTTTTGGAGGAATAGATTATGGAGATGTTTTATCAAATATTAATACGGATGATATAGAGTCCATAAGCGTATTGAAAGGTCCATCAGCCGCTGCATTATATGGCTCAAAAGCATCACGAGGAGCAATTTTGATTACAACTAAATCAGGGGTGGCGGATCAAGGCATTGGTGTTGAATTCAACTCAAATACATCGATTCTAATGCCTTATGCTGGATTAAATCAATATCAACAATCTTATGGAACAGGCCAAGGAGGTAATTATCCTAAAAGCCGTGCCGATGCCATGGCATGGTCTCTAGATTCTTGGGGTGCAAAATTAGATCCTTCCGTCACTTCCATTTTTCTGGATGGCTCGGAACAGAAATATGTTTCTCGTTATCACCCGATGGATTTTTATACCAACGGAATGAGTACATCCAATACGTTATCTATCATGGGGGGAAATAAAAAAGCAGCATTTAGAGCATCATATGGAAACGAATATTATAAAGATATCACCCCCGCTTTCAAATATATGAAGCATAACTTCAATATACGAGCAAATGGAGAATTAACTTCTCGGCTAAGTTATGATTTAAAAGTTAATTTCAATGTATCAAATGCCAACCAGAGGCCTCAAAGTGGACATGGTATTTTCAATCCTACAACAATCTTACCTATCATAGGAGCCGATACTGATTTAAAAAAAATGGAGATAATGGGACGTGACATATCAACAGGAGGATTGATCAATAATTGGGATGGAGCCTTGAACCCTTATTATGTAATGTATCAATACAAAAATAATGATCAAATGTACAGAGGGATAACTTCTGCATCCGTATCTTATAAATTATTGAAAAACTTAAAATTAACATTTAGGCAAGGACTTGAGATGTCTGATTTTAACACAAGTGAGTTGATTCCTGTTGGTTCTAAATTCTGGACAACATATGCTGGACGCTACGGATCGATGGATAAAGGTGGGTTGGGAAAGACTAATTCTAAATTTTTACAAGTAAACTCAGACTTCTTTGCTGAATATAATAAATCAATCCAGGACTTTACGATTGATGCTATGTTTGGAGGGAACTATTGGTCTCAAAAAACTCGAGACATGAGCATACAAGCTGCCGATTTTATAGCAGAAGGACTGTATTCTCCATCCAATGCGAAAAATCAAAAATCCTCATATATGATTTATAATAAAAAGATGTGGGGTATGTATGGCTCTTTAGATTTATCTTATAAACGTTTTCTTTACCTAACATTTACAGCCCGGAATGATTGGAGTTCAACTTTACCACAAAAGAACAATTCATATTTTTATCCATCAATTGGGGGTAGTTTCATATTCTCAGAAATTATAGATTTGCCAGAATGGTTCAGCTTTGGAAAATTACGAGGCTCTTGGGCACAAGTAGGTAGTGATACTGATATGTATAAATTAGACATGTATTATGGTTTATATCCTGGTGGATATCCTACAGATTATGGGACAGAGGTTTATCCAGGCAATATCGACACCAATCAACTTCCTCCTTTGGACCTAAAGCCTATGATCACCAAATCAACCGAGTTTGGATTGGATGTTCGCTTCCTTAATGATCGTTTAGGCTTGGATTTTGCTTATTATGACAACACGACCAGCGATCAAATTATTCAAGTGCCTATCCCTGCCTCATCCGGATTTTCTTCTCGTTTAATGAATGCGGGTTCTGTTAGTAATAGAGGTATAGAAATTACTTTATCTGCCACTCCGATCCAGCGGAAAGATTTATCGTGGAACTTAAGTTTGTCGTTAGCGCATAACAAAAGTAAAGTTAATAAATTGCACGAGAGTCTACAAAGTATCCAGATGTATTTCTGTGAAGCGATGAGTGTGATGGCGATAGAAGGAGAACCCTATGGTATTATGTATGGTTCAGACTATCTATATGATGAATCCGGTAACATAAAGAGGGATGCGGAGGGATATCCTTTATATGATACAAGCTACAACTCTAATTTGGGTTCTGCTATCCCTAAAGTGATCTTAGGCTTATCAAGTTCTATCAATTATAAAGATTTCTATTTGAACTTCACTATTGATAGTCGTATTGGGCATAAATATTACTCTAAGACTTCTCGTTGGTTATATGAACATGGAAATCATATTAATACAGCAAAAGCAAGAGATGAATACTATGCTTCAGGTAAAACTGGACTAGATCCTTTAAAGTTGGGCAAGATACAAAGTGTTGTTGCTTCTGAAAATGTGTATGACGGGAGTTTCATACGGATGAAAGAAATTGCTATTGGCTACAAAATACCGAAGAAATTTGCGGAAAAATTGTGGTTGAAATCGGCAAACGTGTCATTTGTCGCAAGTAACCCATTTTTCATCTGGAGAGGAAGTGACTTTTGTGATCCAACATTCTCTCTTAACTCCACAGTAGGAATGGAAGGAATAGAGAACGGAGGTGAACCTGCCATTCGTTCATTAGGTATAAATTTGAATTTAAAATTTTAACAGCCATGAAGAATATAATTAAACACGTATCAATATTATTTATTTCATTAGGTCTTGCGGGATGTAACGCCGATTTTGGCGATGTAAATACGAATCCCAATGCTATCACTTCGGTTAAAAGTGAAAATCTATTCCACAATGTAGTGGGATATTTGGGTAAGCCTTTTACTGGGGAGTTCGAATATATCGCACCTATGATGCAATATACCGCAACCACTAACGGAAATTACAATATACCCGGAAACACATATGCTATAGATGGGACAGCGATGGGTATATACTCTTCTATTTGGAGTTCTTATAGCGTTGACTTTATGAGATATTTGAACTTGATAGAAACACAATTAAAAGAAGAAAGTGGGAATACCTCAAAACTGGCAGAAGTAAAAATACTACGATCTTTATTACTTTCTCAATATGCTGATACATTTGGCCCTATACCTTATGATCAGATTGCTAACGCTCTGAATGGTATAATATATCCAGAGTATCGTAGCGAGAAAGATGTTTATTTGGGAACAACTGAGTTTAAAGGTGTATTGGAGATTTTGGATGAGTCTATCCAAACATTGAAGAATTCAACGGATGAGTTGTTTGCTAATGATATCTTTTATAATGCAGATAGAGAGAAATGGATAAAATTTGCCTCATCTATTCTATTAAGGTTGTCTATTCGTATTTCTGATGTGGAAACAGAAATGGCACGGACTTATATAAATAAGGCTGTATCTTATGGGGTAATAATGGATGAAGGAGATATTGCGAAAGTGAATCATCGTCCTACGACGACGGGAGAACCTAGTTATTTAGATAACTCTGTCGCAACCTCATTGCTTACTCTAAAGAGAGAGCGTGGTTATTGCTATGCGGCTAGTTTTATCACTATGTTAAAAGGCTTTAATGAAAATCAGATAGACCCTCGATTAAAAGCGATCGCAGGTGTATATGACGAAAATGGAACTTATTTTGACAATTATCAGGATTATGAAGGAATGTTGAATGGCTGTGAGATGGATGATGTAGAATCTGTAGTTGAGAATATGGGATTCGACCAGATTTATACACCGGGGATTGGTCGATATGGTTTTGCGTCATTTAAAACAGAAACGATACTAAATAGGGAAGCTTATTATATTGTCATGGGCAATGCCGAAGTGAATTTCCTCTTGGCTGAGGCTGCTTGGAAAGGTCTTCTTATTGGAGATGCGGAAGTTTATTATCAACAAGGAATAATAGCATCAATGAGGTCAATGAAATATTGGGGTGAAACTATTCCAGAAAGTGAAATAACTAACTATATGAACACACTTCCTAAATTGGGGCAAAACAAGACAATGAATTTAAGGGATGGATTGGACGAGATATTAACACAAAAATGGTTATCAATGTTTGAAAACGCAATGCAACCATGGTGTGATTGGAGGCGGACACATTACCCTAGTATCATTACAGATAATCCAAATATGAATAAATTAGGAATTACAAATCATAAACTACCGGGACGCCTACCTTATCCTCAAGATGAGAGTATTCGAAATAAAGACAATTACGCTAAAGGTGTATCTATGTTATCCAATAAAAGCGATGATTATATGAATGACTTGTGGTGGGCGAAATCTTATTTTAAATAGTGAAATCAATAATCAGGCTGGGATGCTAATCCTATAGCCTGATTATAATATTCTATTATCGTGTTGAGGGATTAAAGTATAATATAAATATTTAATATTAAATTTATGAGATTCTTATTATTAATCACATGTTTGTTTACTTCGTTGTTGCTTTATGCAGAGCCAATAGAATTGCTTTCTCCTGACAAACAATTAACTGTTAGGGTGGAAAAAGGGGATTCTCTTTCTTTGGAGGTGTTGAAACGAGGGGAATTTCTTTACCGGGTAGACAATATTGCCATGCGGACAGATGTGGGATGTATGCCTGGTACAAAGGCTAAAGTAAAAAAGATAAGCCGTACATCGGTCTGTCAAGAGCATCGTCCCATTGTGAAGGAACTGAATGCTGTTATTCAAGAGAACTATAATCAATTGCGAATTGAGTTTCAGGACAGGGTCTCTATGGAGATTCGGGCTTACAATGAGGGAGTGGCCTATCGTTTTGTGACTCCATTTAAAGATGATTTTACGGTATATCATGAAAGTAGCACTTACTCTTTCAACGAGAAGTGCGATTTTATTTTCCAGCGTGATAAAGATCCGGGAAGTTCTTGCGAGGAATCTTATGTGACAGAGAAAGTTGGGAAATTGACTTCTGAGGACATGTGTAACTTACCCGCATTGGTCAGTACCCCCAATTCCCAGTGTATGGTATTTCTGGAGGCTGATATCCAAGATTATCCGGTTATGTGGCTGAAGACGGTGAATGGAAAGTTGAATATACATCATTGGAATTATCCCGCAGACTATCTTAATACCAATAATTATTATAATAAAAGAGCGGTTACTCAACGGTGCGATTATATAGCTAGGGTAAAAGGTAACCGTTCCTTTCCTTGGCGTGCAATGGCTATTGCCGATAGAGATATAGATTTATTGTCTAATCAATTGACTTGGTTATTAGGTGAAGAGTGCCGGTTGGAGGATACTTCGTGGATTAAGCCCGGGTGGACTTACTTTGATTGGTGGGGACGAAGGGGTATTACAGGAGTTGATTTTGAAGCCGGTTTGAATACGGAGACGGCTAAATATATGATTGATTTTTCTGCGAAATACGGTATCTCTTATTTCTTGTTGGATGATGGATGGAATAAAGGAAATTTGTTGCATCCAATTCCGGGAATGAACATTGAAGAGATTGCAGGTTATTGCCGTTCGAAAGGGGTGAATTTAATGTTATGGGTATCCTACCATCAGTTGTACGATAAGATGGATGAAGTATTTGAGCAATTTGAGAAATGGGGTGTGAAGGGTATAAAGATAGATTTTATGGCTCGTTTTGATCAAGAAATGGTTCGTTTTTATTGGGAGGTAGCACAGAAAGCCGCTCAGTATCATCTGGTTATTAACTTTCATGGGGCTTATAGTCCCGATGGATTGAGTCGAACTTATCCGAATGTACTGACTCGTGAGGCTTTAGCTGAATTTGAAATGAATGGTGTTACCAACCGTATTTCACCGATACATGATTGTACTTTGCCTTTCATCCGTATAGTGGCGGGTTCTGCCGATTATATTCCCGGTACGATGTTGAATGCGAGCCGGAGTAAGTTTAGGCCTATTGCTGATACTCCACTGGGGCAGGGCACTCGTGCCCATTCCTTGGCAATGGCTGTTATTTCCTATAGTCCGATGCAGATGGTACCCGATGCTCCTTCTGTGTATTATGCAGAAGATGAATGTTCTAGATTCTTATTTTCTTTGCCTGTTGTATGGGATGAGACACGGGCTATTTCCGGTAAGGTGGGGGAACATGTGGCTATCGCTCGCCGTAATGGATCGGATTGGTATGTAGGGGCTATCACCAATTGGGATTCACGTAAGTTATCTTTTAATTTCGACTTCTTGAAAGAAGGTGAGTCATATAAGATGGAAATCATTCGTGACGGAGTGAATGCTAGTACTACTGCTACAGATTATAAATATGAGATAAGAGATGTGAAGAAAGGGGATACCGTTCACATTGACTTGGCAGCCGGTGGAGGTTGGATTGCTAAGATATTATGCCAGTCTGATAAATGATGAAATAGTAAAACAATAAACATAGTCTTGTTGATGAAATTACTATCTGCATCAACCTTCAGCGGAGGAAGCCCGACTTCTTCCGCTGAACTGATTACGTTAAGGAATCGTAATGGGCTTGTCGCTCAGTTCACCAACTATGGTGCCCGTTGGGTCAGTATGTGGACACCCGACCGTAACGGTAACTTGTCTGATGTTATCCTTGGGTTCGATACGATCGATGGTTATCTGAAAGCGGGGGAAAGATATCACGGTGCCATTGTAGGCCGTGTTTGCGGACGAATCAGTAATGCGCATTTCAAAATAGGAAAGCGGGAGTATCCGCTAGCTTCCAATGATGCCTATGGTACACCTGTTCGTAACCATTTACACGGTGGAATCAATGCTTTTCATAACTGTTATTGGAAATCCCATACCTATATTACCCCCTTGGGAGAGGAGGCGGTCGAGTTCACAAATATTTCACAAAACGGTGAGGAGGGTTATCCCGGCAACCTGCATGTAAAAGTTACTTATTCGCTGAGGGAAGATAATGCTCTCAGGATGGAATGTGAAGCAACGACTGATCGTCCGACTCCTGTTAACTTGACGAATCATGCTTTTTTCAACTTGCAATCCTCTTCCTTGATACCTGGTGAAATGAATGTATTATCCCATTTGCTTGTTCTCAATGCCTCTGCTATTATTGCTTGCGACAGCGAGCTGATCCCGACCGGGCAGCTGTTGCCGGTTGATGATACACTGCTGGATTTCCGTGTATCTCGTACTATAGCCTCGTCGTTAATGCGGGAACATTCTCAAATACAGAAGGGTAAAGGTTTCTCTCTAGCTTATGCTTTGGATGAAGCGGAAGAGGGCGGATTGAGCTTTGCCGCTCGTTTGTCGGATGAAATTAGCGGAAGAAAGATGGAGATTTATACCAATCAGCCCTCTGTTCAAGTGTATAATGGTTATTTTATGGATGGAACAGATATCGGGAAGGAGCAAACTCGCTATTATGCTAGTGCTGGTATCGCTATCGAACCTCAGGGTTATCCGGATGCTCCCAACCAGCCCTCTTTCCCTTCTATCTTGATTGATGAGACGAAAAAGTACCGGCATATTACTGAGTACCGTTTTTCTTTGGATTGAGATTCTCTTTATTTTATTCCCGAAGTCCCCAACTCGGTTGAGAGTTGGGGCGGGAATGCTTTATATGGATAGGGATAGTTCTTATGAAACAGAAGGCTTATGTTGTAGGCCCCGTTTGTACAAAAGCAAATGTAATTTATGTTTTTGGAATAAAGGAGCTAAAACGGGGGAGCTGTTGTGACAAATGGTCAATTGTTATATGACATTTAGATTTTAATTTTTGAAATAGAGTGAGTTATAGAAGACCCTATAAATGAGAAAAGCCTTTGAGAATTCGTTCCCAAAGGCTTTCTTTATTAGGTTTGAATGATTTTACACCAATGGTTCGAAAGGCAATTCCGTATCTTTCCGGTAACCCGTACCGTTAAAAGTAGCGATTAATTCTCCGCTCTCATTCGTGATCCGGACTTCGCAATTCGCTAATCTTTTATGGCTGAAAGCCTCTTTTGCCTCCGCATATAAATAGCCCTTGCTCTCGGCTTTGAAAAAATTGATAGTGGAGGTGATGGACAAGGTAAGTCGTGCGTGGCTATTGGTAGCTGCCGCGAACGCTAAATCCGCCAAGGTAAAGATCGCTCCTCCTTGACATACGCCACCTCCATTCAGATGTTCCGGTTTAATAAGCATACGTGCCTTCGCGTAACCATTACCGGTTTCCAATAGTTCTACACCCGCTAGCAAGGCGAATTTGTCACCTTGAAGAAACTCTTGAATCGTCATAGCTTATTTGCTTAGTTTCCATTCCGCACCATCCTTGGTATCCTTGATCTCGAATCCCATAGCGGTTAATTCGTTACGGATCTTGTCGGAGGTGGCCCAGTCTTTATTCGCCTTGGCTTGCTGGCGGATGGATAATAATAAGTCTACGGCCTTGCCAAAAGTCTCATAGCTGTTACCACCGGCGGAAGCCTCGTCTTTCATGCCAAGGATATCGAACAAGAATAAATGGAATACCTCTTGTAACTCTTTCAAGTCTTCCTCGGACAGAGTAGCCTTACCGTCTTTTACGGAATTGATCGCACGGGCGGCATCGAATAGATGAGAAATCACGATCGGTGAGTTCAAATCGTCATTCATGGCCTCGAAACATTTCTCACGAAGACCTTTCGTGTCTACGGTAGAGGTAGCGGACGGCTGCAACTTCATCAAATGTCCGTATGCCTCCATCAAGCGTGACAAGCCCTTCTCGGCAGCTTGCAAAGCCTCATTGCTGAAATCAACCGTGCTGCGGTAATGCGCTTGCAGGATGAAGAAACGGATGGTCATGGCGGAATACGCTTGTTGCAAGGAGGGATGATCACCCGTGAAGAATTGCTCCAGTGTGATGAAATTACCTAATGATTTACCCATCTTCTGCCCATTGATGGTGATCATATTGTTGTGCATCCAATAATGAACCATGTCATCCCCTTGGGAAGCCACGGCTTGCGCGATCTCGCATTCATGGTGCGGGAAGATCAAGTCCATGCCACCCCCGTGGATGTCGAAATGCTCCCCGAGGTATTTCTTGCCCATAGCGGTACATTCGCAGTGCCAACCGGGGAAGCCGTCGCTCCACGGAGACGGCCAACGCATGATATGCTCCGGCTGGGCGCATTTCCAAAGGGCGAAGTCGATGGCGTTATGCTTCTCGTCCTGCCCGTCCAACGCGCGGGTCGTATTCAACATATCCTCGATATTGCGACCCGAGAGGATGCCGTATTTATGATCTTTATTATATTTCTCTACGTCGAAATAGACGGAGCCTTGACTCTCGTAAGCGTAGCCGTTATCCAGAATCTTCTTGACTAACTCGATTTGTTCGATAATATGTCCGGAAGCGTGCGGCTCGATGCTGGGAGGAAGTACGTTCAGCGCATCCATCGCTTGATGATAACGATTGAGGTAATATTGAACCACTTCCATCGGCTCCAACTGTTCTAGCCGTGCCTTCTTGGCGATCTTATCCTCCCCATCATCGGCATCGTGCTCCAGATGCCCTACATCCGTTATATTACGTACATAACGCACTTTATATCCTAGGTGGGTAAGGTAACGGAATAGCAAGTCGAACGTGATCGCCGGACGTGCGTGTCCCAAGTGGGCGTCACCATAAACCGTGGGGCCACATACGTACATACCTACATGCGGCTCGTGCAGGGGTATGAATTGCTCCTTCTTTCTCGTAAGCGTGTTGTAAATATTCAATGGATGTTCCATATTCTATTATATATTTAGGAATCGCGAACTTACATAAAATCCTTGGTATTATCAAGCTGATCGTGAATAGTCTGTAGTTTTCATAGGCATTCATTGACTCTTGATGACTTCCGACGGATTCTCATTGGCTGCCTTACATACCTGTTCACGTATCGTACCTAGAACCATGCTGGTAATGGTGATGAATATTCCCACCAACCACCAGATATGGATTTGGATGCGATAGGCGTAGCCTTGCAACCAGTAGTTCATGACGAGATAGCTGATCGGGAAAGCGATGATTCCGGCGATGACAATTAATCGCATGTATTCCTTGAAGAACAAGAAAATGATCTCGGAGGCTTTCGAGCCTACTACTTTCCGGATAGCGATCTCTTTACGCCGCCGTTTCGTGGAGGCTGTAGCGACGGCGTAGATGCCGAACAAGGAGATTAGCAAACAGGCGAAAGCGAGGAACGAGAATATTTTCAGCCCGACGATCTCGGATTGGTTCAGTTGATCGTAAAGCGTTCCGATCGGGGTGATCCGGGTATCCGCTAATGTCGGGTCTATCTTGGGCAGTAGCTCCGTGATATGGTGGGCGATGTTTCCTTCCTCGCCCGGTATGACCCGGATATACAGATTATTCACCAGTCCACCCGAAGGAATGAATAGCATCGGATGGATACTTTCCCGGAAAGATAGCGCATGGAAATCGTTGACGACACCGACGATCTCGTATTCTTTGATCACGCTGAAATCTGACCACCACGGCATACGGATGATGCTGCCGACTGGGTCTTGTAAGCCCATGGCACGAACCGCCGACTCGTTGAGCACGACACTAAGTTCGTTGCCTTCTGTCCACCATCGGCCCATTAACATCTTTAGGTCGAAGGTCTCACCAAATCGGTGATCGGTTCCATAGAGGTGGAAGTCCACCTTTGTGTCCAGCGGTTTTCCCTCCCATTCCACATTCGTGAAGATCGCCATGGGATCGACATGATGTTGAGGCTTAAAGTTCGTGTCGGTGAAACTTTTGACCTGCGGCAGGGCACTTAACTCTTGCATCAACGTGGATTCTATTTTCCCGGATACGTCTACGAAGCCGGATAGTTGGATAAGGCCTTTTGGATCGAAACCTAAATCTTTTTGATTTACGAATCGCATTTGCTCCATGACAACCAGTGATGCTACGATGAACAGGATACTGATCATCAATTGTAAGGTCACGGCCATGCGGCGTAACAAAAGGGGTTTGACTGTCTCTTTGGGAACGAGCGAGGTGGTTGCCGTATGGCTGAACTGCCCGAAGAATACTAATCCTGCACATTGGAGGATGAGGAATGTACCTATACCTACCCCTGCGAAAAGAAACAGGAACCGGCCCATCTCCAAATCAATCTCCAGCCATCGGGCGAAAAGCGGCTTGACTTGGACTATGAAGATCAAGGCTACCAACAAGGATGCAAGTACGGAACAGCCTAGTTCGACAGACATTTGTTCGATCAATTGCTTTCTCGTTGCGCCGTTGACCGTCCGTAAACGCCATTCCCGCACACGTTGCCGAAAGAGATCCATATAGGAATTCAAGAAATTGAAGAGGGCGGCAAACAATAATAGGGCACCAGATACGACAAACAAGCCGATGAAATTTAAGGTAAAGGGTGTATCTTCATTCAGATGATGCCGGATCTCACGGATGGGGAGTGTTCGCAACTCGATCTCCTTGTTCACCCCGATACGTTCAGGTAGCTCTTTTAGTTGATTGGCGAAGGCTTTTGGGTCTGAGCTTGGATGGAGTTTCACGTATAAGTCCATCACGAAGAAGCTCCATTGTGCCTCTGGAGGTAACTGGGAGAAATGCTGTATCATGTTATGGTTGATGATCGCGTCGAACGGTAGATTGGTATGGGTTGGTGGGTCTTTCACCACAGCCGTGACGATGTAGGGAGGTAAGGAGGCTCTCATCAAGGTGTGTATCGGTTGCCCGATCGCCTTTTCCGCGTCGCCAAATAGACGGACCGCCGTACGTTCGCTCAAGATCATGTTGTTTACGATTTGTAGCGGATGATTCATTTCTCCACAAACGAAAGATTGCGGGAATACCTCTAGGAACGTACTGTCTGTATAAAGCATATTCATTTGGATATAAGGAGTCGCTTGGGTACGGCAGTTTTCGGTTGAAAGCATAAGCGTGGTGGAGGCTTCGATAGCTGGGACTTGCTCTCGTAAGCTATTCTCGATACCTTTCGAGGCTCCTTTGTTCACTTTACCGGATTGTTTCTCGGCGCTATAGACACGGTAGATGGATTCGGAATCCTTGTAGAAAGAATCGTAAGTGGTCTCATGATCCATCCAATAGAGTATGGGCACGAAACAGACGAGGGCGAAAGCCAGCCCTAGGATACTGATGGAGGCGCTGACTTTATACTTCCAGATGTTTTTGAAGGCAATGACACAGTAATGTATTAACATGGCAATTCCGTTTTTTGATGATATCGCTGATGACTCAATTTCGCTGAATCCGATTCAAATATCATGCCATAAATGTAACGTATTAGAAAATAGAATCATAGAAAAATCTGTATTTCTTCATGTAGTGCGATAGCGTACATTTTTTGTGCGATAATGCACGTACAAGCTGTCTTTATTCCCTTTATCTTTGTCCGTATGGAAGAAAAAGGAAAGATATTGATCATCGACGATAATAAGGATGTGTTGTTCGCATTGAACTTACTGTTGGAGCCGTATATGCAAAAGGTGAAGGTAACGACACAACCGGCACGCATTGAGTATTTCATGCGAACGTTCCAACCGGACGTGGTCTTGCTGGATATGAATTTCCATCGGGATGCCGTGAGCGGGCAGGAGGGTTTTGAGTATTTGGGACAAATCTTGGAGATCGATCCGCAAGCGGTCGTGATCTTCATGACGGCCTATTCGGATATAGAGAAGGCGGTCAAGGCCATTAAGGTTGGCGCTACCGATTTCATCTCCAAGCCGTGGGAAACGGAGAAGTTGCTGGCTACCCTCTCGTCGGGCATTCGATTGAGCCATTCCCGTAAGGAGGTCGGACGTTTGCGGGAGCAGATGAAAGCCATGAAGGAGGACGACACATTGCCGGAATTGATCGGTGAGTCGCCAGCGATGCTGAAGGTAAAGGATACGATCTACAAACTCGTGGAGACTGACGCGAATATATTGATTACCGGTGAGAGCGGTACCGGAAAAGATCTGGTTGCCCGTTTGTTGAGGCATTACTCGCCCCGGCGTGACGATGCTTTCGTGACGATCGATTTGGGAAGCATCCCGGAGCAATTATTTGAGAGTGAGTTGTTCGGTTACGAGAAAGGAGCCTTCACGGATGCCCGACGGTCTAAGTCGGGACGTATGGAGATGGCTTCCGGCGGTACGCTCTTTCTGGACGAGATCGGGAATCTATCCTTGCCGATGCAATCTAAATTGCTGACGGCTATAGAGAAACGTCATATCACCCGTTTGGGAGCGGTGGAGCCGATCTCGATCGATGTCCGTTTGATCTGCGCCACCAACGCCAATCTGCGTCAGCTGGTGGGCGAGGGGAGTTTCCGGCAAGACTTGCTCTATCGGATCAATACCATAGAGATAGCCATACCACCGCTGCGTGAGCGGGGAGAGGATATCTTGATGCTGGCCGATCATTTCCAGAGGCTGTATAGCCGGAAATACAAGAAAACGATCAAAGGGTTGAGCCGGGAGGCGGGGAGTAAGCTGATGAAATACCCTTGGCCCGGTAATGTCCGGGAGTTGCAGCATGTTTTGGAGCGAGCCGTGATCTTGAACGAGGGTACGGTGCTGAGACCGGATGATTTCCCTCTCTATACAGCCTCTTACGAGCGGAAGAAGGAGCTGGACCCTGATTTGAATCTGGAACAAGCCGAGCGGAAAATCATTGAGCGAGCCTTGCGGCAAAGCAACGGTAATATGAGCTATGCCGCCGAGCTATTGGGTATCACCCGTTTTTCCTTGTATCGTAAAATAGAGAAGCTCGGCTTATGAGATCGTATGCGTTCACGGTCATCTCGCACATCCTAGGCATCGTCTTGTCTACGGGACTCCTGTTCTATTGCGTGCATGAGGAGATTATCTTTTGTCCTACTTTTTGCGGGATCGCGATCTTGTATTTCTCGATTCATCTTTATTTCATACAGATGCGGCAGGTGAAGTATTGGCGTTATGTGGTGGATTGCTTGCGACAGCAAGACTTGATCCAGATCGTTCGTTCACCTTACGAGGATAAGGTGATGCGGGAGTTGGCGGACGATTTGTCCGCGGCCCTGCGATCCTTGCGTGGCCGATTGATGGACGAGGAGGTGAGGCGGCAGTATTTTGAGAGCCTGTTGAATAAGGTGGATACAGCCGTACTTGTTACCGACAAGGAAGGGGCTATTGAGTGGAAGAACCGGGCCGCCGATGCGTTGCTGGATACGAGGTGTCGGTTACCCAATGAGTTCTTGGAGGCTATCAAGGCGGGGAAGACGGTGGTGCGTTACGGAAAACCATCCGTTCCGCAAGATTGGGCGATCGATGCCACTCGTATCGACTTGCGAGGTTGCGAGCGTTGGATCGTCAGCTTGAAGAACATCCATTCTACCTTGGAGCGGAATGAGATGGAGGCTTGGCAGAAATTGATCCGTGTCTTGACGCACGAGATCATGAACTCCATCACACCCGTTATCTCGTTGTCCGAGACCTTGAGCAAACGTTGCAAAGCAGATCCGGATGATGTCCGGAATCGTTCGTATATCCAGCACGGGGTGAATGTCATCCATCGCCGGAGTAAAGGGTTGCTGGATTTCGTTGAGAATTACCGGAGATTGACCCGGATCGCCTCTCCGGTAAAGACCCGTATCTTAGTGAAAGATTTCTTTTCGGATTTAAGGCGTTTGTGCCCGGAGCCTTCTATCCGTTTCCGCTTGCCGGACGAGCCTCTGGAATGGTTCGCGGATCGGGCGCAGATGGAGCAGGTCTTCTTGAACCTACTGAAGAATGCTTGTGAGGCTTGTGCGGAAAAGTCAAACCCCGAGATTATCGTGGCGGCTCAGCGGGAGGGAAACGAACTCGTCTTTACCGTGCGAGACAACGGTATCGGTGTCTTACCCGAGGTGATCGACCGGGTTTTTGTACCTTTCTTCACCACCAAGCCCTCCGGCTCGGGTATCGGTTTAAGCATCTGTAAGCAAATAATCACCTTGCATGGCGGCCATATCTCGGTAGAATCCGAGAATGGAAAGGGTAGCTGTTTCTTTTTGTACTTTAATTGATTATCAGTCTATTGCAGTTTTTCTAAATTTCTTATACGGAAAACTTTAGTTTCTTCAAGGAAAAACTTTCGTTTCTATATAGGGAAACAAAAGTTTCTTACTGAGGAAACTTTTGTTTTATTAGGAGAAAACTCAGGCTGCTATTATAGGAGATTCGTGATAGGATTCATGAGACGGAAAGTTATTGTCTGTTTTTAGTGCGCTTACCCTGTAAAATACATACCTTCGCGGATATATTTAATTGATTTTCTATGAAATGGTATCTATGGGGGGCAGTTGTCCTGCTTTATTCCCTGTTTGGAAGCGCTTGTTCTACGGAACGGAGGTATGATTTGTCGGCTTATGGTTTATCCCCGGTCGAGCATGTGGATAATGCGCCCGCTATGGCGAGGGCATTGGAGCAGATACGGGAGAAATGCGAGGAAAACCAGACAATTGTGGTGACCTTGCCTAAGGGCCGCTATGAGTTTTATCCCGATAGTGCGGCGGAGCGTGTCTATTTCATCTCGAATCATGATCAAATGAATCCGAAGAAAGTAGGTTTGCCTTTCGAGGGGATGAAGAATATGGTGTTCGACGGGCAAGGCTCGGAGTTAATCTTCCACGGCAGGATGTTGCCGGTCTCTTTGCTGGATTCGAGGAATTGTGTCTTGAAAAACTTTAGTATAGACTTCAAGCATCCTCAGATTTCACAGGTAAAAGTGTTGGAGAACGATACGCTGAAAGGCGGGATCACCTTCGAGGTGGCTCCATGGGTACGCTATGAGATACGGGATAGCGTGTTTGTAGCGAAGGGAGAAGGCTGGGAGTTGACTCCCGGTTCCGGTATCACCTTCGAGGGAGATACACGTCATTTGGTGTATAATACAAGCGATATCCCGATAGGCGTGCGGGGCTTGATCGAGGTTTCTCCAAGGCTGATAAAGTCTCCCCGTTGGAAAGACAGCCGTTTGGTGCCCGGTACGGTGATCGCCATGCGTTCTTGGGAACGTCCGGCTCCCGGTGTCTTCCTGTATCATGACGTGAATACGACTCTGGAGAATATCAAGGTTCATTATGCCGAGGGAATGGGCCTCTTGGCGCAAGTGAGCGAGAATATCACGCTGGATGGTTTCTCTGTTTGCTTGAAAGGGGCGGACGATCCGCGGTATTTCACGACACAGGCGGACGCTACCCATTTCTCGGCCTGCAAGGGAACGATCATCTCCAAGAATGGCTTGTACGAAGGGATGATGGACGACGCTATCAATGTGCATGGAACTTACCTGAAAGTGGTGAGACGAGTGAATGACTCTACCTTGGTAGGCCGGTATATGCACCCGCAATCGTATGGTTTCGAATGGGGAAGGGTAGGGGATTCCGTGCAGTTCATCCATTCGAGCACCATGGAATTGATAGGGGCGAGAAACCGGATTACCGCTATCAAGGCAGTTGATCAACCGGATTACCGAGGGGCGAAGGAGTTCGAGATCCGGTTTGAGAATACGGTGAATCCTTCGATCCATGAGGGAAGCGGCTTCGGCATAGAGAATCTGGAGTGGACGCCGACGGTCCTATTCTCGGATAACGTGATCCGGAATAACCGTGCCCGCGGTTCCTTGTTCAGCACGCCTCGGCAAACGGTCGTAGAGAATAATGTTTTCGATCATACCTCGGGGACGGCGATCCTGCTGTGCGGTGATTGCAACGGCTGGTTCGAGACCGGCGCTTGCCGGAACGTGTTGATCCGTAAGAATAAGTTCATCAACTCCTTGACGAATATGTTCCAATTTACGAACGCTATTATCTCTATTTATCCCGAAATCCCGGATTTAGCGTCGCAAAGGAAATATTTCCATAGTGATATCGTGATCGACGCAAACGAGTTTATTACGTTCGATAGGCCATTGGTATACGCCAAGTCCGTGGACGGGTTGGTCTTCACGAATAATATTGTCAAACAAAATAAGGAATACCCAGCCTTCCATTGGAATAACCATCGTTTCTATTTCCAGCGGGTGATCCATTCGAAAATAGAGAACAACTATTTTGATGAAGGGTTTATCCGGGAGAGGGATGTCTTAGAGGAAAATAACGGATATGATATATAGGAAATTAATCGTCTTGGCAAGCCTTTTGATAGGCTTCGTAAACATTGCGTTCGCCGGCGTTGGTGATCTCGATACGTTAAACGTACGTTCTCAAGCCCCTGTCAAGGAGAGAATGCCTGTCGTTGCCTATAAGTTTAACCCGAAAAGCTTGATTCTTCCGGCCTCATTGATAACGGTGGGAGCCGTAGGCACGGCGATCGACGGGATGAATGACTTTCACCTGTTTTCCCGGAAAGATTCCGTGAAGCAAATCCATATCGACAATTACTTGGAGTGGGGAATGCTCGGTTGGGTATTTGTCTGCGACCTTATGGGAAAAGAGAAGCATAACTGGGTGGACCAACTTTGCTTGGTCGCTTTAGCGGAAGGGATGAACGGATTGATGGTGCATGGGCTGAAGAACTGGGTAAACGAGCCTCGCCCGGACGGGGCGCCTTATTCGTTTCCGTCCGGACATACCTCGAATGCTTTCTTAGGGGCGCATATGGCTTATAAGGAATTTAAGGATAGCTCGCCTATACTCGCTTACTCGGGTTATGCGATAGCGGCGTTCGTGGCGGGTTCCCGCTTATACAATAACAGGCATTGGGTGGCGGATGTAGTAGCCGGTGCGGGTTTCGGGATCTTGTCGGTAGAGTTATCGTATCTGATCTATTTCCCGATTCGTAATGCTATCGCCCGGCGGATCAATCGAAATGTGAAGAACTGCCCGATCGTGGCCGCTCCGGTATTCAGTTCGAATATGGCGGGATTCTATCTGACTTATCAATTTTAATGCGTCTTATGGATCAAGCGCATGTCGGCTTATAGAGACTGGTTGATGCGCAAAAGCTCCTCTATATGCGTGCGGTCGTTGCTGAGGCGTGGGATCTTGTGTTGGCCGCCTAATTTACCTTTCTGCTTGAGCCATTCATAGAAAGCACCGTCGTGGGCGATAACGATTTCCAGCGGTTGAAGGGAGATCTCTTTATACCGCTTCGCCTCATAGTCCGAGTTCAGCTTTTGTAAGTTCAGATCTAATAAAGTGGCGAATTCATCGAGAGATTCCGGTTTCTTGTCAAACTCGATAAACCATTGGTGCCGTCCTTTCGCCTTATCCAGCATAAAGAGTGGGGCGGCGGTATATTCTTTTACTTTCGCCCCGGTTCGTAGGCAAGTCATGGCGATCGCCTTATCGGCGTTATCCACCATTAGCTCCTCGCCGAAGGCGTTGATAAAGTGCTTGGTACGTCCGGAGATAACGAATTTATGAGGGAATAACGAGGTGAAACGTACCGTATCCCCGATCTGATAGCGCCATAATCCTCCCGAGGTCGTGATTACCATCGCGTAGTTTTTCCCGGTCTCTACCGATTCCAGCGGCAACACGGTCGGATGGGCGCTACCCACCTCGTTCATCGGGATGAACTCATAGAAAATACCGTAATCCGGCATCATAAGCAAACTGGAGTCCGTAGGATCGTCTTGCAGCCCGAAGAAGCCCTCGGATGCGTTATAGGTCTCCATATAATGCATCTTATTCGATGGAATCAAGGTTTTATATTGCTCCCGGTAAGGCTCGAAACTGATTCCCCCATGGAAGAAGACCTCCAGATTAGGCCATACGTCCGTAAGATATTCCCTACCCGTTTTTTTCAATACGGCCTTGATCAATACCAACATCCAAGAAGGAACACCGGATAGGCTGTTTACATCCTTATTCCAAGTGTTCTCCACGATCGCCTTGATCTTGCTTTCCCATTCATCCATTAGGATAATGGGTTTCTTGGGGACGCGTATTAAATTGACGAGCGGATTGAGATTTTGAAGTAATACGGCGGATAAGTCGCCTTGATGAGCCTCGGAGTTTAGCGGGGAAGGGCTATGGCTACCGCCCAATATCAAGCCTTTCTTGGAGAAGAAACGGCTTTCTGGGTTGTTCCGCAGATAGATGGCTACGCAATCAAAGCCGCCTTTATAGTGGCAACCCTTTAATATCTCGGGGGTGACGGGCAGGAATTTACTTTTGTCGTTCGTGGTCCCGCTACTCTTAGCGTACCACCGCACCACCGAAGGCCAGAGAATATTCCTTTCTCCGTTTATCATTCGGGTGACATACGGCTTTATCTCGTCATAAGTCTGTAAGGGAAGACGTTGGCAGAAGTCAGAATAAGAGCGAATGCTTTTATAATCATATTTGAGTCCCCATTCCGTCTTGCGTGCCGTCGAAAGCAGAGCATACAGCTGTTTGCGCTGGATATGGTCTATATCCTGCCCAAATCGTCCGATCTCCGTTTGTCGATGGCGGAAAAGGAGCGAAATCGTCTGTGTTAAAATATCCATGCTCTTTTTATTTGTTCGAGTGCAAATGTAGGCATTCTCTTTTTATTTATATCTTTGCTAGGTACTAAATTAACGTTACGATGAAAATAGGGATTCTCTCATCGGGTGGCGATTGCCCCGGTATCAACGCTACGATCCGTGGTGTTGGCAAGACCGCTATCATGCATTACGGCATGGAAGTGATAGGTATTCATAGCGGTTTTATAGGTCTTTTGAATAAAGACATCCAAGTTTTCGATGAACGGAGCTTATCCGGCATATTAAATTTAGGGGGAACCATTTTAGGAACGTCCAGAGAGAAGCCTTTCCGTAAGCTCTTGGCCTCGGGAGATTCGGAAAAGCCGGAGATCATTAAGAAAAATTATGAGGAGCTGGGGCTGGACTGCTTGGTTTGTATCGGAGGAAACGGTACGCAGAAGACGGCCAATCTGTTATTTCAGATCGGATTGAACGTGATAGGCGTTCCCAAGACAATCGATAATGACATATGGGGTACGGATATTACGTTCGGTTTTAATACCGCCGTGAATATCGCCACGGAATCTATAGACCGTCTTCATTCTACGGCTAGTTCACATAAGCGGGTGATGGTCGTGGAGGTGATGGGCCATCATGCCGGATGGATCGCCTTGTATGCCGGGATGGCTGGAGGTGCCGACGTGATCTTACTTCCGGAATTGGGATACGATATCGATAAGGTGAACGAGGCGATCTTGGATCGGGCTCTCAGGGGCAAACCTTATTCCATCGTTGTAGTAGCCGAGGGTATCGAGACTCCGGATAAAAAGCGTCCTTCTGATTATATTACCCGGGCTATCGAGGCGGGAACGGGTATCGAGACCCGGGATACCGTATTGGGATACACCCAACGGGGTGGAAACCCCTCTCCGTTCGACCGTAACCTTGCGACTCGCTTGGGAGGCCATGCCACGGAACTGATCGCTAATGGTGAATTCGGACGTATGGTTTGTATGAAAGGAGATAGGGTAGAATCCATTCCCTTGTTAGAAGTAGCGGGAAAACTAAAATTAGTGACACCGGATCATGATTTGATCGTACAAGGAAAACGGATGGGGGTAACATTCGGGAAATAAAATAAAAAAGGTTGTGCGTCAGAGAACGCACAACCTTTTTTACTTTATATTAGTAGGCGGCCGTTTATTTCTTAATACCTTGAACGGTTTGGCTTCCCTTTTCGGTAGTCAAGCGGAAGATATACATTCCAGTGGCAAAATCACCCGTGCTGAGACTGCTTCCCGGTTGCGGGACGCTACGTATCAACTTTCCATCGGCCCTGTAGATCTCAAGCGATTTCAGTTGTTGATAATTCTGGATCTGTACTTCATTCGAGAAGATACGTGGTTGAATATCTACTTCTTCGTCTGTTGGCTTCAGTTCGTTACCTACGCTCGTTTCCGGAATTACCGTAACCGGGGCGCTCTCGTCGGTACCATAAAGTGCCGTTACTTGGAGCAGAGGGGTACTTGTTGTCAGATTTTTCACCGTATAATTCCGTTGAGAAACAGGTAATGTCGTCAGTTCCCGGGTATCTTGATATACCTTATAACCGGTCAGCTCCGGAAAAGCCGTGATCAACTCTGCTTCTTGCGCATCGGAGGCGATAGCCAGTTTCCGGAATGATAATCGGCCCGTTCTCATGGGTTGCGGTTTCTCCGAGAAAGTGCTCGTGGAGAATACGGAACTCGAGGGGAGCTCACCTTCTTCCGCGCTTATTACGATCGATAACACAACATTGGCATCTAGCTCATCATCTGAGAATGTTTCCCATTTTTTTCTGTCCAAAGAGTATAAATTCCCTTTTCCATCGACTGCGGGGCCTTCATCGGAGCATGCCGGGTATGTGTTATTGGCATAGCTTATCACATGAATGGCTACCAGTAAATCCTGCTTCGCATCGATTACGAATGGTGTTTTAAGTGTGACCGAATTTATTTTACCTGATTTCAGTTGAGTGAAACTCTCTTCATACTCCCGGTTTCCCTGTTTGATATAGACTCCATAAGTGACCCCTTCCTGTGGATAGAAATTAACCTTCCGGATCGTTTTTTTATGCACCGGTTGTAGATCTTTCGTATCCCATTTCTGAGCGAAATAGAATGGATCTCCTCCGAGACCGAACTGTTGATAACGATCTTGTGATCCCCAACCAGCTATTTTTTCGAGGACTGGGGCATTCCATGTCAGTTGAATCTCACCCGTGGAGATCTGTTTGTATTTCAAATCAGTCGGACCTTCATACTCGTTTCCGATCGTTTTCCCATCCTGCGTCATTCCCTGCAACGAGGTGACGCCCGTTCCGAGTGGATCTAGCCAGACATCCATCCGGGCTGTATCATTATCACTGTATTTATTCCAGTGATAATACAATTTACCGTATAAATTCAATCCTTCGGGCAGTTCGCAACTGGAGCTTCCACCGCTCAGCGTACCTATAATCAAACCTTTGCTATTAAATAAAGGCGAGCCGGAAGAACCTCCCTCGGTCACCCCGTGTCCGTTTAGCGTGGCATCGAAAGTCGCGTTCCAATGAGCGTTCGTGGCCCCGGTTTTCCCAACATCACTATTACGCCATGTAATCGATTCTGTCGGATAATTTCCATAGGTGGAGATTTTCATATAATCGCCGGAAGGATGATGGATGCCTACGCCCGAGAGTGAAAGCATATTTGAACGATCCCATCCGTTAAAGAATACATTATAATCGTCGGGGATCTCGTCGTTAAGCAACAGCAACAGTCCGTCGGAACCGTTTTCGACAGGGGTAGAGGCTTTCCGTGTACATCCTACCATGGTTTTTATCGGATAAATGGGTGACTCATTATCGCAGCCCACATGTTCTTGGTGGAAATAAAACAACCAGACTGCTAATTCCTCGGGAGTAACCGTCTGTTCGCCCAGCATATCTTGCGAACAATGGAAGGCGGATAATACATAAGGCTTTTTGTCACGGGCCGTATTATTTACCAGAGAAGCCGTACAAATATAGCTTCCTCCTTCTCCCTCTTTATTACGGATGTATTGAATCATTTGTATCACCCCCTTCTTTTGCTCCTGCCAATCGGCTCCCTCCTCGCAATTGATATTCACTTCGCAAGCTTCTGAAAAGCCGGCTCCCGGCGCTTCCTGTACTTCTGGCATGATCGCTTCAAGATGATTATACCCGTAACCGACCTCCCGGATGCGTAGTCGAGGTGTCTCGCCGGATGGTGCCGGTACATATTCGAGGATCACCTCATCGCCTGCTACGGCTTGGGTTGCGAATGGTCCGTTTTCAGGATGTGTACGATGCGTATAGGCACCCAATACTTGGGTTTTCGCTGCGTTATACAGGTATAACCGGGCACCTTTGGGGATATAAAAATCGGAGTAATACAGGATCAAGGCGATCGCTCCTTTCGCTTGAAGGTGAAGTTGCCATACTTGGCTACCGTCGGGTAGTGAAATCCAATCGCCACTATCGGCGATGTCGAAGCTGGTTGGTATCGACTTGGCTACACGCAACGGAGCGCCTTGGCTGACCCTCCACGCATCGACCGTCTTGAGGTCTTCCACACTGAAATTCACTGGAACTTGTTCTGCTAGCTTTTCACTTCGAAGTGAACCTGCGAATTGAAAGCTGGGGGGGAGTCCTCCTTCGCTGATCTGCGCCAACGAACTTGAAATCGAGAAATAACCAATATATAATATGCCGGTTATTGATATTCGGAGAAATTTACTGTACTGTTTTTTCATACATACAACTTTATATGAGCTTATTCTTATATAACTAAGAACTTGGGTATATCAAACGATATACCCAAGTTCTGTTATTTATCATACAGTTTCTTCCTCTGGGAGGTCAGAAAACTCTTTTTCATCGGTTAGTTCACCCGTCTTCTTTTTCTTTGTGGCAGAGATACGTTGCTGGAGTTCTTTGTCTGTCCGCAATCTTTTGACCGCCATTTTAGAAGCCGCTTGCTGGGATTCTTTTTTGGAGTAACCGATACCTATGCCAATTTGCTCGCCGAGCAATTTAATCGCGCTTTGGAATACAGGATTTCCATCATGATCCGTAAAAGACTCTATTAGATCGAACGAGATCGATATTTTGTTCTTTTGGCTCCATTCAATCAAGTTTGACTTGAAATTTATCTCTTTCCGGACGAGTGTATCTACATCGATATACTTTTCTATCATCACGTCACGGATAAACTTATAACAAACGTCATAACCTTGATCCAGATAAATAGCGCCGATCAAAGCCTCGAGCGCATTACCATACATATGATTGTTATGAGAGTTTATCTTGGTTGAATAGACTACCATTTGATCGAGGCCGAGTTGTACGGCGACCTTATTCATCGTTTCCCGTTGTACGATCTTGGAGCGTGTGTTTGTCAAAAAGCCTTCCCGCTTATTCGGGTAGCGCTTATAGACAATATCGGCGACCGCCGCATCCAAAATGCCATCTCCTAAAAATTCAAGACGCTCATTGTTAAGCCATTTACCATCACCCGTCTCTACTGATGATGATTTATGCAACAAGGCCTGCTCGTAAATCTGGAGATTATCCGGATAAAAACCTAGAATCTTTGATAAAGACAAATAAGGCTCCCTACCTTTATTATGCAGGAGCCTTATTCTTTTATGTAGCTGTTTGTATAGCTTTCTAAACACGTTATTTCACGAATTTTTTAACAATGGCGCAAGCGTTGTGTCCACCGAAACCAAACGTATTCGATAAAGCGGCTTTCACTTCTCTCTTTTGAGCCTTATTGAATGTGAAATTCAGTTTATAATCTATTTCAGGATCATCGTCGCCTTCCGCATGGTTAATGGTCGGCGGGATAATACCATCGTTTATCGCCATAATACACAGGATCGCCTCTACCGCTCCGGCAGCACCAAGCAAGTGACCGGTCATTGACTTTGTGGAACTGATATTCAGTTGATAAGCATGTTCTCCGAACACATCTTTGATCGCCTTAACCTCTGAGATATCGCCTACGGGAGTCGATGTTCCATGAACATTGATGTAATCAATATCTTCCGGAGCCATTCCAGCGTCTTCCAATGCGTTGCGCATAACCAGCTTCGCTCCTAAACCATCCGGATGAGAAGCGGTCAAGTGATAGGCATCGGCAGACATTCCGGTTCCTGCGATCTCGCAATATATTTTAGCGCCACGAGCCAATGCGTGCTCCATTTCTTCCAATACCAAGCAAGCTCCACCTTCACCCATCACGAATCCGTCACGGCTAGCGCTGAACGGGCGAGATGCGGTCTCGGGAGAATCGTTACGTGTCGATAACGCATTCATGGAGTTGAATCCACCTACACCCGATTCAGAAACAGCAGCTTCCGCTCCACCGGTGATGATGACGTTAGCCTTGCCTAAACGGATATAATTGAATGCGTCGCTGATAGCGTTTGTAGAAGATGCACAAGCTGAGACGGTCGCAAAGTTCGGGCCGTGGAATCCATAAAGCATGGAAATATGTCCGGCCGCGATATCCGAGATCATTTTCGGGATGAAGAACGGGTTAAACTTCGGACCGATCGTATCCTTGATCTTCGCATAACTCAATACTTCCTCGTCAAATGTCTTGATACCACCGATACCTGAAGCGAAAATAACGCCGATACGGTTCTTATCTTCTTTATCCAAGTCCATTGCCGCGTCCTCGATCGCTTGTTTCGCCGCGTCGATCGCGAATAAGCTATAACGATCACACTTGCGGGCTTCCTTACGATCCATAACTTTCAACGGATCGAAGCCTTTAACTTCGCATGCAAATTGTGTCTTGAATTTGGATGCATCAAACTGAGTAATAGGTCCAGCGCCACTTTTTCCGTTGATAATACCTTCCCATGTTTCGGGGAGGGTATTACCAAGAGGAGTAATAGCTCCAAGACCTGTTACTACAACTCTTTTTAATTCCATACCTTTAGTTAAAAGGATTGATTACTTCGCGTTAGCCTCGATGTAAGCGATAGCGTCACCTACAGTTGTAATCTTTTCTGCTTGATCGTCAGGAATTGAGATACCGAATTCTTTTTCGAACTCCATAATCAATTCTACAGTGTCAAGAGAGTCTGCTCCTAAATCGTTAGTAAAGCTTGCTTCGTTTGTAACTTCTGTTTCTTCAACACTTAACTTGTCAACGATGATAGCTTTTACTCTTTCAGCAACTTCAGACATAACTTTTTCAATTTAGATTAATAAATACGAATATACTTTTTAAATTTGCAGTGCAAAGAAAAGAATTTTTTATGTTACAAAGCAAATTTAATAAGCTAAAAATGCGGAAAACTGCACATTTTTTCTTTTCTTGTGCATTTAAACATCTGAAAATATGAAAAACATAGCGATTTTTGCTTCCGGATCTGGTACGAATGCCGAGAACATCACCCGATATTTTGCTAACAGTGAAAACGTTAATGTTGCGGTTGTTTTATCAAATAACCGTAATGTTGGCGTGCATGGGCGGGTAAACAAGTTGGGCGTTCCTTCTTTCGTGTTTTCACGGGAGGAATTTATTGCCGGTGTGCCGATCTTGAAAAAGTTGGCGGAATATGATGTCTGCCTTATCGTGTTGGCCGGTTTTATGAATAAGATCTCAGACGTTATTCTTCAGGCTTTTCCCGGAAAGATCGTGAACATCCATCCTGCGTTACTCCCTAAATATGGCGGCAAGGGGATGTATGGCATGCATGTGCATGAGGCGGTCGTGAAGGCTGGTGAGCGGGAGTCGGGTATTACTATACATTATATTAATGAGCATTATGATGAGGGCGCTATCATCTTCCAGGCTTCTTGTCCGGTATTACCTTCGGATACGCCGGATGAGGTAGCCGCGAAAGTGCATGCCTTGGAGTATGCGCATTATCCTCATGTGATCGAAAGTTTACTGTAAGGCTTTTTTGTCATTAGCCTACTTGAAAACCTAGTTTCTGGAGTACGGCGAATTCTTCCGGGTCAGCTTTGATCGCTTGGTAAGCATGGAACTCACGGGGATGATCATACGCTGCCCTAAATCGCTCGAAATGATGAGGATTCGCTCTTAGTGCTTGGTCGATTACTTCTGGGTTGAAACTTCTCAAGATGGCTCCTTCCACCCGGTGCTCCTTGAATTGTCCCAAGTCGATGAATGGGTTGGTTGGGGCAGGCGGAATGACTTCCTTGATCTTTTCGATACGGATACCGAAAAAGCATCCTATATTCTCTAGGCACATTCGTGTCCCGTTCGCCTTCCCGTCAGCGGAGAAACCGGCTATATGAGGAGTGGCGATCGTGGCTTCCGACAGTAATTCCCGGTCGATATCCGGTTCGTTCTCCCAGCAATCGATGATCAGTTCGCTGACCTTGCCGGTTCGTTTGGCCTGCAATAAGGCCTGCGTATCATGTACGGCACCTCTGCAACTGTTGATAAACCAAGGCTTCCGTTCCAGCTGGTCGAAAAAGGCATGATCGGCTAGATGGCGGGTGGCGAAGCGTCCCTCCTTGGTCAGCGGGACATGCAAGGTGATGATATCCGCCTCTTTCGCGATCGTGTCCAAGGATACGAATCCATCCTCACCTTCCTGCTCGGCACGGGGCGGGTCATTGCGAAGCACACGCATCCCCATGGCCTCGCATAGCCTCTCCACGATACTCCCTACATGGCCTACGCCAACGATACCGATAGTCTTCCCTGCTAGTCTCTCTCCTTTGCGGAGGGCGACGGCTACCAAAGAGGATAATACATATTGCCCCACGGAAGCGGCGTTGCAACCCGGGGCGTTCTTCCACGTGATCCCTGTCTTCTCGCAATAATGGATATCGATATGGTCGTACCCGATCGTGGCTGTCGTGATGAGGCGAACCCGGCTACCTTCCAATAGCTCGCGTGTACATTTATCTATGCTACGTACGATCAAGGCATCCGCGTCTTTTATGTTCGTGGGAGTAAACTCTTTGGAGTCAAGGTAGGATACGTCCGCTATCGGCTCCAAGATCCCTTTTAGGTAAGGAACCGTGTTATCTGCTATTATTTTCATCTTATCAGCTTGATTATCGTTACGCGATATTAAGTAAAAAACAGGGGATATACAAGTGATGGGAGTTTCGCTTCTTGTGAATTTTATCATGCGCTTTTGTTTTCGGAGGAAGGATCCCGGGAAAACACGTACGACTTTTCCGGAAAACATGTACGACTTTTCGCGAAAACATGTACGTGTTTTCCGGAAAAGATCATTCTGTTTTTGGGGTATTGATTATCAATGTGTTATATACGGTCTCCTTTTTACGAGCTTATTGTACGGAATTTTATTGGGGATCCCTGTATTCCAGCTTGGCAAAGACGGATGGTTAAATGAAAGAGCCGTATGGAAACGGTCATACCCCGTTGGTTATTTTGTATCAAATGACATAAACTAAGGACTGAATGTCACAACTCAAGGTTGTGAGGAAGGATTCGTCATTAAATAAAGGCGTACATTGCGAGTGTCAAAAACAAATAATAGATGGAAAAAAGATTACTGTTATGTTTATTGTGTGTCGTGAGCGTGGCCTTCTCGTTGGAGGCCCGTCAGCGTACTGAGGCGGAGGCGTTGAGGATAGCCCGCTCTTTTTATGAGGGACAGGGTATGTTACGCTCGGCCCCGGGATCCGATTTTCGGTTGGTGTATACGGGAGAGGGGAGCGGCCTGCGTTCCGTGTCGTCCGATCCGTATTACTATATCTATAATGTAGGGGAAGGGGATGGTTTCGTGATGGTGTCGGGCGACGACCGTGTCGCCCCGGTGCTGGGTTACTCCCTGTCGGGCTCTTTCGATCCGGGAGATATGCCGTCGAACATGAGGGGTTGGTTTGAGGAATACGAGCGCCAGATCGATCATGCCCATACGCAGCTTGAACAGGTGTTTCCGGAGAATGTTTCGTCTCCGCGTTCAGACGATGGGTTTCCGGAGCGAGTGGAGCCGTTGATACAGACGAAATGGGATCAAGGCGCTCCTTACAATAGTCTTTGCCCGTTGGATGGGGATAAGCGTTCAGCGACGGGTTGTGTGGCTACGGCTGCCGTCCAGATCATGAATTACCACCAATGGCCGGAGAAAGCGGTAGGTAAAGGGCAATATCGAATGGGAGAGGAAAATGTGAACGAGACTGTTTTCCCCGTGGATTTAAGTGGCTATACGTTTGACTGGAAGAATATGCTGGATGTGTACGACTCTACTTCCACCGCCGTTCAAGATAAGGCTGTCGCCGAGTTGATGTATGCTGTGGGCGTGGCTGGTAATATGCTCTATTCTGCTGCTGGCAGCGGAACTATGGACGAATATATGGCCAAGGGATTGATCGAGAATCTTAATTATGATAAAAATCTGCTATGTCTGCATCGTGACTATTATATGACCGCAGGCTGGAAAAGGTTGTTGAAAGTCGAGCTCGCGGCCAAACGTCCGGTCTTGTACGGGGGGACGTCTACGAGTGGTGGGCATGCCTTTGTTTGCGATGGCTATGATAAGGACGGCCTGTTCCATATCAATTGGGGTTGGGGAGGAGCCGCTAACGGTTTCTTCGAGCTGGATGTGCTGAATCCATATATTAAAACGTATAGCGGATTCTCTTATGGTCAAGATATGATTATCGGTTTCCAGAAACCCACGGAGGCGAGCGAGCCTTATCTGTCGTTGAATGTTAATTCGGTGAATGTAGATCGTCCATCGATCTCGCAAGGTGATTCTTTGGGCATTGAATATGCCCTACAGCTAGATGCCTCCTCCGAGAAGGAGCTAGAACTTGCTCTAGGAGTCTTTACCGGAGATAGTCTATCCAAGATCGTTTATGAGGAAAAGGGCGTTATAAGTCCAGTTGTGGTTTCACCTTCTTTTTTGTGGAAGACTGATCCACTATGCTTGGATCCGGGTCTATACGGGTTGAGGGCGTTGTATCGTGTATCTGGCGAGAAGGAGTGGCGGGAGCTAACCCCTTCAAGGATGAGGAATAACGAAATCCATTTGTTGGCGACGGATTCCTTGATAGAGGTGATATCCTACGCTGATGAATATACAGGGACGCGTTCTGTCTATTCGGAAGAGAGCTTGGTAGTGGGTGGCTCGAACGTGTTGTGCACGGTGATTCGCAACGAGAGCGCCTATGAGCGTAATCCGATGATAGCCTTCATGGTGCATTCGTTGTCTACGGGGGAATATACGGACTTGTCTATTGAAGGCGCTTACTTTCAGCCAGGGGAAGAGAAAGAGGTACGTACTCAAATAAAAGTAAACCTATCCCCGGGTCGCTACGTGCTGGCTGTGTATAGTGTGGTATCTGATGGTCTCTATTTTATAAAAGGAACAGAGGTATTTGTAACCGTGGAAGGCGTTCCCACAGGCATCCATCCATTGGCGGTTGATGATAAGCTTCGGGTCCTGGCGGGAGAAGGCCGTCTGTCCGTATCCTTCACGTCTCCGCTCCATGAGGCTTACTTATACGATGTATCGGGCAGGCTTTGCTCTACGGGCGTGATGAACGGGACGGGGTCCGTCCTTTCTACCGCTGGTTTATCCGGGGGGATCTATGTGTTGAAAGTCCGTATCGAACAGGGTTGGGCGGAGAAGAAAATAGTATTGTGACAGGTACCGGAAAGTTTTAACTTCACGGGAGATCTTTATGCGATAACAGAGAAAATGCAAAAATGAAAAAAGGGATTATGGCTTTATGCTTCATCGCTTCCTGCTGGGGGATCAGTTGTTCCTCCAGTCGGAAGCAGGCTGCCGGGTTAGAAACGACCGACAGCCGGTTTTCCGGAATGGTGCCGACACCAGCTTCTTCCGGACGGATTTCTTCCTCCGTGCAAGCGGCTCCTCCTGTGGTGATCTATAAGACGGCGAAAGATTATAGCCGTCATGTCCCGGTTGGATTGAGTGAGGATGGCCAGACGATTGTCTCGTATCCGGCGGTAAGCGATGTGAAAGTGGGGGATAAGTATCCCTACCCGACTCCTTTGGCCGATGGCTATCTGTTGGATAACCGGGGTATCGGGCGCAACGTGGCTTTCTTGTCTTACACGTACGAGGAATACGCGGCCTTGCCATCTACGCCGTCTCGCTCCGAATTACTGGAGAAGGTAATCGATAAACACCCGCTAACAGAGATTCATACCTGCGGTAACCGGTATCAATATAAGGATTTGGTGAAAGAACTGAATGAGCGGATACGCTCGGGGGAATTTAAGGTTTCTTTATAACGTGATGCTTATCTTAGCTTGTGCCGGTTGAAATGCGGCCCTGCCTTGAACAAAAAGAAAAACGTAGACAATACCGTAAGGCAAGCGCCGGACAGGTAGGCGTAGTTGAAGCCACCCAGCTCTTGTGCGATGCTGCCCCCGGCCATCAACCCGATACCGATACCTACATCCCAACTAGTTAGATATGTAGACGTGGCCGTACCCCGCTGGTTATTGGGTGCCAGATTCACGAAAAGCGTGTTGAAAGCAGGGAACATGGTTCCGAACGCCACGCCTTGCGAGAGGGCTATACCTATGTAGAGATAAGAGGAAAATACCGGATTCCAATGCATCAACTCCTTGAGCGCCGCAAGAAGAAAGAATGTGACCGCCGCCAAATACATCCCGAGGGAGATAACAAGCGTGATCCGTCCTTTATCCACTTGCCGTCCGGAGAACAGGCGGGAGACGGCGAGTCCCACGGCCATAAAGGTGAAATAAAGTCCGGAGTTTACGCTGATCCCGATCTCAGCGGCGTACATCGCTACATAAGTGGTAGTCATACCATAAGGAATGGAGAGCAATAATAGGGAGATACCCGCCCAAGTTCCCTTCACCAAGAAAAAGCGGTCTAGGGAGATCGGTTCTCGTTTGACTGGTTGCTTATAAGGAGTCTTGACCATATAGGCCATGATAAAACCAAGGCTTCCGGATAGCAACGAGCAGGAAAAGATCACGTCGTATGTGAAGTTCCCTTGCATGAACAGACCGATCATCGGCCCGAAACTCATGGCGATGTTATTGGCTAGGCCGTAATAGCCAATACCTTCCCCACGGCGGGAGGAGGGCAAGATATCGATCAGTATCGTATTTCCGGCCACCGTCACCATGCCGAAGGCGAAACCGTGTACGACGCGTAAGGCGATAAAGAGGGTAAGCGCCGTGGCTACCATGTATCCGCCAAATATGGCGGTGAAAATGAAATAAGCCACCAGATATAAGGGACGGCGGGCGAAAGTATCCAGCAAATATCCGGCGAACGGACGGATACAGAGCGCCGCTAGCGTATAGCACGACAAGATAAACCCGATCATAGACTTCCCGATCATGAATTCTTCCTTCAGATAAAAAGGCAAGATCGGCAGGATTAGATAGAAAGCGAAAAAAAGCAGGAAATTCGCCGCTAGTATATAGCAAAAGCTGGGTGTGACGATCTTATCATTATTCATAGAGACGTGTCGTTTATAAATGATGCGAAATTAGATGAATTTATTGAATAAAAGGGCTTAAAGTAAGTTTTTTGTACGGGATTGGGACCGATTGCCGCAAATAGTTAATTTAATTCACATGTAAGGCTTTTTTATACTCGGTAGGCGTCATCCCGATCTTATTCTTGAAGAGGCGGTGTAAGGCACGTACGTTTCCCAATCCGGAATCGAGGGCGATGGCTTCTAGGTTGTAATAAGGATATTGTTTCATTAGCTGTATGGAGTGTTCCATGCGGAGGTTGCCGATATAGTTCGTGTAATTGTCTCCCGTGTTGCTCTGTATCATCCGGGAAAAACGGTTTTTGTCCATGTGGAGCCGTTTTAGTACGTCCTCACGGGTAAGATCTGATTTTAGATAGAGTTTCTCCTTATGCATTATTTCTTCCAACAGGATGAAAGAATCTTGGTCGATTGGTTGATCTGGGTCAGTTTGTGTCTTGCTATCTGATTTGGGAAGTTCTTCTTGGTGCGATAGTTCTGCCTCTTTGTCACGTTCCTTGATCGCCAATAGCTCATTCTTGTAGGCTAGGAGTTGGTTTACTTGGTTCACTGTGATCTTGTTCTTTCGCTTGATGACCTTGCTGTTCCGGTACGAGATCCAAAGCAAGAGAATAAGGAGGATTATGATGCCTAGAGAGGCTCCGAGAAATGTGTTGCGCTGCTTCAGCTCCATTTCCTGCTTGATGATCTTGGTTTCCTTTTCGTTCGTCTCATAGGCGATGGCAAGTTCCATGGCCGCGTTTTCCTTGTCGCGGGCATACAGTTCCTTTCGTATGTTGGAGAGGCGATCACTGTATTGGAGAGCTGTTTTATAGTCGCCCATTAAGGAATAGGTATTCTTTAGCTTCGCTAGCATCACCGTATAATCTTTATTGATGGTATCTTGCGCCGGAGTCAGTCGCTCCCGTTCCAAGGTGTTATGGATCACTTGCTTATAATCTTTTATTAATAGCAGGTAAGGGTCCGCTCTCGTTCTTCCCTGCGGTTTTTGGGCGAATTTGGTGGTGAGGAACTTTTGGTAGTAACTGGCCGCAGCTTGTTCCTCTCCGATCAGTTGATACGCTTCGCAAAGGAAGCTATATAAATAACCTAGGTGCATATCCACCCTTGTCTCTTGCATATCGCCTGTTTGTTCCATCTTTTCCAGAAGTGCCTCTACTTCCTTTCCGGTATTTATTGCTTCTTCATTTTTCTCCTGGATCATGATGTTTCGTAGCTTCTCCATATAAAGAGAGATCAAGGTACGCTTATCTTTCGGGTTGGTGGTGCCTTGTAGCAGTTCAATCGCTTGGTCAAGTGTCTCGATAGCCTTGTCTTTTTGTGCCAGCTCGTTTTGTGCCCGTGAGATGGAGATCATAGAGGTAGCCTCGACGCTCTTATCGCGTTGGGAGCGTGCGATCCGTATCGCTTTCGTTGCGTATTCTATGGCTTCGTTCTGGCGGGATAGCTCGATATAGCAATTACTTAGTATCTGGCAAACATTCATGTAGGCCGTGGAGCCGTTTTGCACGGAATCGGTGTGGAATGCGGCTAGAGCGTATTCCAGCGCTTTCTTCTCGTTTTTCAACCGGGCGTATGCCCGTGACCGGATGATATGTGCTTTGTATTCCGGTATGATCCGTAGGTTCTCGGCGCTATCGGCTAGGTTTATCGCTTTTTCGGGGGTTGCGATGATCTGATTGAATATGGATTGGTAAGATAATTTTTCTTGGGGGCGGTTATCTGCGGAAGGGTTTGCCGCTCTCAAGAGTACGATAGAAAAAAAGAATAAAGTTATATATGTTAGTTTCATTCATTTACTTTTTAGCGAACAAAAATATAAATTTTTCTTTGATTTATAAGTGTTTTTGGTGACGATTAGATATGAAAAGGGCCTAGTTTACCTCGAATCCGGATTATATGTCACACTGTTTTTGGACTAAATGTCGTAAGGTAGCGGGGTTTCTTAATGAAAGTCCGCATTTAAAAGCCTTACTTTGTATCACAATAAGACAGATAAAATGGCGCATTTAAAATGTCGTGGCTGGCGTGATGAGACGAGCTTTACGTCTTAATTGAAATATAATGGAAAAGATGGTTAATATGAAGAAAAAATCTATTTTGTTATCGCTGCTTCTAGCGATTTTTGTGGTAGGAGGGATGTTTGCCCAAGAACCTACGTATTCCAAGATGTCTCCCTATACACGTATTCTTTTAGACAAATTAGCGAAGAAAGATACGGCGAACTCGTTGTTGAGGAGTTCTATCTCGGGAGATTATCTCTCGGCTTTCGTGAAGGTGGCGACGGATGAGGGATGGGCTTCCTTGGATTCGGCCGGGTGCCGTATCCGGACAAGGACGGGAGATATCGCTACGGTGTTGATCCCCCTGTCTGCCGTGGAGTCGGTGTCTGAGCTGGGTTGTATCCAATATGTATCCGCTTCACAACCTATGAGGGCCAGTATGGACTCGGCCCGTTACTACTCGGACGTGGCGGATGCCTATGCGGGGACTAAGCTTCCCCAGCCTTATACGGGCAAGGGGGTCATCGTGGGTGTGGTCGATCAGGGATTAGATTTTACTCACCCGAATTTCTATGACAAGGAGGGTAAAGCGTATCGTATCAAACAAGTTTGGGATCAAACGAGTCCTTATAGTAAAGCGGAATACAGGACGGAAGAGGAACTGCTGGATGCGGCTTGCTCGTTTGATTCGGATGTAAATACGCATGGTACCCATGTCACGGGCATAGCTGCCGGAGGAGGGTTTGATACGCCCTACCAAGGTGTGGCCAACGAGAGTGATATGATCTTGGTGGCTACTACCATGCAGAATTCTGATATCGTAGACGGAGTGGACTATATATTCAAGGAGAGCGAGAGACTGGGTAGACCTTGCGTGGTGAATCTTAGTTTAGGGGATGGTATTGGAGGACACGATGGTACTAATTTTATGGATATAATGTTGGACCGAATGGTCGGACCGGGAAAAATCATCACGGTTGCCATGGGAAATTCTAGGGACATGCCAGTATATACTGAACTGATGTCGCCTTCGGATACCTTGCGTACTTTTGTTGGCAGGTCTAATACGGGTCTTTCTTATGGACTGGTGGATATTTGGGCGGACGAGCCCGGGGAACCTTTTTCTGTTTGTCTGGATTTGTATGATCGCGAAAGCGATGAGATATTAAATACTACCGGGTTTTTCGCCTTGGATACAATGCCTAAGTCTTCTGTTTTTACTAGTGAGAGCGTGGATGGCACGTTGGTGTATGAGGCGCAAATGGAATCTGAATTATATGTGTTTAATGGGAGATACCGTCTTTTTATTCAGTTCAATTATCCGGAAGGTACCAAAAATGAAAAGATATTCTTACTTCATGTGGCGACAAATAACACGCCGGTCCGGGCTTGGGGCAACAATGGCGAGAGCTTATTTACGGACTTGGGAAAAGGGTATCCTTATACGGTCGGTACGGGAGATTTCACTGTCGGCTCTCCGGCATCGGCCAAAAACGTGATAGCTGTCGGGGCTTATGCCACTCGTATATGCCCGGTAAATGTAGATGGGGATACCTCTTATTTGGCAGGTAATAGTTTGGGTGAGTTAACATCATTTTCAAGCGTAGGCCCTACGCTTGATAATCGCATGAAACCAGATATAACAGCACCCGGACTTTGGGTGGCATCCTCCTATAACTCATTCTATCTGGAGGGTGAGACCGGTGAAGGAGCCAAGGCATCACAGGCTCGCTATTCCACTTTCAATGGACATCGATATCCATGGGGGTATATGAGTGGAACCTCGATGGCTTGTCCTTTCGTGACTGGCAGTATCGCTCTCTGGTTACAGGCGAATCCTGCTTTATCCCCGGATGATATCAAGGATGTCTTCTCCCGTACGGCTGTTCAGGATAAACCGCTCTCTTATCCGAACAAGCAATGGGGATGGGGAAAGATAGACGTGTATAAAGGTCTGCTGGATATATTGGGAATCCCTACCTCTACGGAGAACGTATTCGAGGAGGCTCCGCAAGAGGCCGTGTCCGTATATGCTAGCGGTACGAAAGGAAGTTTCCATGTCCGTTGGGCGGAGGTCCCCGGTTCGTTCAGCATCCATGTATATGACGCTTCGGGCCGTCATCTGTATGGTGAGAAGGTAGATTCTCCAGCCTCGGTGGATTACGCTGTTTCCTTGGGAAATGTCCAGCCCGGCGTTTATTTCATACGGATAGATACGGCAGAGGGTACGGTGGAGCGGAAGATACGCCTATAACCCGGACTCGTCTGGATCGTTTATAGCTGGTAGCGGATCGCTACCAGAAACTCCCGGGGACGGTACGTACCCATGAGGTATAGCTTTCCAACGATGCGTATCGCGTGTATGCGTAGGTACGTTTGTTGAACAGGTTTGTCGCCGTGGCGGTGATTTGCCAACGCCGGGATTTCCATAAGACCGAGAAGTCCGCGAAAACGGCGTTGACGGATTGGTCTTCATTCACGTCATTGTGATAATGATCTACGGAAAGGCTTGCCTCTATGGGTGAGAAAATGTAGGAGAGTTGTACTTGTTGGGTGACGTTCCATAAGGGCGCCAAACGGGTACGTTCTCCTATTTTATTTCCTCCGTACCGGATATCGGTTTGGTAACTGGTCTCCCAATGGCGGTTGGGAGTCCAGATCACTTTGGGTTCTAGGCGCATGAGACGATATTGATAGGGAAGCCTTTGTCCCCCGCTGATTTGCTCGGCCTTGCTGATATTGAGGAGCACCAGGAACGAGGTCTTTAGCCCTAACTCGTAAAAGCCCTTGGATAGCGTGCTTTTGACGGTATATCCGGAGCCGTGGTTGGACAGTGGTAAGGAGACTCGTTGTACCTGTCCGTTCTCTATACGTTGCTCGTATATACGATTGTACCACTCCCGGTTGTGTGTCAGGTTTACTGTGGCGAAGAATTCCCGTGCCGTATTCTTGTATTCCCCATAAACGGAATAAAGCTGTTGTCTGTAAACCGGGAGGATTCCGCAATTCCAGACGCTATTCCGGTAATCCGTTTGATAAGGCCGGTCGTATAAGTCGGTCATCTCTCCGTATCTTTCCTTATAGGAGGCGTGCGCCGTGAAACGCCATGCGTAATTCAGTTTGTAGATAATGGACAGGGACGGATTAACCGAGATGCGGGAGAAACCGACCCCTGTATATCCGGTCCATCTGAGAGGAACGCTGAGGGATAGGGTCCATTTATAGGTATTCCATTGGTAATCGGGTGAAAGATAAGTTTGCAGGCTTTTCTCGATATTGCTGATCTCCCCGTTTATGCCCACCGTATATCGCTGGGTGAGGGAACCGCTCTTTTTCAGGAATGAGAAGGAATTATCGGTATAAAAGTCGCGTAAGCTCATTGGATAAGGGTGGTTATCCAAGCGAAGATCGGCCGCGTTGCTGTGGTAACGGAGCGAAGACTGGGCTTCCAACGTGTATTTGTCCAAGCTCCACAGGGTCCGTAAATTATTACGCAAGTCGAGGTTCGGGGTTTTGATGCGTTGGTCCAATGTTGTACGGCCGGTGGAAATTGTGTTTTCAGTTATATGGGAAAGGCTGGATTGCCAATCTCCGGTGGCTGAGAACTGGTTCTTGAGATACCTTTCCTGCGAGTTGTTTTCCACTCCGATATTTAGGTTGGCTTGATCCGAGCGAATGCGGCTATCGCTTTGCTCCGTTAGATGAATCGTGTCCTCGGATTGGTAATAGGTCGTCTCACTCCCCCTTTCCTGTGTTCGCAGGTCGTGGATATAACCGGCGTTTATACGGAGTTGGGTGTTCTCGTTCAGTTTATATAGGCGATTTGCGGATAGGCTGTGTATATGGTTGAACAGCCAGCGCTCTTTCTTTAGCGGGGCGGAGAATGAGGGTTGTAGCAGAAATTGGGGAACCTTGGGCTCGGATAAACGGGATTCGGGTGATTCGGTAAGCGTATTTTGCTCGCCCGATACATCTTGCCCGGTATTATTCCCTTTATATAGATAAGCGGATTGGCTGCTGCGGCTGATCTGCAAGGCGTCAGCGGCTCCTTTCCATAAGAACGGGGATGCGCCGAGACCGCCTTCGGCATTGATCAGCCAGCGATCCCGGAATTCCGGTCTCAGTTTGAGGTTCAACGCTACGTCTTCGGTCTTGATCTTTCTCTGTAACACACGGATCGGTTGGTGGTTCTCCATCACTTGTATGTTCTGTACGGCGTCGGCTCGCAGGTTCTCGCTGATTTGCTTGTATTTCCCGTTGGTGAGATCCAGTCCCTCCACATAGAAATTACGGATCTCTTTCCCGTTGTAAGAGATCTTCCCCAGATCATCGATATCGATACCCGGAAGTTTCCGTAATACGTCCTTGATGGATTGATCCTTTGGGGAGAGAAAGCGGGTGACATCATAATTGATCGTATCTTGCCGCCCCCAGACACGTCCCGGACGGATTTCCACCTCCTTTAGGCTGAATACCTGCGGCTCCATCTCAAAACGAAGCGTTTGTCCGGCATGTACGGCTTGTTGTTGGGTTTGGTACCCTAAGAGCGAGACGGAGACGCTCTTGAGACCTTCCGCTTTTAATCTCCGTGAGTTGGTGGAGAAGGTGGTACGCCTAACCAATATCCCCGCCGGGAAAAAAGTCTCTTTCTCGACGGCCTTTCCCCCGGATATGCCGGATCTGACGGCCGATCCGGTACATGTGGCGAATGTCTTGTCTAACTTGATAGAGAATGCGATCAAATATTCGGGAGAGGAAGTGGATATCGATATCGTAGTGCTTTGGAATCAGCAAAGGGTGGAATTGACCGTTTCGGATAATGGCTTCGGTATCGCTCCGGATGAGCGGCGAAAGGTGTTCGATAAATTTTACCGTTCGTCTCATCTGCCGGATAAGCAAATTCCGGGTATTGGGTTGGGATTGAGCTACGTTCGCCAAATAGTAGAGGCGCATCATGGTTCAGTATCCCTGCGAAGTGAATTAGGTGAAGGCACTCGAATTACTATAAATCTACCGACTACAGCCTTATGAAATCGACATTGAAAATACTTTTCGCTGACGATGACTTTAAGTATTCCCTCGTCTTGAAGCGATTCTTGGAACAGGAGGGGTATGAGGTGACTTATACCGGCAATGGTACCATGGCTTTGGAGCAATTCCCGGTCGTGAAACCGGATCTGGTCTTGCTGGATATCAACATGCCCGGCCTAAACGGTTTCGAGGTAGCGGAAAAGATCCGTGAGCAAGACCGCCATGTCTTGATCTTTTTCCTTTCCGACCGTTCCGATAAGAACGACCGTTTGAAAGGTTTTAGCTTGCGCGGAAACGATTACTTGGCGAAACCCTTCTATCCGGAAGAGCTGATCGCCCGTATCAAGGACCGTTTTGAGATCGGTGTCCATGAAAGCGTGCAGGAGGAGAGCTTCCATTTCGGAAACACGACCTTCAACCACACCACGAACGAGATCCGTACGGGCAATAACAAGGTATTGATCACTTCCCGCCAAGCGGATCTTCTGCGAATCCTGGCTACAAACCTGAATCTGGCGGTGGATCGTGACCTTCTGCTGGAAACAGTCTGGGGAACTAGCTCATACGCCAACTCCCTGGCCTTGAATGTGCAGGTCACCTATCTCCGTAAAGCGCTTCATAACGATCCGTCTACCGGCATTGTATCCTTGCCGAAGAAAGGATATATGCTAAGAGGATAGAATTTATCCGGTAGAATTGGGTTTCTGATCCGTAAGCATTATCTTTGTCCCACAAAGTATTCACAGAAAGAAAATGAATCATATATGAACTTCAGCGAACAATGTTTCCGCATTTTTGAGCAAGCTACGGAGGCTTATCATGTAACTGACAATGTAGATGCTACAGTGCATAATCCCTATGCGGTAAAAAGCATCGAGTTTTATCTTTATCTTAAGAACTGGATCGATGCCGTACAATGGCATTTGGAGGACATTATCCGGAATCCAGAGATCGACCCGGTGGAAGCGCTGGCTATCAAACGCCGCATCGACAAGTCGAATCAAGATCGTACGGATTTGGTAGAGTTGATCGATAGTTTCTTTCTGGATAAATACAAGAACGTGAAAGTCTTGCCGGACGCTACGATCAATACGGAAAGCCCGGCTTGGGCGATCGATCGTCTCTCTATCCTTACGCTAAAGATCTATCATATGCGTGAGGAGGCAAACCGTCCGGATGCTACTGCCGAGCATAAGGCTCGTTGTGAGCAGAAACTGGCGGTGCTGATGGAGCAGAAGAAGGATTTGTCGATGGCTTTGGATCAATTGCTATCCGATATCCGTGACGGTAAGAAATACATGAAGGTCTACAAGCAAATGAAGATGTACAACGACCCGGCCTTGAATCCTGTGTTGTACGGTAAGAAATAATGGCAAATATATTAGTAATACGACTTTCGGCTATCGGGGATGTGGCGATGACCGTTCCCGTTATCTATTCCGCAGCCAAGGCGAATCCTACGGACTCCTTTACCGTATTGACGCAAGCGTTCTTGATCCCGGTTTTTATCAACCGGCCGAAGAACGTGAACGTGATCGGTATCAATACGAAGAGCACGGAGAAAACGTTGGCGGGATTGCTTCGTTTTGCCTCTGCCTTGGTGAAATACGATTTCGATATGGTGCTGGATTTGCACGATGTGTTGCGAACCATGATTATCCGTACGCTGTTCCGCTTGAACGGCAGACGGGTGTTTGTCGTGGATAAGGCCCGGAAAGATCGTGCCCGGTTGACCGACGCGAAGCATAAACGATTTAAACAACTTCGCCCGGTGATCGAACGTTACGCAGATGTGTTCCGTAACGCCGGACTTCATTATACGGAATCGTTCACCTCGCTTTATGAGACCTCGACCCCTGATTTATCCGCCTTGGAACCCCTTGCGGGAACGAAGACGGGCAAATGGATCGGTATCGCCCCCTTCGCCAAGCACCGGGGAAAGATTTATCCGACCGGGGAGATGGAGCTGGTCATGGCCGAGCTTTCCGATCGAGAGGATTTTACCATCTTCCTGTTCGGTGGTCGTGGCTACGAGGAGGCGCTCTTGGATCAATGGGCTTTTGAGTATCCCCGGGTAAAAAGCGTGGCGGGCAAGTATTCCTTGGATCAGGAACTGGCCTTGATCAGCCGGTTGGATCTGTTGATTTGCATGGATTCCGCCAATATGCATTTCGCTTCCTTGGTCGGTACACGGGTGCTTTCCGTTTGGGGCGCTACCCATCCCTATGCCGGATTTTACGGATATCATCAGGATCCGGAAGATTGTATCCAGTTGGACTTACCTTGTCGTCCTTGTTCCGTATTCGGCCAAAAGCCCTGCCTGCGGAAGGATTGGGCGTGTATGAGACAGCTCAATCCGGATCTAATCATAAACAAGGTATTAACCTCTTTAAATGAAACGGTTTCGGATGAAGGAGGTCATTAACCCGGCGTACGGGCGATTCGAGGATTTTGTAAGGCGTGTACCTCGTATATTTTCGGAAGAGGGAAAAACGATTTATAAGGCGAGGAATGAGATCAAGGTTTTTGAGGTAGATGGTGTGGAACTGAATGTCAAGCGATATAGAGTCCCCTTCTTGATAAACCGTGTTATTTATCGTTTTTTCCGTCAGCCTAAGGCTGTGCGAGCCTATGAGTACGCTCTGCGTTTAGTCGCCAAGGGGTTTGAGACTCCTGCCCCGATCGCTTATATCCTTTTTAGGAAGAAAGGGTTTTTGGGATATAGTTATTTTATCAGTCTGCAATCCAGCTATAAGACATTGTATAAAGTCGGACAGCGTCCGGTAGAGGGGAACGAGGATATTTTTCGTGCGTTAGGCACTTATATGGCAGAGTTGCATGAGGCGGAGGTCTATCATGCCGATTTCTCTCCCGGAAATGTGTTGTACGATCGTACGGAGGAAGGGGTTAGGTTCTCCTTGATCGATATAAACCGGATGCACTTCGGGCCTGTATCGCTAAAACGAGGATGCGCGAATTTCTCCCGCTTGTGGGGACGGGAAGCCGCTTTTCATTTAATGGCGGAGACCTATGCCGAGAGCCGGCATTTTGATAAAGCGGAATGCCTTCGTTGGATATTATACTATCGAAATCGTTTCTGGAAGAAATATGCGTTGAAGCATGAGATTGAATTTGAATTATAGACTTTTATGAAAACACAAATACTCCGGTTCTGTTTAGTCGTTAGTTGTCTTTTTGCCTATGTATTTCCGGTTAAGGCGTTAGAATGGTGGGAAAAGGTAGAGTATCTGACTTACTCGCCCCGTTATTTCGGACCAAATGCCTTTCCGATTCCCGAGTTGGTAGGAGGAAGCCTGTCCAGCCGTTGGGAAGTGGAGCTTCGGGGGGAATATCATAAGACGCAAGGCGATCAGACAAAAGATATCTTTACCCGTTTGTACATTCCTGTCGTAAAGGGGCGTGTAGGAGTGAATGTCAGTTGGGTATTCCAAGAATGGTATGAGATGTCGCCGGAAGTGCGGGATGAGCGTTATGCAGTAGAACTGAAATCCCCGATTGTTTGCCGGGGCGACGTGATCTTTAATTTTTATTTCCAAGCTCTCCGGAGCGAGAAGTGGATGGATATCGTGGTAAGCGCCAACCTGAAAACCGCCAGTGGCGGACGCTTGTGCGACGCTCGTTATACGGATGCGGCCTCTTATTGGTTCGACGCCAATCTGGGACGTACGTTGTGGAAGCGGAAAGATGTAAACGCTTCGATCCGTGTACAAGCTTTAGCGGGTTTTTATTGTTGGATGACTAACGATGTCGTTAATCGTCAGAACGACGCTTTCTGTTATGGGGCAGGTGTGTTAGGAACCTATCGGGGGTTCTCGTTGGATTGTAATTATGCCGGTTTCCGGGGATATCGGGATAATGGGGATAAGCCGATGATTCTACGGACAAAGCTAAATTATGAGCTTAAGAAAAATATCCTGTCCTTCCAATATAAACATGGAATGAAGGACCATCTTTATGATAGCTATTCATTAGCTTATATCCGTTGTTTCTGAATCTGTAAATAATCTATGCTTTCTTGATCGACCTGAATAACGTGGCGAAGCCGTCTGTATAAGCCTTTACGCTGAAATCTTGGATGATATGCTCACGTGAGGCCTTGGCGAACGCTTCCAATCGCTCCGGGTTATCGATAAGCGAGCGGATAGACGCCGCCATTTGTTGAGGAGAAGAAGGCGGCACTAACAATCCGGTGACTCCGTCTATGATTAAGTCTCTTGCTCCCGGTATGTCTGTTACGATACAAGGTACTGAACAAGCCATAGCCTCTCGCACGACTCTTGGGGAGGCATCCCGGTGCGAGGGAAGTATAAACAACTGGGACGTGACCAGAAAAGAGATGGCGTCGGAACGCTGTCCCAGAAAATGAATTTGTGCGCTTACCTTCGACTGTTGGGCTAATTGGAAATCATTTTCCCCATATTCTCCCACGATTGTAAGATGTACCCGTGGATCATCCAATAAGATAAACGCATCAATCAAATCGGTTAAGCCTTTGAACGGCCTGTTCTTCGTCGCTCCGATATAGATGCAACGAAAGGCGTCGTCCGGAATATCGTCTGCTTGTTTGGGCGTACGGACTGCCTCCTTGATCCAATCGATATCAAATGGCTTTGTGCTGGTTGTTAGTCTTTTTCGTGCGATGAATCGGGAGAGATATTCCTCGATATCTTTGGTCTCGCATACGACATGCTCTACGGCGGGATTTAATATGCCTAGATAATAGGTCGGATCGAACCGCTTCAATTTAGCCTGCGTACCTCGGTATGCGATATTCTTCGCCCGTGTGCCTATGGAGGCGAATAGAGCGTTTGATAAACCGGAACTACTCGGTGAGTAGATAAGGTCGATCCGATAAGTCTTGATGATTTGGCGCAGGGCACGAATAACGTTCCAGTTGAACTTCGAGGTAATGACCGGCAGATCCAAAGGTGTACAATTCCCATAGATCTTTTTGTCGGTATACGATTGGGGAGAAGCGATATAGATGTTGAAGTCCTCAAGCTTGGACAATCCTTCCAGCATTTTGTAGGTCGCTATATCGGCTTCTTTATAGACTAAAAGTATATTCATTGTGTATGGATAAAATGGATTTGCTAAGATCGTGAGATATTCTCGTATACTCGCATGAAATGAGCCGCTAATACGTCGGGCATGAATCGCCGTATATTCTCTCGTCCGCCGGAACGCATGGATTCGGCCAGCTTCGGCTCGTTCAATACGGACTCTATCAAGCCGCGCAGCTCTTGCTCATTTCTCGGATCGGTATATAGAGCGGACGATCCGCCCGCCTCTTCCAGACAAGAACCGGTAGCCGCTATCACCGGAATACCGGCAAGTTGGGCTTCTAAGATCGGGATACCGAATCCTTCGAAAAACGAGGGATAGACAAATAAGGTCGCCATCTGATAGAAAGCGGCTAATTCGTTAAAAGGTATATGGGTCAAGATACGGATGCGACCGGACAGGTTGTTTTCCCGGATATAGGTCTCTACCGTATCCGTATAAGGCGTATGCTTACCGATAGCGATCACGGAGATATCTTCTTTCAGGGCTTTCAGGGCTTTTACCAGAAGCAATAAATTCTTCCGTTCCTCGATGCTCCCTACATATAATATATAAGGCCCGTTTATCTGATATTTCTCGCGTACGGACGATTTCACGTCTTCTTGAACCGCTTGCCCGAATATCGGGTCACAACCTTGGTAAATAACCTCGATCTTGCTTTCCGGAATGTGGAAGAAGTCCCGGATGTCTCGCATCGTCTGTCGGCTGATCGCTATGATCTTGTCCGACCGTAAACAAGCTTGCTTGAATTTGTAGGTATAGATGGAACGATCGATCGGTTTATAAAGCTGCGGGTAACGCAAGAAGATCAAGTCATGTATCGTTACGACCGCTGGGATTCCGTTCTGTTTTAGATTCATAGGAATCTCATTACTCAAGCCATGGAACAGATCTACGTGCTCTTTTCGAAGCGTAGTCGTTAGACCGGAGGTACGCCATAAAGACGGAAATAGTTTATCGAACCTGCCTTCCGGATAATGGAATGAGACACTTGGACGCTCCTCGATCCGTTTCCGTAACGCCTCTTTGCCTTTGCCCGGCGTATAGAGTTGATAGATATGCTCCGGGAAAGAAGTGGACAAACTATTCACTACGAACCGGCTATAATTACCCAGTCCGGTAGCGTTATGCGTAATCCGTTTTGCGTCGAAAGCGATCTTCATAGGCTTGAATTCGATATATTGGGCAAATATACGATATAATTTTAATTACCTTTACCTCATTTCCTTCCGAAATCCGCCGGGATCTCCCCCCATACGGATGTTTCCCATTTGAGGATCTGGGTGGTATAGGTATGGGTGTTCAACCATTTCTCGGCCCGCTCGATGAGCTCGAAGATAGGTTCGTTGATCGGTTTGCGTGCTAATAGGGTTTTGCATTTCTTTTTCTTGACCCAGCTGATGGCGTTGCGGCTATCCGAATAGATCGGCAGGTCGCTTCCCTTTTGCTGTAGCAAGGCGAGGCCGTGTACTAAGGCGAGGAATTCCCCGACATTGTTCGTGCCCTCCTTCAGCGGGCCGATATGGAAGATCTCTTGCCCGGTAGCGGTATAAACGCCTCTGTACTCCATATCCCCGGGATTACCGCTACAGGCGGCGTCTACGGCAAGACTCTCATTGATGGGGTTCCCGATCGGGGCTTCTGGCGCGAGACGGGCCACGGCTTTCGGGGAAGAGGCGGTCTTTAGGTAATGGGTATAGCCGGCCTCGAAGGCTTTGGCGGCTTCCTCCCGGTTCTCGAAGGATTTATATTTGGCTCCCTCTTGTCCGTCTACCTGTGCCTTGCATTCCGCCCAGTTATCATAGATTCCCGGGTTCAACCCTTTCCATACGACATAAAACTTATTCTTGGCCATGACTCTTACTCAAGATTTCTTGTGAGAATTGCGTATAGGTACCGAACGGCGCTCTTTTATCCTTGAAGAAACGGATCAAGGCGTCCAGCCTTCTTTCCATGCCGCAACCGGAATGGTTGGTCATGATAAACGGCAACTTTAGCTCTTTCCGGTCGCTCAAGGAGGTAAACTCCCACGGATGGAAATAGGTCAGGAAATAACCGTCCTCTTTCCAAGTCCAAAGCGCTAACTTACGGTACAAGGTGGCCGGAAGGTTATGGTAAGCCAGCCAAAACAAGGGGAAACGGACGATCGGGGTCACCGAGGCGGGCAGTTGCAATACGCCATCTTTCATGAAATAGGTGCGGGGTTGCCCCAGATGGTTATAACGGCCGGGAATACAAGTCGGGTTCAAGGACGAGTTGTATAAGTAACCGGCCTTATGGATCTCTTCTTCTTCGACGGGCATCATGCGGGCCATACGGAAACCGTTCACCGGTTGTCCGGTCAGTTCCTCCAATGCCTCTTTGGACTTGCGTAGATCGGGGGTCTCGAACGACGAGTGATAAAAACCATGCGAAGCGATCTCATGTCCACCCTTTTGGATGTCCAAGATCAAATCCTTCGCATGAAGGGCGAAGTTCGCCGTGCAAAAGAAAGTCGCTTTTACCCGGTGACGGGCCAGACATGCCAATATCTTCCGGGTTCCTTCTACGGAAGTGCGCATTTGTTCCTCGAACGGCAATTCCACGCCGTGTTCCAATGGAGCGTCAAACTCCTCGATATCAAAACTAAGTAATATCATGAATGTTAATTAATCTCTATGAAATAAGATGGATAAGAAGTTCAACGCTTCCCGCCGTAGGACTTTGAATCCCATATCGGATACCGCTAGTCCTTCTTTGATGTTCGCATTGATCGTCCGTAAGTTTATCTCTTTCCGGCGACTTGCCTTATAGATAAATTCTGTATCGAACAGGAAGCTATTGATACGGGTGGTCAGGAATATCGCTTGTCCCGCTTGACTGAATCCTTTCATACCTCCTTGCGTATCCTTGATCTTGATCCTCAAAATCCATGTATTACATATATGGGATAGCTTGGATAGCACTTTTCGGAAAGGAGGTAAATTCTCCTGATAACTTTTGCTACGGGTAGCCACGACCACATCCGCTCCTCCTAGCAACGTCTCGACCATCCTGCCGAACGAGTCGCTTGTATAAGGGAAATCGTAGTCCGTATAAATAATGTAGGGAGAGGTACATCGCTTTACTGCCTCTCGCAAGGCATATCCTTTTCCCCGGTTGGGCTTATAGTCTACGACGCAGACATCCGGTATCAATTGCCGGAGGCGGTCGATCGTTTCCGGTTCGTATCCCCGTCTCGAACCGTCGCTGACAATGAAGAGGTGGAAACGTACCGGGCTGAATAATCGCTCCACTTCGCGAAAATGGGTGGCTACTCGTTCCTCCCAGCCCGAAGGCGGGTTGTAACAAGGTAATACCAAATCTATGTCTGCTCGTGCGTTCATTCCATTTATACCTTTACCGGATTATAATTCCTCGTACACATCTCAAATGTCAGCTTTAGCCAGATCAGCATACAAGGCAACGCTTTTAACGCATACGGGTATACATAATGCACTCGTATGTATTTCGGGAAAAGATCGGACGGAGACATGCTGGTCAATATAAAGGCGAAGACCATCAAGACAATATCCAATGTCGAACGTTTCCACGGTACAGCTGTATACCAAATAGCGACTCCGATAAACGCTATGATATAGGTACTGGACTCGCTACCCGTGCTGAACAGTACGACAAACATCAATACCGAGGCCAATAACGTTTTCCGGAAAGCCTCATATTTATATTGACTGATGCGTAGATAAGGCAGGCCGAATATTATTAATCCCCCTATTATCAGATAAATGTCCGAGTAACTGACCGATCCCGATATCTTACGAACCATTCCCAAGAAGGAAATGTTCTGCATGAGCGCGAATAAGTTCTCCGAATTTTTTCCGGATAAGTCCTCGAACCAACCGGTATATTGGGACATTATATAATCCGGCCCGGACAATATCATCGGGGCTACGACCATGACGACCGCCCATCCCACGCAAGATAGGCTGAACTTCATCTTATGGCGAGAGAAAAAGAAGAACGCCAATCCCGTGATCCCATACAATTTAGTAAAGGTACCCAACATGATCACGAAAGCGGCCCATACGTCTTTCTCTTTCTCTATCAATGCGTAGGCGAGGACAATGATAGCGGCGATACTGATATTAAATTGCGACATGAAAAGCGAGGTAAGCAACTCGTGGGCACAGAACCAATAGATAAAGATACGTTCCCGCTTGATCCCCGGTAGCATCTTGACCGCCCAGAATAAGAAAAGGCTTTGCGCCACCGACCAAGTAAGCAGTCCTAACCATAACGGTGTAATGGCGAACGGAGCCACTACCAAGCTAAATACCGGCCCGTAGTGAAAAATATCGTTGTATTCTTCCGGATAGGCGGCATAGAGCGGTAACTCATTCAACGTATGCCAAAAGGATTGCCTAAAGATGGAGAAGTTGTTATATTTCCCGGGGAAATACTTGGTAATCCATGCGATAACCCCCAGCAATGCCCATAGCCCCATTAAGGTACTATATTTGCTGAAAAATGGCTTATGGATGATTGTATTGAACTTATCTATAAATTTCATCATCGAATCTACATCTGTCTACGGGGCAAAATTACATAAAAACGGTGACTTTTATGCGAGTTAAATAAAAATACTATTTTTGCGTCCAAAACTGGTAAGAGATTATTTATGAATGAAATGTTGAGATACACGATCATTCGTGTCATTCTGTTTGTAATGGGAGGCTTTCTTGTTCTCGGATGTTCGGATGAAGATGATGTGGGTAATAGTGGAGGAACGAGTAAATATGGTTTGATACGGATGGCGGAGGAGGATTATGATTCGTCGAATACTTCTTACATCCTTCAGGATGAGGAACCGGACGAGGTTCTTTTCGATTCGTCAAAGCGAAAATTCAAGGTGAATGAGCCTTTGCAGGTGTCAGTTACCGGGCAGAAGGAGTTGATGCTTCGTTTCTATTCTCCTAGAGCTATCCATAATGTGATTGTCTGGGCTACGGTTGAGGGTTATGAGGATGAGGTACGGTTTGCGGAGTTTACTACGGTTTTACCTTTTCAGGAGTTTAAAATGAAGTTGCCTTTTCTAGAACGGGCGAAGGTTTATTATACACGTTCCGGCGAGGAGGTTACCATAGATGCCCATCCGGATATCGTGGCCGAGAATATAAGTTTGCGGGTTGAATGTGGAGATCCGGTCTATCAAGGAATGATAAACGTGAAACCTAAGTGGGATATTTGGTTTGGTAAATATTCCGGTTCGAACTGGGGCAACTTCAGGCCACATCTGGCTCGTGAGGCGGTTGCCCTTTCCTTGAATATGGCGGCGATGTTTTCTTCCTCGCTTTTTGACGAGGAACTGGAGAAGTGGCGTGGTAAGCTGATAAATAACGAGCAAATCGTGGATATAGATGTATTGAAGAAAAAGATCTTGAATCATGGCGGATTGTGTTATGGGCGTGTGGTGAATGTTGTCGGCCTGGGCGGGGGAAATACCTTTGGATTAGGTGAATATGTCTATCTTACCCATTATGCGGATGATGCCAACGGGACTGATGTGCCGTATCATGAGCTGGCGCACTGCTTGGGATATGGGCATAGTGGGAATATGACGTATTATCCGGCGGAAGGAGGCTTCCCTACGATTTGTATGAAGGTTTACTCACAGCTTTCCGTGAGTAAGAAATTGCCGATTTATTCCCGCCGTTTCTTGCATACCCGGAGGAATAAGAACTTGGTAGAGAACAAAAGCGTGTATACCTCCTCGAAATACATTATCGATGATCCGGAATTGGATGCCATAGATGGCGGGCTTGGGCTTGCTCCGATGGAGACGGATAGGGCTGGCGATGAGGGTTCTCCTCTCTCATTTACACTTTCAGTCTTGGATATTCCCGGTGCCACTGTGGAAACTTTTCATCCGAAAGCGGTCCATCTTTATGGGAATACGCTATATGTAGCAAATGACGCTCCGGGACATTATAGTTTGGAGGTCTTTGATGTATCTTCCGGTAATGTGCGTCATGTGAAAAGTATGGTTGAGTGGATGAACGGAGATAAGAAAGAGACCTTTGCGGGGGAGCCAAACGGCGTGACTCGCTCGTATGGGAAAATATATGTCACGAATACGGGAAGCCGTACGGATGTGTTCGATGCGGAAACGTATGAGTTCATTACTTGTATCGGTACGGGTACTTGGGGTGAGGGTGGTTATCAGACCGTTCATGCGTTTGATGTGACGGCTAGTCAAGGGGCTGTCTTTATCCGGGATAAACGGAAACTGGTAGTTGTCTTGGAGCAAGATGTACAGCCCGGTTCCGCTGCTCGGGTACCTATATATAGCCGTAGCGTAAATTTACAAGAGGCAATGGGTACTTATGCGGTAGCGGCACGAAATGATGGCTTTTTGTATGTGACGGCCCAGAATAAAAATATGATCTATTTATTCGATCCTGCGGACATTCGGGCAGGGGACACGGGCTTTGCGCCGTATCTGGTGACATTGGGATTTGAAAAGTCTCCCCAGGCGATAGCGTTTGTAGGGGATCGTTTGTTTGTTACGCTTCGTGTCGATGATAAACGGTCGGAGCTATGGGAGATCAGCCCTAAGAACGGAAAATTATTGCAGGACTTTACAGATTCGATGGTCTATCCCGAGAAAATAGCCGGTGCTCGTCATACTTTATTGGTAGTGGATCGTGCGACCCAGACCGTAAAAGCCATTGGCCTATGATTTTTTTATTGATTCTTAGGAATAAAGAAGATAGAGTTCCCGGAAAAAGTTTACATTTGCGAAAACTATTATAATAACGTATGAAACGTGTTTTTTTGGTCGGATATATGGGAGCGGGCAAGACAACGGTGGGAAAGGAGCTTGCCAAGCTCGCCGGTCTTTCGTTCATAGATCTTGATTACTATATCGAAGGGCGTTATCATAAGGCCGTTTCGCAGATATTCGCCGAGAGAGGGGAGGAGGCTTTCCGAGAGATAGAACGGAATATGCTTCACGAGGTCGCTGAGTTTGAGGACGTGCTGATCTCCACGGGAGGAGGCGCTCCTTGTTTTTTCGATAACATGGAGTTTATGAACGCTTCTGGCACGACGGTTTACTTGAAGGTGTCAGTCGAGGAGCTGGCGAAGCGTCTGGAGTTGTGCAAACATACCCGTCCGGTGTTGAAAGGACGTTCCGGGGAGGAACTGAGGGCGTTTATCGCCGAGAGTCTGGAGAAAAGGAATCCGTTTTATACGAAGGCGTCCATAACGTTTGATGCCGAGAAGATGTTAACAGAATCTGATGTACATGACATATCGAACGCGTTAATGAAAATCCTATAGCATATGGAAGCGAACGACGGCCGGCAGGCACAGGGGGCCTATATCCCGCAGGAATTATTGAAAGAGATCAGCAAGGTGAATAATCGTTTGCTTATCGGTATTCCTCGTGAACGATGCGAGGCGGAAAAACGTTTGCCGTTGACTCCGGAGGCGGTGGATATGCTGACCGATTGCGGTCACCGGGTGCTGGTGGAAAGTGGCGCCGGATTAGGCATCAACTATTCCGATAATCATTTCTCGGAGGCGGGGGCGGAGATTGTCGATACGCCCGCGGAAGTTTTCCAAGCGGATCTGATCTTGAAGATATTGCCTCCGTTGCCGGTGGAAATCGCGCTTATGAGACCTCGCACGACCGTTTTCTCATTGGTGCAGTTTAATTTATTCGCTCAAGAGGCTTTCGAGTTGATGATGGCGAAACGGATTACCGCTATCTCTTATGAGTTGATGGCGGATGAATATAATCGTTTCCCGGTGCTGAATGTCACTTCCGAGATCGAGGGGGCGGCTTCCATAACGATCGCTTCCGAGCTGTTGAGCAATACCCAAGGAGGTAAAGGGATCTTATTAGGCGGTATCCCGGGCGTATCCCCTACGGAAGTGGTGATCATCGGGGCCGGAAACGCCGGGACCGTGGCCGCGCGTGCCGCGTTGGCCTTGGGAGCATCCGTGAAAGTATTCGATGATGATATCAATAAATTGCGTATAATACAACAGGTCTTGGGGCAAGGGCTTTTTACTTCCACGTTCCATCCGAATGTGCTGCATAACGCATTTCGTAGCGCTGACGTGGTGATCGGGGCGATGCGTTATATTAATACGAGACATCGCTATATTATCGCTACGGACTTGGTGCGTACGATGAAAAAGGGAGCTTTGGTGATCGATCTGAGGGTAAGCCAAGGCGGTTGCTTTGAGACGACATGCTGCTTGTCGAGGGAAGATCCTGCGGTGTTCGAGCAATATGGGGTATTACATTATTGTAAACTGAATATCAGCAACCGGGTGGCTCGTACTACCTCGATGGCTTATAGTAATATATTCGTGCCTTTATTATTGTCGTTGGGCGACGCCGGTTCCGTGCAAGGAATGATCAAATCGGATAAGGGCTTTAGGGCGGGAGTATATATGTATTACGGGAAGACAGTGAATAGTTATGTGTCTAATCATTTTAATCTATCATCTAATAATCTTGATCTATACCTCTCTGCTTTTTGATGCGGAAAAGTTTTGAACTCGCAAAGTTTATGCTTTACTTTGCGGACGATCTAAATACCAATAAGCGATAAAGCTAATAAAGTATATTATGGCAGAACAGACAAAAGTTAAGACGCTGGAGAAGGTTGTAATTCGTTTCTCGGGAGACTCGGGAGATGGTATGCAGTTAACCGGTACAATCTTTTCAAACCTGTCCGCAGTTTTCGGGAACGAGATTTCTACATTCCCAGACTATCCGGCAGAAGTACGTGCTCCACAAGGAACACTAAGTGGTGTATCTGGATTCCAAGTGCACTTGGGATCGCGCAAGATCTTCACACCCGGTGATAAGGCCGACGTATTGGTGGCCATGAATCCCGCCGCGCTAAAGGTGAACGTAAAACACCTAAAACCCAATGCGATTGTTTTAATCGACACGGACTCTTTCAAGAAAAGTGATTTGGATAAGGCCTTGTTTACGACCGATGATCCGTTTACTGAGCTGGGATTGACTGGCGTGCAGGTTGTTGCCGCTCCGATCTCTACGATGGTAAAAGACGGATTGGTTGAGTTTGGCTTGGACAATAAATCGGCTCTTCGCTGTAAGAATATGTTCGCCTTAGGACTTGTTTGCTGGTTGTTCGAGCGTCCGCTGGAGGAGGCTATGCACATGTTGCAGAATAAGTTCGCTAAGAAACCGGTTATCGCCCAAGCTAATATCAAGGCTTTGACGGACGGTTATAATTATGGTAATAACATCCATGCCTCGGTTTCTACGTATCGTATCGAGAGTAAGAAAGCCGAGCCCGGATTCTATACGGACGTGAATGGTAATAAGGCTACTTCCTATGGTTTGATAGCCGCTGCCGAGAAGGCTGGTTTGCAATTGTTTTTGGGTAGTTACCCGATCACTCCGGCTACTGATATTTTACATGAATTATCTAAACGTAAGGATTTAGGCGTTATCACGGTTCAGGCCGAGGATGAGATCGCCGGTATCTGTACTTCTATCGGAGCTAGTTTCGCCGGTTGCTTGGCGGCTACATCTACTTCCGGACCGGGTCTTGCCTTGAAGAGCGAGGCGATCGGTTTGGCTGTAATCGCCGAGTTGCCTTTGGTGATTATCGATGTTCAGCGTGGCGGTCCTTCTACGGGCTTGCCGACGAAGAGCGAGCAAACGGACTTGATGCAGGCTCTGTATGGCCGTAATGGTGAGAGCCCTGCCGTGGTAATAGCGGCCTCTACGCCGACTGATTGTTTTGATGCCGCATTTTGGGCGGGTAAGTTGGCCGTGGAGCATATGACTCCGGTTATCTTGTTGACCGATGCCTTTATCGCTAACGGTTCTTCCGCTTGGAGAATTCCGGAAATGGATAAATATCCGGAGATTAAGCCGAATTACGTAGCTAATTATCAAGACGAGAAAGTTTGGAAGGCGTATCGTCGTAACAAGGAAAGCTTGGTTCGTTACTGGGCGATTCCGGGAACGGAAGGTTTCGCTCATCGTCTGGGCGGTCTGGAGAAAGACTACGAGACGAGCGCTATCTCTACCGATCCGGCTAACCACCAGAAGATGGTGACGACCCGTCAGGCTAAGATCGATAAGATCGCCGACTATATCCCCGAACTGGAAGTGATCGGAGATGAGGACGCTGATTTATTGATCGTTGGTTGGGGTGGAACCTATGGACACCTTTACGAGACGATGGAGACGATGCAAGAGAATGGCAAGAAGGTGGCTTTCGCTCACTTCAAGTTTATCAACCCGCTGCCTAAGAATACGGCTGAGGTTCTTTCTAAGTATAAGAAAGTGGTGGTGGCTGAGCAAAATAACGGCCAGTTCGCTAACTATTTACGTGGAAAGGTACCCGGATTTAACCCGTATCGCTTCAATCGTGTAAAGGGACAACCTTTTGTCGTTGCGAGATTAGTTGAGGAATTCACTAAAATATTGGAGGCTTAAAAGATGACAACAGAAGAAACTAAATTTCAACCGAAAGATTATAAAAGCGACCAGTACGTACGTTGGTGCCCGGGTTGTGGCGACCATGCGGTACTGAATTGCCTGCATAAGGCTATGGCCGAGGTAGGAGTGGCTCCTCACAATATGGCAGTTATCTCAGGTATCGGCTGTTCTTCCCGCTTACCTTATTATATGAATACGTATGGCTTCCATACGATCCATGGTCGTGGAGCGGCTATCGCTACCGGCGTAAAGACGGCTCGCCCGGACTTGAGCGTATGGTTGATTACGGGTGATGGCGACTGCTTGGCTATCGGCGGTAATCATTTTATCCACGCTGTCCGTCGTAATATCGATTTGAATATCGTTCTTTTCAACAATAAGATCTATGGTTTGACGAAGGGACAGTACTCCCCGACATCCGACCGTGGTTTCGTATCCAAGAGCTCTCCTTATGGGACGGTGGAAGATCCGTTTATCCCGGCCGAGTTGGCGTTGGGTGCCCGTGGTAATTTCTTCGCCCGTACGATTGACGTGGATTTGAAGAATACGACCGAGGTATTGACGGCTTCCGCCCGTCATAAAGGCGCTTCCGTTACGGAAGTGTTGGTAAACTGCGTGATCTTTAATGATGGTATCCATAAAGGCATCGTAGACAAGGAATACCGTGCGGATCGTACGATTTTCCTTCGCCATGGCGAGAAAATGGTTTACGGCGCTAACATGGATAAAGGTCTTGTGCTAGATGGCCTAAAACTGAAATCCGTAACGATCGGACAAGATGGTTATACGATGGATGACGTATTGGTACACGACGCCCATGAGAAGGATAACACCTTGCATATGATGCTTGCCATGATGAGCGGTGATATGCCAATTGCGTTAGGCGTAATACGAGATGTGGAGGGACCGACCTATGATGAGGCTGTCCACCAGCAAATCGAGGAGGTACAAGCGAAGAATCCTACACGTAAATTACACGACCTTTTGATGAAAGGTGAGATTTGGGAGGTAAAGTAATATATTTCTGATTGGATATAAGAGAAGGCGCAAGATATTTATCCTGCGCCTTTCTTATATTTATACGCTGGATTTGTTTGTGCGGAAAAAAGTATATATCTTTGTTTCAGTCACAATAAAAGCGAATACCTATGATGACAACTTCGGAAATAGTTGAGATGCTAGCTAAAAGTATATGATTTGTAAACTCCATATTACAAATAGACTAAGGGTTTTGTTAATTGCATGGAAAAGAGTAATTATTACTGAAAAATTTCCTTAATAAGCTGTGTACGATAAAAAAAAATATTACTTTTGTACCGCGGTTAACAAGGTGGAGTCGCAGCAAGCTCCAAAAGGTCGGAAAGCCTCACCGTATCGAACTAGAGTAGAGAGAAAAGTTATATAAAGTCAATCATTTAAATTAAATTCAAGATGGCTAATTTAGATTTAAGCAAGTACGGAATTGTTGATGTGAAAGAAATCGTTCACAATCCGTCTTATGATGTTCTGTTCGCAGAAGAAACTAAACCGAGTTTGGAAGGCTTCGAGAAAGGCCAAGTAACTGAGCTAGGTGCTGTAAACGTGATGACTGGTATTTATACAGGTCGTTCTCCTAAAGATAAATTTTTCGTAAAGAATGAAGCCAGCGAAGATTCTGTATGGTGGACTTCTGATGAATATAAGAATGATAACAAGCCTTGTTCTGAGGCCGCTTGGGCAGACTTGAAGGCTAAAGCCGTAAAAGAATTGTCTGGCAAACGTTTGTTCGTTGTCGATACATTCTGTGGCGCTAACGAGGCTACTCGTTTGAAAGTACGTTTCATCATGGAGGTTGCTTGGCAAGCTCACTTCGTAACTAATATGTTCATCCGTCCGACAGCTGAGGAATTGGCTAACTACGGCGAACCTGATTTCGTTTCTTTCAACGCTGCTAAGGCTAAAGTTGACAACTACAAAGAATTAGGCTTGAACTCTGAGACTGCTACTGTTTTCAACTTGAAGACTAAAGAGCAAGTTATCTTGAATACTTGGTACGGTGGTGAGATGAAGAAGGGTATCTTCTCTATCATGAACTACTTGAACCCGTTGCGTGGTATCGCTTCTATGCACTGCTCCGCTAACACGGATAAAGAGGGCAAGAGCTCAGCTATCTTCTTCGGTTTGTCTGGTACTGGTAAGACTACTTTGTCTACGGACCCGAAACGTTTGTTGATCGGTGACGATGAGCACGGATGGGATAACGAAGGTGTATTCAACTACGAGGGTGGTTGCTACGCTAAGGTTATCAACTTGGATAAAGAGAGCGAGCCGGATATCTACAACGCTATCAAACGTGACGCTCTTCTTGAGAACGTAACAGTTGCCGCTGATGGTAAGATCGATTTCGCTGATAAGTCAGTTACAGAGAACACTCGTGTTTCTTATCCGATCTATCACATCGAGAACATCGTTAAGCCGGTTTCTAAAGGCCCGCACGCAAAACAAGTTATCTTCTTGTCTGCTGACGCATTCGGTGTATTGCCTCCAGTATCTATCTTGACTCCGGAGCAAACTCAATACTACTTCTTGTCTGGATTTACCGCTAAATTAGCAGGTACAGAGCGTGGTATCACGGAACCGACTCCTACATTCTCCGCTTGTTTCGGTGCTGCTTTCTTGTCATTGCACCCGACAAAATACGGCGAAGAGTTGGTTAAGAAGATGGAAATGACTGGCGCTAAGGCTTACTTGGTGAACACAGGTTGGAACGGTAGCGGCAAACGTATCTCTATCAAAGATACAAGAGGTATCATCGACGCTATCCTTGATGGTTCTATCAATGAGGCTCCGACAAAGAAGATCCCGTATTTCGACTTCGAGGTTCCGACTGCATTACCGGGCGTAGATCCGAAGATCTTAGATCCTCGCGATACCTATGCTGATCCTGCTCAATGGGATGAGAAAGCGAAGGATTTGGCTGCTCGCTTCCAGAAGAACTTTGCTAAGTTCACGGGCAACGAAGCTGGTAAGGCATTGGTTGCTGCTGGTCCTCAGTTATAATTGCTTAAAAAACCTTGATCAAAAAAGGTCAAGGTTTAAAAATATCTTTATAAAAAAGCGTGGAATTACTAATTCTACGCTTTTTTTATGATAACTACGTTAATTTTATTATAAATGTAAAGTAGTTTTAAAAAATATTCCTACCTTTAGACCGGATTATCTGTTATAAGAAGAGCTTAAAAAGGAGTAATGATAAAAAAACTGACACTTATTATTGGCTTTATAATTTGTTTGTCATCTTGTGGCAAGGATTATGTCTATCGGATTGAAGGGGAACTTTCTAATCTGGAAGATCAAACCGTATATGCTGTATTTGAGAAGGATAATTATAAAGTGGTTGATACAGTGGCTTGTACAAAACCCGGGCAGTTCCAGATCAATCAAAATGAAGCGGGTTTCCATTGTGTGACTATCTTCTTCGCTGATAAAGAGCATTGGGTTACGGCTTATCTGGAACCGGGAGAAACCGTAAAAATCACGGGCGACGCTAACTCTCCATTGCTATTGCAGGTAAAGGGGGGACGGACAAATGATAAGTTGACCGCTTTTAAGAAAAAGCTCGCTCCTTTATTGACGGAATTGACAAATTTATCAAATTCTTTAAATAGCAAGGATTTGAACGATACGATCGAGGAGACAGATATCGCCGCTCGTTTGGCGAATGTGAATATGCAGCTGAGCGAGGAAGCGATCCGGTATGTGAAAGAGAACCCGGATGAAGAGGCATCCGTTGTCTTGATTCAATCTTTTTTCTCAGATCCCGATGATACTCGTAAAATTGATGAGTTGTTGGCGTTATTGAATCCAAGGTTGAAAGACTTTTATCTGGTGAAGGAGCTGGAGCAATATAGCGCCCGTGCGAAACGTACGGTTTTGGGTGCGGAAGCCCCAGATTTCTCCGTAAGGAATATTTATGGGAATACGGTAAGTTTGGACTCTTTCCCGCAGAAATATTTATTGCTGACGTTTACCGCTCCTTGGTGTGATATGTGCCAGACAGAGGATCTATATCTGGATAAGGTAGCGATGAAATATCCGAAAGATCAGTTGGATATTCTTTTGGTTAGCTTGGACGATAATCCGGATAATGTCCGGGATGTACTGAAGAAGGATAGTATAGCGTGGAACCTGGTAACAGATTCGGCCGGACAAGCGGCTATGTTGATAGATCTGTATAACGTAAGCGTATTGCCACGCTGTTTCTTGATAGATGAGGATCATAAGATCTTGATGAAAACAGAGAATGGAATCGAGATCAAGCAAACACTGGAGAACTTGTTCGAAGACTGAACGATTGAAAACAGGAGGTTCCGGTTTTAATTTGTAATTAGTAACTCAAAATTCTTAACTATGTTAGTAAAATCTTATGCCGCTGCCGTGCAGGGGATTTCCGCTACGGTCGTTACCGTAGAAGTGAACTGTTCCAAAGGTATCCAATTCTTTTTAGTCGGTCTTCCGGACGTGGCTGTTCGTGAGAGCCATGAACGCATTATCTCGGCTCTTCAAGTATGTGGTTATAAATTCCCCCGCAATCGTATCGTTATTAATATGGCCCCCGCAGATATCCGTAAGGAAGGGTCTTCTTATGATCTGCCTTTGGCGATCGGTATTCTGGCGGCGGCAGAGCAGATAGATTCATCCAACTTATCCAAATTCGTATTGATGGGCGAGCTTTCTATGGATGGGAGCCTCCAACCGATAAAAGGGGCATTGCCTATCGCTATCAAGGCTAGGGAAGAAGGCTTTAAGGGCTTTATCTTACCCAAGCAAAACGCTTGTGAGGCTGCGGTGGTGAACGATCTGGAAGTGTATGGAGCTTCGAATATCAAAGAGGTGCTGGAGTTTATGGAGGGTAAACCGACATTGCGGCCTACGGTCATTGATACCCGTAAGGAGTTTTACGACCGCCAGCAATTGTTTGATTGCGATTTCTCTGATGTCCGGGGACAAGAGAATGTGAAGCGTGCGATGGAGGTGGCCGCCGCCGGCGGACATAATCTGATCATGGTAGGTCCTCCCGGAAGTGGCAAGTCCATGTTGGCGAAACGTCTCCCTACGATCTTGCCTCCCTTTACCTTGCATGAGTCCTTGGAAACAACTAAAATCCATTCCGTAGCCGGTAAGATAGGAGGTGGCGCCTCCTTGATGGTACAACGTCCTTTTCGCTCTCCCCATCATACGATCTCTAATGTCGCCATGGTAGGAGGTGGCACTTTCCCGCAGCCGGGAGAGATCAGCTTGGCTCATAATGGTGTCCTTTTTTTGGATGAGTTGCCGGAATTTAACAGGAGTGTCTTGGAAGTCATGCGGCAACCATTGGAAGATCGAGTGATCAATATCTCCCGTGCCCGTTTCACGGTGGAATATCCGGCCGGCTTTATGCTTGTGGCCTCCATGAATCCTTGTCCCTGCGGCTACTACAACCATCCGGACCGTCCTTGCCTCTGTTCTCCCGGAGCCGTCCAGAAATATATGAACCGCATTTCCGGCCCTTTATTGGACCGTATCGATATCCAGATAGAGATTGTCCCTGTCCCTTTCGAGAAGATTTCCGAGCAACAGCCCTCAGAGCCTAGTATCGCTATCCGTGAGCGGGTCATAAAAGCCCGTGCGATCCAGGAAAGGCGTTTTGCCGCTTATGAGGGTGTTTATTGTAATGCCCAGATGAACTCCAAGCTACTCCATCAGTACGCCGTTCCCGACGCTTCCGGCCTCTCCATCCTCAAAACCGCCATGCAACGTCTCTGCCTCTCCGCCCGTGCTTACGACCGTATTCTGAAAGTCTCCCGCACGATAGCGGACTTGGACGCTTCCGAGCGGATCGAGGTACGGCATCTGGCGGAGGCTATACAGTATAGGAGTTTGGATAGGGAGAATTGGGGAATGTGAGATTGCACTTAGAAAACATATATTAACCATAATAGTGCAGTTACTAAGCTGAAAAAACTATCTTTATATTAGTTGAAAATTGCGCTATTTATGGCTGTTGAAGTGAATAACTTACGGTTTGTCGAGTGAATAACTTACGGTTATACCTAGTGGTCAGCTTACGGCTTGGGAAGTGAATAACTAATCACTTGGGAAGTCTTTTGTGGATGACTTAACGTGCTGTATACCAGTGTTGTTTTGTGAGCGAATTTTACTGTTCAACTAGCTCTTCAGCTAAATTAAAGAAGAACCAGTGATTTCAGGAAAAGACACCCGGCCGGAAGTGCTTTAAAAGTAAGCTAGCTTACTTTTTTAGGGTTGTTTAGGAATTGCGGTATTCTTGCGGACTCATACCTACATGGCGTTTAAAATACTTTCCGAAGAAGGACATATTAGTGAAATTCAGTGTATAGGCGATATCGTGGATGGTAAGGTTCGTCGATTTTAGTTGTGCCTTTGCATCCATGATAACCATCGAGGTGATAATCTCGATGCAAGTTTTTCCCGTACTTTGTTTGACGATCGTACTTAGGTGCGCTTGCGTGATGCCAAGCCGCTTGGCATACCATGCAACGGATCGTTGCATGGTATAGTTTTGCATTACTAGTTGAGTGAAATTCTTACTGATTAGCTCTGCTTTGGAGAGCATTGACAGGTCTTCCGTCTGGTCTTTATACATGCTGCTGATCCCCATTAGCATACCGGTAAACAAATGGTTGGTAATCCCGCGATTTATTTTCGTGGCGTAAAACTCGTATGTTTTGAGTAATAACTCAAAATAATCTTTCATAAGAGGCTGGGCTTTCTCTTTTAGCTTATACACCGGATTGTCTTTCACGATATAGTGCATGTCTATGACAGCTTTACTGGAGTTCGCTTGGCTGAGGAAATCAGATGAGAATCCCATGAAATAGATCTGTAGATCCCCGTCTGCCCTATGGATCTGCAGGATTGATCCGGGCATGATGGTGATGAAGCTTCCGGGTTCTACCTTGAGTTGCGTCAAGTTGATGGATGCCTCGATCTCTCCTCCTAGGCATAGCACGAAAATCCCCGCTTTCAATCGGCATGGGTAATTCGCATACAGATTCAGCAGGCCTATATCTTCGATCGAGAGCTTCCCGATCACCCAATCTTGAGGCAGGTCTATTTTGGGAATGTCATTTTCCATGTTTGTTTTATCATTCACTTATCGGGAACGTTTGACAAAAATAGGCATTTTTAAAGATTTGCCGTGTCTTGTGGAAGGAAAATTATACGAGCGTCTGAAACTTGCGGTATTTCGGAGGCTTTTCGGAGTCGCTTGGGTGTTTGGGCTGGACTGGACTGGTATGGTTTCTTGTCGAGGGAAGTAGTTGCCATTAGAATTATCTTTTCTGTTTCGTTTTGATTGAATTTGGATGTATATTGTGACAGGGGTATTTCCTTGACCTATCAAAATAGCGAAAGAATCAGGAAGATAAGTGGCCTTTTATGTTAAAAAGTAACGTTTTCGGTACACGTTAGACGGCGAATATGTATGCAATAGGCAGCATTGGGCAATGCCTATACTGCCGTTGGGCATCGTGAGTAGTCGTGAATAGGGGTGTAAGTAGTCGTGAATAGGCATTCTTATACTGTTATAACCCTATTGTAAGACTGTTTTTCCCCTCTCTCACTCCCCATAATATGAATTACGATGAATTATTTTTGCTAGAACAAAATGTCGTTTTTTGATATATGGCTATCATTCAAATAATTGCTGATTTTCTCTTATGAATTTGGAAGTAAGTAGTACTTTGCCCCGAAATAATCGATTCTCAAGAGGTTGAGATTACAAATTGTCATTTTGTCAAATCCTTTTTTCTTCCATCGAAGCGACTATCTCGTAATCTTGCTTTCTCTAGGGGCGGCTCTTGTCTGAGCGCATTTTGTTTAGGCACGGTTTCTAATAAAAGGAACAATGGGTTGTAAAAATAGAACATGGTCACTCTTTATAAATGGCTCTGTATGTGTAGGGGTGAGGTGTGGAATCTAAAAAAAGGAATAGGTAATAAGACAAATAGACCTTGTAGGCTTTTGAGAGTTGTAGTTATTTTGCACAGTTTTTTATAGATATCAATATAAATTTTTTATAATAATCACTTAGGTATAAATGGAGAAATGGAGATTTTGTAGAAAGGTGAGTTCTTCGTGTACTGACCTTTTTTTCCTGTTGTTATGTTTACCTATGTTTCTATTTTATTTTTCTTCTTGTGATAATGAGGAAGGATATTTAAAAGGACATGGAACAGTGTATTTACAGTTGCAGGCGGATACAACTTTTGCCGCTTCTGGAAAAACAAAGGCGACAGATGGTTTTGATGAGTTCAAGAATGTAAGTAATTACAGTGTTGAGATTTCTCAAGGAGAGAAGGTTGTCACTTCCTATGAGAAGTATAGTGATATGCCAACTTCTATTGATTTAGAGTCTGGTACTTACCAATTGAAGGCTTTCTTGGGAGAGTTGCTTCCTGCTAAATTTGAAGCTCCGTATTTTGCGGGCACTACAAAGTTTCAGGTCGAGGCTAATAAAAAAACAAGCGCTAGTGTGACATGTGCGTTAGCTAATACCAAAGTATCTGTCTCCTATTCGGAAGATTTTAGGGAGGCATATCCGGATTACTCGTTATCAATGACTACAGCTCATACCTCGGAAGCTCTTGTCTTTAAAAAGGGAGAGACTCGTTCCGCTTATTTCCAAGCGGATTCAACTGGACAAAAGTTGAATATGTCTATGTCTTTGACTTCTCTTGAGAATAAGAAAACGACATTTACCCCTTCTGCTATAACGATCAAGCCTCGTGAAGATGTAAAATTGTTGTTTAAGACGGATGGAGAAGCTGTATCGGGCGTAAAGCTTGAGATTACGATTGATGGTTCAACTGCGGATACGACAGTGAATGTAGGGATACCGGATTATATGCTGCCACTTGACCCTCCTTTGATTACTCCTAAGGGATTTATTTCAGGCGAGGTCTTGGAAGTTTCTTCTGTTGATGTAGGTAATTATAATGTTGATATTATGGCCTCTATGTTTGCGGGTGGTACAATAGATTCTTGTATCGTAGAGATTAATTCCTCTTATTTAAAAACAAAAGGATTGAAAGAACGCTACGACCTGGCAAATTTATCTGAAGAAGATAAAGCTGTATTGGATGGATATTTTCCCGTGGGAGCAGGAATGTACCGTCAAAGAAGTTATAATCTGGATTTAAAACAAACGTTGGTTAAGAAATTGTGTGAGGACACGGAAGCACAAGGCATACATGAATTTACTTTCGTGGTGAAAGATTCGTTAAAGATGCATCAGGCTAGTAAACCTGTTATATTAAAATTGAAGCCGGTTGTTCCTGAAATTCAAATGGCAATGAGGGATGGTGATATGTGGTCCACTCACGCCGTATTACGGGCACAAGTGATATCAGGAAATCCGAAAAATGTTAAATTTCTTATTCCAAACAAAAAGTTAGGTAATACAGTTCTTTCTTGGAAATTTGTAACGGGGACACCTACAATTGATGGTCAGTTTGTGACATTGGAGTATGAAGGTTTGACTCCAAACACACAATATCAGGTAAAGGCAGTCTATGGTTCGACTACGACAAGTCAACTAGGAACTGATATATATGAGTTTACGACAGAATCGGCATTACAGCTTTCCGACAATAGCTTTGAAAACTGGACTCGTAAGACAATACGGGAAGAGATGAGTTTTGGCAGTTTAGGTGTGTTTATTTCGGCTATATATGGTTGGTATCCGTGTAAAGAAAGCGATATATCTGCCCCTTATTGGTCTTCAACAAATAATCAGACGATCTTTAGTAAAATACCAGATGATATTACGGAGGATTATCCTCTGAATTCTCAATCTTATGTTTTGCAACCGAGTGTTGAGCAGGCCACTGAGTCTAACTCTGGAAGTTTTGCTGCAAAAATAATGACAGTTGGTTGGGGACGTGGCATTAAAGAAAGTGAAATTGTTGGCACAGAATATATTACTCCCGGAAAACTATATTTAGGTACTGATAATGGGAATATAAAAGGTGTTGAATTTACTTCACGTCCTACTCGTCTGAGTTTTGCTTATAAGTATGAGCCACAGAACAATGAGATGTTTAGAGCACGAGCAGTCGTGATGAATGGTAATACTGAGATTGGATATACCGAACTGGTTAGCCGTACAGCTCAAAATGATTATGTAAGAACGTCTGTTCCATTTGTATATTATGACCAATATAAAGGTTTGAAAGCGACACATATTTATATTGAGTTTGAATCTAGTACATCTGGAAGTAAGTCGCATGTCGAAAAGAGGAAAGATGCTTGTTTGGGGGCCTTCTATCGTTTTATTGGTAGCACTTTGTATGTAGATGATGTAAATCTTGAATATTAAGTTTTGGATATATGAAAAAGATAAAATATATACTATTTCTCATAGGCTTAGCTTTGATAGGATTTGCCTGTGATAATAATGAGATTGAGAATGTGGGTGTCGGACAAGGAAGCTTTAAGCTTGCCTTGTCTGCGGAAGATAACGCAAGCTTTATAAATGTAGTAACAAAGGGTAAGGAAGAATATGTGAATCCGGATAGCCTGCAAGTCGCTATTTTAAATAGTAAGGGTGAGACTGTTATCGCTTTTGATTCTTATAAGAAAATGAAAGAGAATGGAGGTAATGGCCTGCCTTTGACTTTGCCTGTAGGGAAATATGTGGTAAAAGCTTGGTATGACAATTCTCAATCGGCTTCTCCAGTTCCTTATTTATATGGGGAACAAGCTTTTGAGATAATGTATAATACTATTTCAAATGTCTCGTTGACATGTCAATATCGTTGTATAAAAATTTCGCTACAGACAACTTCGGCATTTAATGCTATTTGTAGAGATGATTATGACGTACGTATCGTAACCGATTCCAATGAGGCTATTACATTGACAAAAGATAATTATTGGTCTTTCCTGCGTAAAGAATGTAATATGATGAACGTATGGGTAGACGTAAGGACGACAGATGGACGTAATCTCTCTTTCTCTTATGACTTGATAAAGAAAGATAAGGAGCCTTTCCATTGGAAAAACTCAATCGTTGTTAAGTTGGATATACAAAATACAAAATCATTAAATCTAGAAACTGAAATAAGATGAGAAAAATATTCCAAATATTAAGTCTCTTGTTAGGCGTTGTTTGCGGCTTCTCCTCATGCGAGATGAAAAAAGAGTTGAAAGGAGAAGGAGGAGACTCTGATACTCCCAAAGGTATTTTAGATTTATCTTTGACCTATACTCCGGAAACTAAAGCTGGAACAGATGTAAACATAGAAGATTTTCATGTTTCAATATATGATGAACAGGGTGAGCTAGCCGTATATTTTGATACATATACGGCATTGAAAGCTGAACCGCAAGTACTTCTTCCGATAGGTAGTTACAAGATTGTAGGAGCGTGGGGAGAGAAAAGAGAGGCTGCTTTTGATGCTCCTTATTTCGAGGGCTCAAAAAAGTGCGAGATTAGAAAAGAAGAAGTGACAAAGTCTGAGGTTCTTGCGGAAATTCAAAATGTGAGGGTAAATCTTGCTCTTTCTGATGATTTCTTGAAGAATTACAAGGATGATTATTCAATTACCTTGACAAACGGAAAGGGCGTACTTACATTAAATAAGAATGAGAAACGGACAGCTTATTTCTTACCTGGGACTACATTGAAATATACTATAAAGGCAACAACTCTGGCGGGAAAGGAGGCAATGTTATCTGGGATTTTACAGAATGAGTCTGGTATGGTTAGTCCGGGAGATCTTTTTACGATAAAAATCAGCTCAGTTCCTGAGGTTCCGGATAAACCTATTGATCCAGATAATCCAGATCCTTCTGATCCAAATCAAACGGAAATTTCTTTAAAAGTAGAGGTGACTCTTACAACCCGTGAAATAGAGATTGTTGTTCCAACAACTCCAACAACACCTGAAGAACCGGAAAATCCAACAGAGACAATTGCGATTGTTGGATCAGGCTTTAATATTGATGAGACGCAGAGCTTTACTGTTGAAGGTGCAAAGAGCGCGGTATTGGATATTGCTCTTGGCGCTACATCCGGAATGGAAAAGGTCGTGGTCAAGATTATCTCTCAAGAACTTGAGAATATCTTGAAAGATGAGAATCCTTTTGATCTGATCACTCCATCTGCGGCTATGAAAGATATTTTGGATGGTATAGGTTTACAACGTCCTTCTAAGGGAGAAAAGGCTTTTTCATTTAAGATAGGTCCTTTTATGCAATTGTTGGGAGTTGGAGAACATAAATTCCAAGTCACCATAACAGATAAGGATGGCAAAAGTCTTACGAAGACATTGAGTGTTAAAATAACTGCTTAATAAAAAAAGAATGAAGAGTTTATATTATATATTTTTATTAGGGATTTTGTTCCTGTGCTCTTCTTGCAATGACGAGAAGGATCTGATAGAGACCGGGTATTTACAACTATCACTTGATAAAGACCTGTCAGTTATTACAAAAGCAAATATTAGTATAAGTGATGAGCCATTGAGCGTAGAAGTCAAGAATGCCCAAGGTGAGGTCGTAAAGAAGTATGATAATTTTTATACAGAGGTAAGCAACTCTCGGATAGCGTTGCCGAGTGGTGCGTATACTGTCCAAGCATATTCTCGAAAAAACATGAAGGAGGCGGGGTTTGATCAAGCTTATTATGCTAGTCCTGTGACCTCCGTGACCGTTGCCGCAAGCGAAGTTCAAACCGTAAAATTGGTGTGTACGCTTGCCAATATAAAAGTATCTGTGGAATATACAGAAGCTATTCGGAAATATTTTAAGAAGTATCAAGCTACAATCAGTAATGAGTATGGCTCTATCTTGTTCTCGGAAACAGAAAAGAGAGCGGGTTATTTTGCGCCGGAACCATTATCTGTACGTTTAGACTTGACTAATAATACGGATCAAGAATTTCTGGTGAAAAAAGAAATCTCAGATGTAAAACCACGGGATTATTTTAAATTTAGGTTTGATGTGCAGCCATCTCCGGAAGATGAGGCGGGGGCGGATTTTAATATAATAATAGAGGCTATGGATGCTGATACCACCTTTGTATTAAAAATCCCAGTGTCTGATAGTTCTTACGGTAAGGCAAAACCTGTATTTGAAGGTGATGAGTGGCCTTCATTTGAGGTAGGTAATACTGGAAGCGGCAGTGTTAAGATTCAGCAAAAAGTTATCTCTGAAGTTGGTTTAAAGTCTTTGGTATTAAGGTTACCGGAAGAGATACAGGACTTGACGGGAGTATATGCTTCGGATCTGGAATTAGCAACAATCTCTAATCTTGATTTGAATAAATTAGGTTTGGCACTTTCAACACCTATATCTAAGGCTAATGAGGTTGTTTTGGATTTTACGGAGTTGAGTAAAATGTTATCTCCGAGTTCATATGAGACAAAATATCCTGTAATATTAATAGCTCAGGATACATTGAACCAGATAACAAAGGTAGAACGGAACTTCCATATCAAACCGAATGGTATTTATACGTTTGAGCCTAATGCCTATGCGAAATTCGCATATTTAATTGGAGGGGATTTCCTAAGTACGCAATCTTCTTTGTATGGTTTTAGATATCGTGAGAAAGGGAAGCAGGCTTATGATGAAATTACGAATGGGATTGTACGTAATGACGATAATACATTTACCGTAAGAGTGGATGGTTTAAAAGCGGGTACAACTTATGAATGTCAGGCTTATACGGATCAGAAGAATGGTGAGTGGTTTGAGTTTATAACGGAGGAAGAAAAACAAATGCCAAACTCAAGTTTTGATGCTTGGTTTAAAAGTGGAGCTGCTTGGTATCCTAATGTGGATTTGAGTTCCGGCAATTATTGGTGGGACTCCGCAAATCCTGGATCTGCAGGTATGGGGGTAGTTCCTACCACAGAAGAGAAGACTGTAGTAGTGAAAGGTAGTGCAGCTCGTTTAGCCACATCTGAAGTGGCATTGGTTGGACTAGCTGCAGGTAATATTTATACGGGAGCATTTGGTGCAGCTACACTATCTCCGGTTGGTGCAACTCTTGATTTTGGACGTCCGTTTGAATGTAGGCCTTCAGCATTAGAAGGATATTATAAGTATATTCCGGGAGAAATAAATAAGGTTAAAGCTCCTTATGAGAATAAAAAGGGTGATGACGATGAATGTTCAATTTATATCCTGTTAGCGGATTGGGAAAAACCATTTGCTATTAGTACAGGTGAAGGTAAGTTTATTGATTATGCGAACGATCCTGCTATCATTGCCTATGGTGAGTTGCCCGATGGTTCTGCGGCTACTGGTTCCGAGAATAGTGGTTATAAGAAATTTTCCATACCGTTGGAATATCGTAGTGATCGGAAACCAAAATATATTTTGGTTGTGGCGGCTTCAAGTAAGCTTGGTGATTATTTTACCGGTAGTACAAGTAGCGTACTCTATCTAGATGAGTTCAGCTTGAAATATGACGATACGATAGTGATTCCTAACAAATAAATTTAAGAACAGAGCAATGATAAAGAAACAATTATATATCCTTTTATTTTTATGCTCGTTTATCACGGTCCATGCGGAAGGCATCGACCGTGGTATCCGTAAGACGACTTTCATCCCGAAAGGACAATGGATGCTGGGAGGAACTTTTTCGTATTCCGAGCATACGGATGATAACTATCGTAATATAGTACTGACTGATGTAAACAGTGACGGCTATACTTTTAAGGCGAGTCCTTTCTTTGGTTATTTCTTCCGGAATAATATTGCGGTAGGTGGACGTTTGGCTTATACCCGGTCTTATACGAATATCGAGAGTATAACCTTGGATTTGGGTGAGGATTTGGACATAACGATCGATAATGCGAGTTCGTTGGAGCAGATGATCTCCGGAACAGGGTTTATACGTACTTATATAGGTATAGGAAACAGCAAGATCTTCGGTTTGTTTAATGAGGCCCGTCTCACCTATGGATATGGACGAGGGAAATTGTTATCTGGGACGGGAAAGGATCTGGAAGGTACCTATCAGGTGATCAACAACCTCCAGATCGGCATGAGCCCGGGCTTGACCGCTTTTGTCTCTGACTTCGCGGCTGTGGAGGTCTCTGTCGGTTTGATGGGTTTTAACTTTAAATGGGTAGACCAAAAAACGGATCAAGTGGAGATGGGTTCTCGTAATACAAGCTCGGGAAACTTTAAGATAGATCTTTTATCGATTAATTTAGGAATGAGCTTTTTCTTTTAAATTGTAGTATATGGAACAAATATTTAAATTAACTATAGCTTGTGTTCTTCTCTTTCTTACTTCTTGTATAAAAGATGATTTTCCTGTACGTACGATAGAGGGGAATATCGATTTGATTAAGATTGAGGGACAGATAGGAGATCCAGAGATTGATAAGGCAAACTATATCGTGAAAGTTAAAGTAGATGATACTGTGAATATTAAGAATCTTCAAGTTTCTAAATTAACAGTGTCAAACGATGCGGTGATTCAAATAGTTGGCTATCCAAAGTTTCCGTCGAAAGGATTTTCTTCCTTGGAGAATATTCCGGAAGAATCAAATACGGTGGTGAATTTTGAGAATCCGGTGAATGTTGTATTGACCACTTATCAAGAATATAAGTGGAAAATAGTGGTGGAGCAAGAAATTGACAGGGAAGGTGGTATAGATGTGGTTGGCCAATTTGGTCAACCTGTCGTGGATGAGGAAAATCACACGATTGTAATCTATGTGATGGAGGATGTGGATTTGAGTAAGGTAGAGGTAAGGAATATGAAAATAGGAGGAAGTGCTGCTACGGTAACACCGAAGGCTCCTGTGACTATGAATTTTACCCGTCCCCAAGAGTTTACGGTTACGTCTCATGGCGAGTCTACTTTGTGGACTGTGAGTGTCCTGCATACGGAGGGTTCCTCTGCGGAGAGCGACTTGTCCGTATGGGCTACTAAAGCATATGTCAATGGAAGTATGCAGGAAGGAACAACTCCTGTCATTGAATATAAGAAGAAGGTTGATGTTGACTGGATGGAGTTACCGGCTAATGCGATAACAACCTCTGGTGGTGCCTATAAAGCTATAATCTCCGGACTACAGCCGGCTACCGCTTATAGCTATCGAGTTACGATCGGTTCTACGGTGGGTGAGGAGATAGGGTTCACGACAGAAAGTGCGCCAATTATCGAAAACCTAGGTTTTGAGAATTGGTCGCAAGGTGGTAAGACATGGTTTCCGAATTTAGATGCCTCAGACTCATATTGGGGAACAGGTAATCCGGGTGTTACCGTGATAGGGAAAGAGAGTAATTCCACTCCATCAACTGATGCTATAAAAGGTAAAGCGGCTCGTTTGGAAACGGTTAAGGTCCCCTTGGTTGGACTTGCTGCTGGGAATATCTTTACCGGTGGTTTTAAGACTAATCTGTCTAGTCCTGTGAACAGTGTGCGTTTTGGCCGTCGTTTTACGGGGCGACCTTCAAAATTGAAAGGCTATTATAAGTATAAAGGTGGAATTATTGATGTGAGTGATAGTGATCATAAGGATCAAATTGGAAAGCCTGAACGTTTTAATATCTATATCAGTTTGGAAGATTGGGGCCCGGATGTCGCCAAGGATAAGGATGGCTATGAGATCCGGCCTGATAATAGGACTGTGATCGGCTATGGAGAATTAGTAAGCTCTGAATCGGTTAATGATTATAGGGAATTTACGATTGATGTAGATTATAAGATTACAGATCGTAAGCCAACACATGTTGTTATTGTAGCTACGTCAAGTATATTGGGAGATTATTTTACAGGGTATATCGGAAGTACTTTGTATATCGACGAATTTGAGTTAGTATATGATTAATGGATAAAAAGAGAGTGGGCATTGATGAGGGTACTGAAAAAGATACGATTTTCTGAGTATCCCTAAATAACAAGAAAGGGGACGGTTGATTGCCGCCCCCTTTCTTGTTATTTATCCAAGTTCTCCATCCATCGTTTCCCGGCCTTTGTGTTGAGGAAAATGAAGAATCCACAACTTACTATGGCTAAGAATGTAAATAGTCCTATTAATGGTGTCATTTCGATGCCTCCTTCTCATTTATTAAGTATAATCCACTTGCTAAACTAAATAACACGGTAATTATGCCTAAGATAATAACAAGTAATGTGTTTCCTAAGTTTCTCATTATGGCAGCAATAACTACTCCTCCCAATATCAATTAAGCCACATCAATGAAAAACTTACCTAACTCTTTTCTCATAGTTGCTTGATTTTGATGTTTATAAAACTTTATCTTCTCGCAAAGAAAACCATTCTTTTTCTATAAACCAAATTATTCCGTACCTTTGCCCCTCAAAAAGAGAACACAAGGTATGGAAAAACATTTTAAGAGAACGCTGATTACTACGGCGTTGCCGTATGCGAACGGACCGGTGCATATCGGACACTTGGCCGGGGTGTATGTGCCTGCTGATATTTATGCTCGTTACCTTCGTTTGAAGGGAGAGGAAGTGTTGATGATTGGTGGTTCGGACGAGCATGGGGTACCCATTACGTTGAGAGCGAAGAAAGAGGGGATCACGCCGCAGGATGTGGTGGATCGTTACCACGGTATTATCAAGAAATCGTTCGAGGAGTTCGGTATCACGTTTGATATCTATTCACGTACTACTTCCGCTACGCATCATCAGATGGCCTCGGATTTTTTCCGTACATTGTATGATAAAGGCGAATTCATCGAGAAAACAAGCGAGCAATACTACGATGAGGAGGCGAAGCAATTCTTGGCCGACCGTTATATCACGGGTACTTGTCCGCATTGTGGAAACGAGAAGGCGTATGGCGATCAGTGCGAGGCTTGCGGTACTTCCCTTAGCCCGACGGATTTGAAAGATCCGAAATCCGCTATCAGTGGCAGCAAGCCGGTGATGCGTGAGACAAAGCATTGGTATCTGCCTTTGGATAAGTGGGAGCCGTTCTTGCGTGAATGGATATTAGAGGGACATAAGGAATGGAAGCCGAACGTATACGGACAGTGTAAGAGCTGGCTGGATATGGGACTGCAACCCCGTGCGGTGAGTCGCGATTTGGATTGGGGTATCCCTGTTCCCGTAGAAGGGGCGGAAGGAAAGGTGCTGTATGTATGGTTCGACGCTCCGATCGGTTATATCTCTAATACGAAGGAGTTGCTGCCGGATAGCTGGGAGACTTGGTGGAAGGATCCGGAGACTAAAATGGTCCATTTCATCGGTAAAGATAATATCGTGTTCCATTGTATCGTGTTCCCTTCCATGCTGAAAGCGGAAGGTTCTTATAACTTGCCGGAGAATGTCCCCGCCAACGAGTTCTTGAACTTGGAGGGCGACAAGATCTCTACTTCCCGCAACTGGGCGGTTTGGTTGAACGAGTATCTGGTGGATATGCCGGGCAAGCAAGACGTGTTGCGCTATGTCTTGACGGCCAATGCGCCAGAGACAAAGGATAATGATTTCACATGGAAAGATTTTCAGGCTCGTAATAATAACGAGTTGGTCGCTATCTTAGGGAACTTCGTGAATCGTGCTTTAGTCCTTACGGATAAGTATTTCGAGGGTAAGGTGCCGGCGGCTGGCGAGTTGACGGATTATGATCGTCAGACCTTGAAGGATTTCGCGGATGTGAAAGAGAACGTGGAACGCCTGTTGGATACCTACCACTTCCGTGACGCTCAGAAAGAGGCGATGAACCTAGCCCGTATCGGAAATAAGTATCTCGCTGATATGGAGCCTTGGAAGTTGGCGAAGACGGATATGCCTCGTGTCGCTACGATCATGAACATCGCTTTGCAGATTACGGCTAATCTGGCGATCGCTTTTGAGCCGTTCTTGCCGTTTAGCATGGAGAAACTGAATAAGATGCTGAATGTAGAGCCGTTGGGATGGAATCGCCTAGGTGCTACGGATCTATTGGAGGCCGGTCATCAATTGGGCAAGGCAGAGTTGTTGTTCGAGAAAATAGAGGATAGCGTGATCGAGGCCCAAGTGCAGAAATTATTGGATACGAAGAAAGCGAATGAGGAAGCGAATTATAAGGCGAAACCGATCCGTGAGAATATTGAGTTCGATGATTTCATGAAACTGGATATCCGTGTGGGTACGGTTCTGGAATGTGTGAAGGTTCCGAAAGCGGATAAGCTGCTTCAGTTCCGTATCGACGATGGCCTGGGGAAACGCACGATCGTGTCGGGCATCGCCCAGCATTATAAACCCGAGGAATTGGTAGGCAAGCAAGTTTGCTTCATCGCTAACTTAGCTCCCCGTAAGCTGAAAGGTATTGTTTCCGAGGGCATGATTCTCTCCGCCGAGAATTTTGATGGAAAGCTGGCCGTTATCACTCCGGAGAAAGAGGTGAAACCGGGTAGCGAGGTGAAATAGGAAATCCTTTTGGAATGGCATAATTAAAAGTAGGGACATTCAAGTGCTATTTGAATGTCCTTCCTTTTTCATTTTTAAATAATAAGATCGCAGATATGGAGAAAAAAATACAAATGGTTGATTTAGTTGGTCAATATCATCGACTAAAGGAAGAGATAGATGAAGCTATGTTTTCAATGATAGAGAGTAGCTCTTTTATTAATGGCCCGATGGTGAAGGTTTTTGGCTCAAATCTGGCAGCTTATTTAGATACGGAGTATGTGATTCCCTGTGGAAACTGTACCGATGCTTTACAAATCGCTTTGATGCGTTTGAATTTAAAGCGAGGAGATGAGGTAATAGTGCCGGCGTTCACATATGCGGCGGCGGCTGAGGCTGCGGTTTTATTAGGTCTGGTTCCCGTTTTGGTTGATGTAGATGAGCGTACTTTTAATATTTCTCCGGAAGCCATAGCTGAAGCTATAACGGATCGTACGAAGGTTATTATTGCGGTCCATCTTTTTGGACAAAGCTGTGATATGCATCCGATATTGGAATTGGCTAGGAAAAATGATTTATATGTTATTGAAGATAATGCGCAATCATTGGGCGCGGAATATACATTCCCGGACGGAACCTCAAGAAAGACCGGGACGATAGGCGATATTGGCGCTTTGTCTTTTTTCCCGACAAAGATTTTAGGATGTTATGGTGATGGAGGAGCTGTGATCGTACATGATGCGGACTTGGCAGAAGAAGTCCGTATGACTACGGTGCATGGACAAAATGTAAAGTATCATCATCAGATTATAGGTTGTAATTCCCGCCTTGATACCTTACAGGCGGCTATCTTAAATGCTAAATTAAAACATATAGATGACTTTATCGCCTCCCGACAAGCTGCTGCCCGGCGATATGATGCAGGCTTATCAAGTTTGGATGGTATATTGTTGCCTACTTGTATTCCTTCCTCAACACATGTATACCACCAATATACGATACAGGTCTTGGATGGCCGTCGTGAGGCTTTGCAAAATTATTTAAAAGAACATGGAATCCCTGCCTTGATTTACTATCCCGTTCCAATGCAAGAACAAATTGCGTTTAAGGATCATGTTCGGCATGGAGGCGACTTGTCTGTAGCTAAACGCCTTACACAAAACGTCCTCTCCCTCCCTATACATACGGAGATGGAAGAGGATACTTTGGTATATATTGTAGACAAGATATGGAGGTATTATAAATGAAACTATATCCTGTTTAGTATTTTGTAGATAAATTTGTTACTTACTTCGTACGCTTTGCATAACAATCTGGATTCAGGAGTGACTTTCTTTCTGTCTCTTAAGAAAGCCGATACTTTTGATGCGGGGATGATATACATCTCTGAATTCTCGTTTTCTGCGTCTGGTGCGACATTATAGTTGTCAATGATTTCTTGAAAATCACATTTATTATTGAGATGGACATATACGTTTATAAATAGCTCAAACTCAAATCGCATCTCATTTTGGATCATACCTGCCACGATAAGTCCGGGGGTGACATTTCTTTTGTTATTATCTTCTTCTTGGAAAATGAATACTTCTTCTTGCAGGGCTTTTTCCAGACACTGTTTGATTGATAGGTTTGTTGCGATGCCAGTGGTGTCGCGTACATCGAAAGTCTCGTCAAACGAGAAATGCCAATATTGTGGACAAGCCGCTGTTTTAGAACGTTTGCTGACAAGTAAATATTCATGATCGTAGTAATCCAATATGACAAATCCTCCTACCCCACAAGAACTGGTGAACCATTTGAGCCGCTCGATATCTTCAAAGGACTCTACGATGAATCTATTTTTTCTTTTTCTTAATTGCCTGTATATTTCCATCATACAATTATATGTGAAATAATCTGTCTCAAATGTATAAATATCTAATTGTTCATAGTCTTCAGATTCAACGACGCTTTGTATTCCGTTGATTAAGTTGTTATGTTTTGACGCTCCGTTTCTTAATGCTTGTAAGAAATAGTTTGCGGTGGTCTTTATACAATCATTGATAAAATCATTTATGTGAGTTATTTCCGGGTATTCTTTGGATATAAATTCTTTCAGTTCTTGATGATAATTTGTTTCTGGTCGGGTATGAGAGTAGAATTTAAATGATTTATCTTCAAGCTCACTTTTATAAGGTTCTGGAATCTCAAAGAAGAAATGATCTCCAGTTGCCTCTACTTGTATTTGCGAGGATTTGTATCTGGGATGTACGAACCCCAAAAATTTACATTCTTCGCTATCTTTATTTAGGGACAGAATGTCTTTTCGTAATTTCAACAAACGTTTTCTAATTTGTTCAATCAGTTTTTCTTTTATACCCATTTTAGAGAGGCATTCTACGATGATAGGTTCTAGGATGTCAAGATATACATTCATGTTATTTGAATTTTTTAATGCTGTGTCTTAAATTAATCTGTATCTCTTTGCAATGAGGATCGATGTCTCTTGCCGTATCGTCTCGGTTGAAACATTCTAGTTTATAAATCCTGTATTTATTTAGAGCAGCGTTTTCTGATAGCGTATCATATTCTTCTTTTCTTTGGATATAAATGCAACAAGCAATGTAGATATGTAATATTAATGTTTCTGGACTAGTTCCAAGCTCGTATAGATAAACTCGGTATTCCTTTTTATAATAAGGGTTTATTCGGTTTATTTCCTTACGGATCAGATTGTCTGTTAGGGATTGTATATCGATTTTATTTTTGTCGAAATCGGACAAACTTAATTCATGGCTTAAAGGAAAAGAAAAAGCATTGTTCCGGTCTTTTTTCAAGATCGTATAATATAGATCTTTATATTTGAAATATATAGATGCCGTGAAAGCTGCATTTCCTATAAAAGGAACAATCTGATTGATCTGAGTGGATTCTCTTAGGCTCTCGTATAGGATGCTTGGATTTAGCTGATTGGTGATATTATTGAATAGTATGTCCGATATATTATCAGATATGAACAATTTGATGTGAAACCAATGCGCTTCATCTTTCTCCTTTTCGCTTAGCCTGTTGTGAGATATATGTTCAACTCGTAATGTCTTTACCTTGGTCGTGATAGGAGATATTGAAGGGCTTGCCATGTTAATTCCTTCTGAAAGGTATAATGTATTGGTCTTACGAATACGTTCAATATATTTAGGTAAATCTTTTGTTGGATACTTGCTGCCTGTTAATTCAATGGAAGAAGAATCTATCTCATAGATGCGCCTTGAGTGGTCTAGGAACGGTCTGCTTGATTTTATATTCTTAAATATCAAACTCTTGGTTTTGTGTCTCTCTACAATACTTTTTATTTTGCGGCAAAATCGAAAGAGAAGTTTGACCGCTATTGGAATAATAGCGAAAAGGACAATTGAGGTAGCAAGATCTGTTATAGAATATAAGATGGGCATATCGTTTCTTATTTAATTATTCTTCCCGGGTTCCCTATCACGACCGCATGTGCCGGTACGTCCTTGGTTACGACCGCTCCAGCACCTATCATGGCCCACTCTCCGATAGTTATTCCGCAAACTATAGTAGCGTTCGCTCCGATAGAGGCTCCGTATTTTACGATGGTTTCGGAACAAACCCAATCTTCGGAGGTCTTTAATTCCCCATCTTCCGTGATCGATCTAGGCCATTTATCATTAGTGAAAGCTACACCGGGGCCTATGAATACTCCATCCTCGATCGTAACTCCGTGCGGAATCATGACATTATCTTGAATCTTTACTTTATTCCCTATTTGCACATCATTGTCTACGTAGATATTCCGGTGTATTTTACATTGTTCACCAATCTTTGCATTTTCTCCGATTATTGTATGGTTCTCAATGATGGTTTTATTCCCGATTGTAGCGGAAGGTGCTACTTCTGCGGTTGGGTGGATTATATATTGGGGTTGATAAGCTGATAATAGTTCCTGTATGTAATTTTGCGCAGCTTCTGTTTCTTGGGGTTTTGGAGCCCATGGGGCCATATCTTTAGGGTCTATAGGAGCAAATGGCCCTTGTTTGATTTCATATATAACAGTATTGGTTTCTAGAACAATAAAAGAATGCCATATATCTGGCTCTATCTCCATTCCGAAAACACCTTTAGCAGGGTTAATCTCGTGGATTTGTGTAATTGTGCCTTTGTTATCAAACAAAAATGTAAGTACACTCCCTCTTAGTACGAGGAATATCTCTTGTTTTTGGGCTTGGAGATGCCTATGAGGAGGTAAATATGTATTTGGCTCAAGAGCATTTAATAATCTTTGAACAGGCTCATCCATTTGTTTATGGAAGTTATAATTCATTCGTAAGCGTACGTTTGTCTTAGCTTGTTCGCTTACGGTATTTAGTAATGTGCTATCAATGATTTTCATTGTAAAATGAGTTTTTAAGATTAACGTCCTAAATATAGGAATAAATTTAATATGAGTGTGAATAATATAAAGAATAAGATAGTTCTCAGCCCATTTTTTGTTTTTAAGGCAATATTTAGGTTCTTGTTGCTAAAAGAAGTACTTTTGTACTTCTTTAATGAATAAGTGTTTTATGAATAAGAAGATACGTTTCGCCGTGATCGGCTGTGGTCATATAGGTAAGCGTCATGCCGAGATGATTACCCGGGATGAAGGGGCGGAGTTGGTCGCTTTGTGTGATATCCGTCCGAAAGAGGAGCTGGGGATCGAGGCTTATGCGGTCCCTTTCGCCCGGAATATAGATGAACTATTCCGTTTGGGATTGGATATAGATGTGGTGAATATTTGTACACCCAACGGTTTACATGCCGAGATGGCGATCCAAGCGATAGAAAGCGGACATCATGTGGTCATAGAAAAGCCGATGGCCTTGACCTTGGCGGATGCAGAGAAAGTGGTTTATATCTCGTTGAGATTCCGCAAGCAGGTATTTTGCGTGATGCAAAACCGATATTCCCCGCCTTCGGTCTGGATTAAGGAGATGGTTGAGTCCGGAAAATTAGGCCAGATTTATATGGTGCAGCTGAATTGCTACTGGAACCGTGACGAACGCTACTATAAACCCGGAGGATGGCATGGCGACGCTGCCTTGGATGGTGGTACCTTATTCACCCAATTCTCCCATTTCATCGACATTATGTACTGGTTATTTGGGGATATCTGTAATATCCAGACCCGTTTCGCCGACTTCAACCACGAGAAACTGACCGCCTTTGAGGATTCCGGTTTCGTGAATTTTAATTTCGTGAACGGTGGAATGGGCAGTTTGAGCTACTCTACGGCGGTATGGGACAAGAATCTGGAAAGCAGCATGCTGATCGTGGCTGAGAATGGCAGCGTGAAAATCGGCGGTCAATATATGAATGAGGTAGAATATTGCCATATCAAGGGGTATGAAATGCCGGAATTGGCCCCTACCAACCCCGGCAATGATTATGGCCCTTACAAAGGCTCCGCCCAAAACCACAACTTCGTGATCCGTAACGTGGTCAATGTCCTTTCCGGCGCCCCCGGCGAGATCATAACGACCAACGTCTTGGAAGGTATGAAGGTGGTGGATATTATACGGAGGATTTATGCGGGGAAAAGTGTGAAATAGCAGTGAGTAGATATGTGAAATCATTACAATAAGGTGATGATTTTGTGTGTCGCTATAATTATTTGATAATCAGGGCTCCAAAAAGACGTGCATGTTTCTTGGAAAACATGTACGTCTTTTTTTGAAAAGTTGCTCATGTTTTTAAGAAAACACGTACGTGTTTTTCTATGGAAGATAAAGAGGGTTCGAGGGATAAAAAGAATTTTTACAATAACTCTTTGTTTCCACATCATCTGCGGAAGATCGTAAATATACATAAAGCAAAGAAAAGCTTTCATTTTTTTAGTGTTAGCCAAAGGTAAATGCTTATCTTTGCCGCACTTTACCATACGTATCAAATGGCGGAACAATCATTAAAAGATAAGACAGCGAAAGGGCTCTTCTGGGGAGGGGTAAGTAATGGTGTGCAACAGTTGTTGGGGATGTTGTTTGGTATTTATCTGGCACGTACACTTAATGCCGAGGATTATGGATTGGTTGGGATGTTGGCGATATTTAGTGGTATTGCAGGTACGATTATAAATAGTGGCTTCTCGGTAGCCTTGACTAACAAATTGGATGCTACTCATAAGGATTATAATGCAGTGTTTTGGTTTTCTTTTGTTGTAAGCATCTGTTTGTATATTGTTCTTTTTTTTTCAGCTCCGCTGATTGCGTCATTTTATGATCGTCAAGAACTGGTTAATTTATCTCGGGTAATATTTGCGAGTTTTTTGTTTTCTGGAATGGCGATTGTTCCTCATGTTATCTTATTTAAGCAATTACAAGTCAAGATACAGGCGAAGATTGATGTTTTTGCGTTGTTCTTGTCGGGTATATGTGGGGTTCTTTTGGCATTCAATGGTTTTGCTTATTGGGCATTGGCAATTCAAAGTACGGTGTATGTGGCAAGTGTATCTTTGTTGAAATGGATGGTTGTATCTTGGCGCCCTAGTCTTGATTTTTCGATCGAACCTCTGAAAGAGATGTTCCCGTTTAGTGTAAAGTTGTTCCTTACGAATATTTTCCAACAGGTCAATAATAATGTGTTTTCTGTTTTGTTAGGTAAATTATATAACGCTAATGTGTTAGGCTATTATTCGCAAGGAAATAAGTGGATGACTATGGGAGGTTCGATGTTGAGCAATATGATCAATTCGGTGGCGCAACCTGTATTCGTGCAAGTGAATGATGATTTGGAACGTCAGCGGAATGTATTCCGCAAGATGGTTCGTTTCGCTGCGTTCGTGTCGTTTCCAGCTATGCTGGGATTGGCTTTTGTAGCAGAGGAGTTTATCTGTGCCACGATTGGCAATAAATGGTTAGAGAGTGTACCTATATTACAAATATTGTGCGTTCAAGGGGCGATAGGACCGCTTATATTGCTATATACCCAAGTTCTTGTCTCGCACGGGAAATCGGATACGTTTTTATATGCGAATGTGTTCCATGGTATATTACAATTGGCTATATTATGGCTTACTGCATCTTTTGGTATTCTTTGTATGGTTGTTGCATATGTGCTTACTTATGTATTTATGTTATTTGTGTGGCATCTTTTGGTTTATCGATTGATTCGTGTCCGTTTGGTACAATTGGCGCAAGATGTGTTACCTTATTTGGTGGTTACTTTGTTCGTCTTCTTTGTGGTATATGTCTTAACGATTAAGATTGAGAATCTATATATATTGTTACTATTGAAAATTAGTTTGTCAATTCTTTTTTATGCGTTCGCTTTATGGCGGTTGCGTTCTGTCGTATTCTTGGAAGGCGTGAATTTACTCCTTAATAAATGTCGGAAATGAAAGAGGTAAAGATAGGAAAGGATAAAATAAGTGTCGCATTATGTACTTATAATGGAGAGAAATTCATTCGTGAGCAGTTGCGGAGTATCGTTGGACAGACGATTCTACCGTGGCAGATCGTAGTGTGTGATGACCAATCGACCGACCGTACGATGGATATTGTAAGAGAGTTTGCGGATGACTATCCAAGTATCCGTTGGATGATTATACGGAATGAGGTTCGTTTGGGTGTCCGGCGTAATTTCGAGAAGGCGATTGCTTTAGCGGAAGGTGACTATATCGCTCCTTCAGACCAAGATGATATCTGGGAGAGAAATAAATTGGAGATCTTGTTGCATATAATGCGTGAAAAGAAGGTATCGTTAGTACATTCAAATATCCGTTATGTGGATGTGAAAGGGCGAGAGATGACTGAGAGATTGGATTTCCCTTGTTCGGTTCCGTTAGCTACATATCTTTATGGCTTGAATAATGTGATGGGCTGTACTTGTTTGTTTTGTGCGTCATTGAAAGACATATTATTTCCTTTTCCGATTCATTATTATTACCATGATCAATGGCTGGCGATTATGGCTTATCATAACGGAGGTATCTATCTTTGTGATCATAAACTGGTTCAATATAGACAACATGCGGATAATGTAGTATCTGCGATTTGTGGAGGGGGTAAAAAAGAGGGTGAAGAATTGGGGCTCAGCTATTTTGTCGGCAAGGCGGAAGACATATATCTCTTGCTACATCGACGTAAGCAGATTAAATATTCTCAGAAAGATTGGTGGCGTTTAGCTTGGTTGTATGTTTCGAATCGATCAGGGCTAGCGTGGTTGAAGTTCAAAGTGTTTAATTAAGATGGATATTTCTATTATATATGTAAATTATAAAACAGCTCCATTGATATTGGACAGTATTAGGTCGCTGAAAGAGAAAGCGGTAAGGTATCGTTATGAAATAATAGTCGTAGACAATGATTCAGGCGATGGCTCGTTAGAATTGATAAAAAAACGTTATCCAGAAGTTGTATGTGTACAAGCTTCAGAGAACCTAGGATTTGGGCGTGCGAATAATTTGGGTATGTCGTATGCTTCCGGTAATTGTATTTTGTTTTTGAATCCGGATACCCTATTACGGAATGATGCGGTTGATACGTTGTATACGTATTTGGTAGAACACCCCAATGTGGGAGCTTGTGGCGGGAATTTGTATGATGAGCAAGGGGTACCCACAACTTCATTTAGCAGAAAATTCCCTTCATTTATATGGGAATTTTTATCTGTTTTGTATATCTCTCCGATTAACTTATCATTCCCGCGATCGGTATATTTTAATAAGGAAGATAGGCCTATCCCGGTAGCGTCAATTACAGGAGCGGATTTAATGGTTCGGAAATCTGTTCTGTTGGAGGTGGGTGGTTTCTCTCCGGAGTTTTTTATGAACTATGAGGAAACGGAGTTGTGCCATCGCATCAACCGGGCGGGCTTTTCCATTTATTCAGTTCCATCCGCTCAAATTACTCATTTGGAGGGGCGTGCTTCTTATATAAAGCAATCCCGCCTTTATTTTTTATATGAGGGGCAATACATTTACTTTCGAAAGGTTTATGGTATCTTTGGCTGCCAATTGATCTTTGCTATTACCCAGTTGAAAAGTTATATTCGTATTCTTCAATTCTTATTGTTGGGAAATCAGGAAAGACGTTCTTATTGGAAAATGAAGTTGGAGACAAATAGGAAAGTATGGAACTCCGAAAAGATAAAACGCATTTTGAAATGAAAAAGAAACTTGTGGTTTTTCATCCGGCGATAGCTCCTTATCGAATAGATTTTTTTAATTCTTTGAATAAGGAGTTTGATGCTATATTCTATTTTGAGTTTGGAGATGTATTGGAGCAATCATTCGCTCAAGATGAGTTGAGAGGGCGATTGGAATTTGTACCTCGCTTTCTGGCTTCGGGATTATTCGGGATTAAGAATCTTAGGACACAGGTTTTCTCGATATTGAGGAAGGAACAGCCGAATGTGGTATTTTGTAGTGAGTATAATATATTGGGTTTATTATTGTTGGTTTATAAATTCCTATTCAACTGGAAATTGTCTATTTTTACGATTTGTGATGATAGCAAAGAGATTGCTGAAAGCGCAAGTCTTGTGAAAAGATGTATGCGTTTTATCGCGGTTAAGTTTTACAGTGGCATTATCTTGACAAATGACGATGTGCTGTCTTGGTATGTTAAACACTTTCAGGCGAAGCGGAAATTTTTGTTTTTCCCGATTATCCAAAAAGATCAAGATTTTAGGTTGCTATTGGAGAACGCGTTGCCTGTTTCTAAGATATTGGAGGATACGTATCATTTGGAAGGAAGGCAAGTCTTGTTGTTTGTCGGTCGTTTAATAGATATCAAGAATTTATTCTTTTTACTGGATGCTTTAGCCTTGGTTGTAAATAGGTATCCTAAGGTTATTCTTTTATTTGTTGGTGATGGTGATCAGCGAGTGGCTTTAGAGCGACATGCGGAGAGAAATGGATTGGCTGACCATGTGATTTTCGCTGGGAAAAAGCAAGGTGAGGATCTATATGCTTGTTATAATGTCGGTCAGATATTCGTATTGCCAAGTTATTATGAGCGTTTTGGGGCGGTGGTGAATGAGGCATTATTGGCAGGTTGTTATACCTTATGCTCTGTTGTTGCGGGAGCGGCTTGTTTGATTGAGCCGCAAAAAAATGGTGATCTATTTGATCCGGCATCTAAAACATATCTTGCGGAGAAATTGGCGCAAAGTCTGAAGGATTGTGAAGGTCTTAAACAAATTTCGTTGAAAGCGAATAAGATGTGTTATAGTTACGATCAGTATATAACCTCTTTTTTCAATCAGTTAAATTCTATAATAGATAAGTAAGAATGGATATTCGTTTATATTGGGAGAAAGTTTATTGGGCGTTAGCGAAACGTGTCTTTAAAAGAAAGCAGAAAACTTATGAGGATTGGTTGGCGAAAGGATATGCCAATCAACCGCTTGTCAGCTTTATTATAGAATCTCACAATAAAAGTGTGGGAGTCAAATGTATTGTCAGTAAATTACGTGAGTATCCGAATGCTGAGATCGTAGTAATAGATGATGGTTCTGAGTACAGACATACTAAGTCTCTTATGAGGTATCTTACTCGTGGTAATGAATTTTTAGTACGAGCTAATGATTTATATGAGAATGTGATGTATGATAAAACCATTCGTTTTGCGAATGGAGAATATATTGTCTTAATGCAGGATGATGATGAGATTGCTGATTTAGGTTGGATTGATAAAGGTATCTCTTATTTCAAAAAATATCCGGATATGGTTATTTTAGGAGGGCTGAATGGATTAGAGTTTATTGTAGATGATAAGGAAAAGTGGGGATATGTAGATTTGTATAAGGATGATCTGTTGGAAGATAAAGATTTCTATTTTGTGCATGCAGTGAATCGGGCACCGATGTTGTTGAATAAAAAATTATTTATTGAACATTTGGAGCATATTGATTTTTCTTTTGCTCCGTTTCAATGCGATGATTGTGAGTTATGTTTACGTGCATGGTTGTATGGTTTGAAAGTCGGGTGGTATAATGCTGGTTTCAAGTCAATGGTCGCAGGAGGAATGCGTATTTGGAATAAGGGACTAATGGGTTTTCAAGAAATAAAAAATCGAGGTAAGTTATATGAAATGTATAAGTCTTCTCTGGAAGAAATTACAGGATTGGTGACTGAAGCGAATAAGACATTGTGATGAAAGTTGGCATTTTATATATAGGTATTGGTAATTATACATTATTGTGGGAAGATTTTTTTAAATCTGCAGAGAAGTATTTGTTCCCGAATGTTGATAAACAGTATTTTCTGTTTACAGATAAAGAATTGTCTGTATCTAAGTCTGTCTCTGTTTATTATCAAAAAGACCTAGGTGGATATAATAATACATTGTATAGATTTAAAATGTTCTATGAGCATAAAGATGATTTTGATAAATGTGATTATTTATTCTTTTTCAATGGAGATACTCTTTTTAAACGGACAATCCATCTGGAGGAATTGAAACCTTCTGCGGAGGATGGCTTTTTAGTTGGTTTAGTTTGGCATATATATAGAATAAAAGATCGGGACAGTTTTCCTTATGATCGGAATCCGGATTCAATGGCCTATATCCCTTATGGTCAAGGTCTCTATTACTTTCAAGGAGGGTTTAATGGTGGACGAACATTTGAATATTTGCAATTGATAGAAGCTTGTATGCGTGATGTTGAAATAGATTATAAAAAAGGTGTTGTGGCATTTGTGAATGATGAATCTCACTTAAATAAGTATTTATTGAATAAAAAAGTAAAAATAGTAGGAACAGAGTATGGAAAGCCTGAAAAATGGTTTTTTCCTGTTAACAGGAAAGTCATTTTTAGGGATAAAAATGACTTTTTTCGTACTAAAGGTCTGAATTATGATAAAAAACCAGATCATACATCTGCTTTAGTTGCGTTTCTTGTTGATTTTAATAAGTATATTCGAGCTGTATTGAGAGGATGAGATAGATTATTTTTAATGAAATAGGTAGATAAGAATTACATAGAACGCATAGGTGTAGATTAAAATGGTTATTGGAAAATAATAGAGAAGTCATGAATATATTGATATTAAATACCTCTGAATTAACCGGTGGAGCGGCAGTCGCTGCGAACCGATTAGCAAAAGCATTGGGTAAATCTGGTGTAGAGGTTTCTATGTTAGTACGGGATCGGAAAACAGACCATGTAAAAGTTTTCTCGGTAAATAATTCATGGATTTCATATAAGCTTAACTTCTTTCGTTTTATATGGGAACGATTGATAATCTTTATCTGTAACTTCTTTAGCAAGAAGAACCTCTTTCAAGTTTCCATAGCCAATACAGGCACGGACTTATCGAAGCACCCATTAGTGCAACAGGCGGATGTGATTCATCTGCATTGGGTGAATCAAGGATTTTTGTCTCTTTCTGATGTTAAGAAGTTAGTCGATACCGGAAAGCCAATTGTGTGGACTATGCATGATTTGTGGCCAGCTACGGCTATTTGTCATTATCCGGGAGGATGTGAGAAGTATATATCGAATTGTTATCAGTGCCCGATGCTGAAACGAAATCCGTTTTTTGATTTAGCGGCTTCTGTTTTTAAGGAGAAAGGGAAAATTGGGTTATCTAAGATTACGTTTGTCGGTTGCAGCCGATGGATAATGGAAGAGGCCAAAAAAGGCAATTGGTTGAGAACAGCCTGTTTTACCTCGATTCCTAACCCGATTGACGTGACAGCCTTTAAGCGTATGGAAAAGCAGGTGGCCCGTAAACGATTCGGCCTGCCGGAAGATAAGTTCCTCCTTCTTTTTGCCGCCGCTAAGCTTTCAGATACCCGGAAAGGAGCGATTTTTTTGATCGAAGCTTGCGAAAAACTAAAAGAGAAATACCAAGATCGCATAGAAATCGTGTTGATGGGAAATAGCTCGGAAGAATTGATTAGCCAGTTTCCTTTTAAGGTGAATACGCTGGGATATATATCGGATCAAGACTCTATGATTTCCGCTTATGCCTGTGCCGATATGTTCGTTATTCCTTCGTTGGAGGATAACTTACCCAATACGATTATGGAGTCGATGGCATGCGGTACGCCTTGTGTGGGATTTGAGACAGGAGGGATTCCGGAGATGATAGATCATTTGAAGAATGGGTATGTAGCTAAATATAAGGATACAAATGATTTGGCTGTAGGGATTAAGTGGATAATTGACAACCAAAAGACTTTTCGATTTAGTGAGGCTTGCGTCCGCAAGGTGCATGATTGTTATAGGGAATCGGTTATTGCCGAAAAATATATAGCTTTGTATCAGAGCCTGTGTAATAAGAGAAAATAGCGTGAAAGAAGATCAGCATATCGAAGTAAGAATGAATGCTTGTTGGTAGGTGATTGAAAGCAAATGAAAATTGCTACATTTGTGGAAAAATGGAATAAATGGACGATCAGCATAAGCCTGAATGGATTAAGGTGGACGAGTGGGATTTTGTAGAATATGTGGATAGCTTGTTACGTAGTCAAGAGGCTGTCGATTTAGAGTTTAAGACCGCTCGTGCCGGATTCCCAAATAGTGTGTGGGAAACGTATTCTTCATTTGCGAATACAGATGGAGGAACTATCGTTCTGGGAATAAAGGAGAAAAATGGGGCACTATTTGTGGAGGGACTTCTTCCAGAGCAAATTGTGTCTTATCGGCAAATCATTTGTAACCAATTGAATAATCCGGATTGCGTTAATGTTAATTTACTTACTGACAAGAATATTCAAGAGGTAGACTATAGAGGAAAATCTCTTTTGCTGATTTATGTTCCGAGAGCATCTCGTTCACAACGTCCTGTATATTTAACAAGAAATCCCTTGAATGGACATACTTATAAACGAAATAATGAGGGAGATTATAAATGTACGGATACGGAAGTTCGCAGAATGATTGCCGATGCGGATGAGGAACATCCGAGAGATTCTCGTATTTTATGTAATTATTCAATGGAAGATATTGATTTGGACTCACTTAAACAATATCGACTGCTACTTTCTAGTCGTCAGCCAGATCACCCTTGGTTGACACTTGATGATATGGCTTTTTTGAGAAAATTGGGAGGATATCGACAAGATAGGCAAACAGGTCAAGAAGGGTTTACTTTAGCGGGTATATTAATGTTTGGAAGGACAGAAAGTATAACGGATAATGAATGTGCTCCATCTTATTTTCCGGATTATCAGGAAAAAATGTCGGTAGATGAGAATGTTAGATGGACAGATCGCATTTGTATGGATGGAACTTGGGAAGCGAATCTTTTTCAATTTTATCGGCGTGTGTATCCTAAATTATCATCTGTACTGCCTAAGCCATTCCGTTTGGAGAATGGTGTGAGATTGGAAGATACTACCACGCATGTCGCTTTACGTGAGGCATTTGTAAATACATTGGTGCATTGTGATTATATGGAGGAAGGAAATATAACGATAGAACAATGGAAAGATCGTTATGTATTTAAAAATCCCGGAACACTGCTAGTGAGTAAGGCCCAGTATTATGCCGGAGGTGAAAGTATATGCCGTAATAAGAGCTTGCAAAAGATGTTTATGCTGATTGGCTTCTCTGAGAAAGCAGGAAGTGGGGTGAATAAGATTTTTATGGGTTGGAAAAATGCGAATTGGAGACCTCCATTTGTGGAGGAGCAAAGTCACCCGGATCGGGTGGTGTTGAATTTACCGATGGAAAGTTTGTATCCAGAGGAAGTCTTAGAAGAACTTAAGCGTCTGTTTGGACGGGAAATTGAAAGAATTCCATATGATCAATTCACGGTTTTGGCTCTTTGTTACTCTGAAAAACAAGTATCTAATGAAAGACTTCAATATATTTTGAACCAACATAGCTCAAATATAACAAAGCTACTAAAAAGTATGTGCAATGCTGGTTTTTTGGAGTCTATAGGAAATGGCCGGGGCACTAGGTACCGTTTGCTGTTTTTGGAGAAGGATGAAAGCAAGCCTCAAAAGGATGAAAGCAAACTGAAGAAGGATGAAAGCAAGCCTCAAAAAGATGAAAGCAAACTGGAGAAGGATGAAAGTAAGAAATATATGCGTTATGAGGATTTGTCGAGGTTAATACTATCTGTTTGTGAGGATTATGTAGCTCTGGAAATAATAGCGGAAGCTGTTCATAGAGAGGCTTCTTATTTAATTAATCGGGTTATACCAAGAATGTTAGAGGATGGGCTACTAGAGAGATTATATCCGTCTTCTCCTAAGTATCCTTTACAAAAATATCGTGTGAGACAAGTCGGAAATTTATAAGAGATAATGGAAATGAATCAGCAACCTACATTTTCGATCATAACGATCACCTATAATGCGGAGCGATGGTTGGAGCGTACGATATTGAGCGTACTTAGCCAGTCGTATCCGAATATCGAGTATATATTGATTGACGGAGCGTCGAAGGATAAGACCGTAGAGATCATCAAGCAATATGAGTCCGGTATCGCTTCTTGGATAAGCGAGCCTGATGAAGGCTTGTATGATGCTATGAATAAGGGATTGAAGCGGGCTACGGGGGATTATGTGTGGTTCCTGAATGCGGGGGATACACTTTATACCGCAGATACCGTGCAAAGAATTGTGGCGTCTTTGAAAAAGAAAGTATCTTTGCCAGACGTGATTTACGGAGAAACCCGGATCGTTGATGCGGAGGGTAGATCATTAGGGATGCGCAGGTTGAAAGCTCCGGAGAAACTGACTTGGAAGAGTTTCCGGATGGGAATGTTGGTTTGTCACCAGTCGTTTATATCAAAACGGGAGATCGCTCCGTTATATAATACGGAATACCGTTTGACGGCGGATTATGATTGGTGTATCCAATGTCTGAGACGATCGAAAAGAATACATAATACGCGTTTGACCCTGTCTAATTTTTTGGAGGAAGGGTTAAGTAGTGTGAACCGGAAAGCTTCCTTAAAGGAGCGATATGAGGTCATGTGTAAGTATTATGGCAAGGTGTCGACGATTCTGTTGCATGGTTGGTTCGCCGTGAGATTCTATTTTGCCAAATGGTTTAAAGGTAGAGTATAAACAATAAATTATAGATAAGTTTTATGCGGAGTATAATGAGTAAATGGGGAAAACATATCGCAGCGATAGCCGTATTCTTGGTATTGACGGTGATTTATTTTTCTCCGGCCGTATTTGAGGGTAAAGTCGTCCGGCAAGGGGATACGGAAAAGGCTATCGGTATGGGGAATAGCCAGATGGATGAATATGAGAAGACGGCCCAACCGGGAGAATTCAGCGCATGGTCTGATGCTATGTTTGGCGGAATGCCTTATGTGTCGGGATATGGAAATCCGGCTCCACGATTTCCCGGATATCTTTTAGTGGAGAAGCCTTTAAAAGCGCTGGGGTATATGGATGCGGGGATGGTGTTTACCGGATTCGTTTGTTTCTATATCTTGATGTGTGTCATGGGCGTAAATTGGTGGTTGGCGATCGCTGGTGCTATCGCTTTCGCTTTAGCATCTTATAATCTGATCATTATAGAGGCCGGCCATGTCACGAAAGCGTATGTAATCGCTTATATGCCATTAACGTTGGCGGGTATGGCCCTGTTGTTCAAGCGTAAGTATTTATGGGGGGCGGTCGTGTTCTTGTTGGGTGTCGCATTCTCTATTGCGAATACGCACCTGCAAATCACTTATTATTTATTATTACTTTGCTTCTTCGTTTATTTGGGATATTTGTTCAATAAACTGAAGGAAAAAGCTTATAAAGAACTGGGTACGGTAACCGCTATTATGGCTGGATGCGTGATATTGGCGGTGTTGCCGAATGCCCAGAATATGTATGCTCAATGGGATTTGGGACAGAACTCTATCCGTGGGGCTACGGAATTAACGACAACGACCCCTTCGGGCGAGAAGATTTCTTCCGGCTTAGACAAGGATTATGCGTTCGCTTGGAGCTATGGAAAAGGGGAGTTGTTGACCTTGTTGGTCCCGAATGCCTATGGTGGAAGTTCAGGTGGAATGCTAGGCCCGGATTCTGAGCTATATAAGGAATTAAGGGCGAAAGGCGCTCAAGTCGGAAAAGAGGTACAGGCTCCTACCTATTGGGGAGAGAAGACATTTACTTCCGGGCCGGTTTATTTCGGGGCATTGGTCTGCTTCTTGTTTGTTCTGGGAATGTTCGTGATCCGGAATCCGTTGAAATGGTGGTTGTTCGGAGGTTCTGTCTTTTTGATATTGCTGGCATTGGGACGTAATTTTGATAGCTTCAATGACTTTATGTTCCATTACTTGCCGATGTATAATAAGTTCCGTACCGTAGAGATGGCATTGGTTATTCCGGGTATGGTATTTCCTATTATCGCTATATGGGGATTGAAAGAGGTGTTATCGGAGACCGTGAGCGATGCCTTGTTGAAGAAAGGATTGATCGCTGCTTTGGCTATCACGGGGGGGCTTTCTTTAATCCTTTGGTTGATGCCGAGTATGCTGTTGGATTTCCGTTCTTCTTTCGACGCTCAATATCAGTTGCCGGATTGGTATTACAACGCCTTGTTAATGGATCGTGCTTCCTTGGCTTCGGCGGATGCGTTGCGCTCTTTGGTCTTTATCTTATTAGGGGCGGCTTTGTTGTTCTGGTTCTATACCTCGAAAGATCGGAAAAAGGTGGCGACATTCGTAGGGATCGGTGTTGCGGTCTTGATGTTGGTTGACTTATGGACGGTGGATAAACGGTATTTGAACGATAGTAACTTTATCCGCCAGAAACCTACAGAGGTATATAAAGAGACGGTAGCCGATCAAGAAATCATGAAGGATAAGGACCTTTCTTATCGTGTCTTGAATTTGAATAATCCTTTCTTGGAGACAACGACCTCGTACTATCACCATTCCGTCGGTGGTTATTACGCTGCGAAGCTGAGACGGTACCAAGAACTGATCGACCACCGTCTGCAAGGAGAGCTTAACTCGGTTATCGGGGCTTTCCAGAAAGCGCAGACCGCGGAGGATTTGATGGGGGCGTTCGCTGCTTGCCCGTCCTTGAATATGCTCAATACACGTTATATTATCTATAATCCGGAGCAACCGCCTTTGAGAAATCCGTTCGCTTTCGGCAACGCTTGGTTTGTGGATAAAGTGGAGGTCGTGGAGAATGCGGATGCGGAAATAGCGGCGTTGAATACGATCAATCCGTTAACGACGGCGGTTGTCGATAAACGTTTCGCTGATGAGGTGAAAGGTTTCACGCCTCAATTGGACTCTACCGCTACGATAACATTGGATAGTTATCGCCCTAATAAGTTAGTTTATACGACGAAGACTAATTCTGAGCAATTAGCAGTATTCTCTGAGATCTATTATCAACCGGGATGGGAGGCTACGATTGATGGGAAGCCCGCTCCGCATTTCCGGGCGGATTGGATATTAAGGGCTATGTTAGTTCCTGCAGGAGAGCATCAGATCGTATTTGAGTTTAGACCGCAAGGTTATATTACGGCGGCTTATGTTACTTCTTTCAGTTCGTTGATTATCTTGTTGTTATTGATTGGTGCGGTAGGATATTCGGTTTGGAAAGCTAGAAAGCAAAAAGAGATATAAATTCCGGTTGGTTGTAGAGACGGGGCACGCCCCGTCTCTACAACTAGATGAAACCGCTATTGATAAAATCGAGCAGTTTTCTCGTTAGGGTTTCCCACGAGAGGGCTGCTTTTTCTTTGGATATGTTCGCAGGGATGGTGGCTTGCTGTGAGGGGGTGAAAAGTTCCTCGATACCTTGGGCGAGGGCCGTCGTAGATATCTCAGGCACTACGATGCCTGTACCCGGCTTTTCGATGCTGTTCTTGAAATCGCCTACGGGAGTACTTAACATAGGTAAATCGTAATTGTAGGCTACGGATACGACACCGCTTTGAGTGGCGGAGCGATAGGGGAGTACCAAGGCATCCGCCGCTGAGAAATAAATGGGGATTTCCTCGTCGCTGATATATTCACAGTGGACGAATATACGTTCTTTTGCCGGAGATGCATCGATCAGAGCCTGATACTTCTCGAAACTACCGTAACATTCGCCGGCTATAATGAGATGGTAATCCTCGTTAAGCTGTCCCATCGCTTCTATCAGCAGATCTAATCCTTTATAATCCCGTATCAGTCCAAAGAATAGAAGATTCTTTTTGGACGGATGGATTCCTAATTTCCGGCACGCCTCGTTCTTGTTGATCTTACTCCCGAAATGATTGTAAAGCGGGTGTGGGTTCTGGATATATTTAGCGCCCGGGTAAAGTTTCCGCAAATCATACCGCACGTTATCGCTCATCACGATAAAGCCATGGCATTGCTTGAAAAGTAACGAAGCTAAAGGCTTGTCGAAGAAACGCGGCTCATGGGGAATCGCATTGTGGATAAGGGTGATTACCTTGCAATGCTTCTTCATCCGGTTCGCTACGTGGGCGTATCCGGGAACGAAAAAGGACATCCAGTAAGAGATAATCAGTACGTCCGGCGCATAGGAACGAATGGCGTTTACGGTACTGAAATAACTAACCGGGTTGACGCTATCTAATACTCGCACGCTCTCGATTTCGATCGCACGGTCTCCCGCTTCTACGTATTGAGTCTTGCCGGGAAATAAGATATCCGGATAAAGGCGTTTGAAGTTGAAAGCCTTTACTTCATGACCTTCTTTTACTAATTCCGTATAGAGCATCCCGCTGAATTGGGCGATACCGCCACGATAGGGATAAATGGGGGAGAGAATAGCGAAACGCATGGTAATTGAAAATTAAGAATTGAAAATTGAAAATTAAGAATCGAGAACTACAGGAGCTGCCCTCCCTTCATTATCAATTCTCAACTTTCAATCTTCAATTAATTAGTATCTGTAATGATCGGCCTTGTACGGTCCTTCTACCGGTACGCCGATATAATCAGCTTGCTTTTGTGATAATGTAGATAATTTCACGCCGATACGTTCCAAGTGTAGGCGGGCAACTTCCTCATCCAAGCGTTTCGGTAAGCGGTATACACCTACCTCATAAGCCATTTGCCATAAGTCCATCTGGGCAAGCACTTGGTTCGTGAACGAGTTACTCATTACGAATGACGGGTGTCCCGTAGCGCAACCTAAGTTTACCAAGCGTCCCTCTGCCAATAAGAAGATGGAATTTCCGTTCGGGAACGTATATTTGTCCACTTGAGGTTTGATATTCGTGTGCTTGATATTCGGATAGTTGACAAGCTTATCCACCTGTATCTCGTTGTCGAAGTGACCGATGTTACATACGATCGCTTGATCTTTCATCTGTGTCATATGCTCGATCGTGATGATATCGCAGTTTCCGGTGGTTGTAACGAAGATGTTACCCTCTTTCACGGCCTCTTCCATGGTCGTAACCTCGAAACCTTCCATAGCGGCTTGCAGGGCGCAGATCGGGTCGATCTCCGTCACCAATACACGGGCTCCGTAAGTGCGCATGGAGTGAGAGCAGCCTTTACCTACGTCACCGTATCCGGCCACGACTACCACCTTGCCGGCGATCATCACGTCCGTAGCGCGCTTGATGCCGTCCGCCAAAGACTCACGGCAACCATATAAGTTATCGAACTTGGATTTCGTCACGGAGTCATTAACATTGATAGCCGGAACCAGCAACTCACCTTTCTCCATCATCTGATACAGACGGTGAACGCCGGTGGTCGTCTCTTCCGACACACCTTTCATCTCGGCTACCGTACGGTGCCAACGGCTGTTATCTTCTTGAAGGATACGATTTAATGTATCTAGAATTACCTGTTCCTCATGATTCCCGCCTTTGCGGTTGATGGTCTCCGCATCGTTCTCCGCACGATAGCCCATGTGAATCAATAAGGAAGCGTCACCGCCATCGTCAACAATCATGTGAGGACCTTTGCCTTCCGGGAAACGAAGCGCCATGTCCGTACACCACCAATATTCTTCCAGCGTCTCGCCTTTCCAAGCGAATACCGGTACGCCATCAGCTGCGATAGCCGCCGCCGCATGGTCCTGTGTGGAGAAGATGTTACAGCTAGCCCAGCGAACGTCCGCTCCCAACGCAACTAATGTTTCGATTAACACTGCCGTCTGAATAGTCATATGCAGTGAGCCGGTGATACGTGCGCCTTTCAAGGGTTTCTGATCGGCGTATTTCTGGCGTAGCGCCATTAATCCCGGCATTTCGTGTTCGGCGATCTCGATCTCTTTGCGACCGAATTCAGCCAAACTCATATCTGCCACTTTATAAGGCAGATTAGTTGGAAATAATTGTGACATAAATTAATACTATAAATGGTTGAGACGCGAAGGTACGAAAAAGCGTTGATAGTAGGTGTTCTTTATCTATGAATTTCCATCTAGGGCAGAGGCTTGCTGAGGGGTACGGTGGGTTCGTTACTGCAACCCGCATTGTAGTAACACTGCAATGCTGTTGCAGTATTGGACTCTCTGTAGTTTTGCGATTTAATGAATACTGAAGGCTCCATCTACCAATAGCGCATGGCCATCGACGAAGCTCGCTTGCGGGCTGCATAGCCAAAGTACGGCGTTGGCGATCTCTTCCGGTTTGCCGAGCCGCCCTGCGGGAATGTCGCGCACCAGCTCCTTCTCCAAGGAAGGGTCACGCCGCATTAAGTCTTCCGCCATCGGCGTACGGATAACGCCCGGACATACGGCATTGATGCGGATGTTCTTTGCCGCATAGTCGATAGCGGCGGTACGTGTCAGTCCGATAACGGCATGCTTACAGGCTATGTAGACCGCTTGCCCCGGAAATCCCGTGACTCCACCTTGCGATGAGGTGTTGACGATGGTGCCGCCGCCTTGTTTCAGCATTTGCAGGATCTCATAACGCATGCAGTTCCAGACACCTTTCAAATCGACAGCCACGGTACGGTCGAATTCATCGTCGGTGATTTCCGCCATTGGGCGTTGCGGTGTTTGTATGCCTGCGTTGTTAAGAGCTGCGTCCAGTCTTCCGTAGGTAGCTACGGTCCAGTCGATCATCTCTTTTACGGCTTGCGTGTTTGATACGTCGCACCGATACGCTACGGCCTTATGTCCCTCGGCTACTAATTTCTCTACCTGTTCTCCCGGCTCACGGATGTCTGCCAATACGGTTATGTATCCAGCCTTGGCGAAGGCTTCAGCGCAAGCGAGTCCGATACCCATCGCTGAACCGGTTACTAAAGCTACTTTCTCTTCCGTTGTCTTTGTCATGATCATTTGATTTACATTTTGTTATTATTTATGTCGCGAAGATAAGGAGGGAGTGGTATAGAGGCTTTGTTATGTGGTTCAAATAGCTTTGTTGTGTGGGCCATTATAAATATTATATATCCTCGGTTGGCGGTACGCCATACGCTATCTTATAGATTTTCGAGAAATGGGAAAGGTTCTTGAAGCCTACCTCGAAACAAATCTCCGAGACCTTACGCCCCCCCTTACGTATCAGCCCATGTGCGGCTTCAAGGCGGCGTCGGATGAGCCATTCCCGGGGCGAGAGAGCGCTACATTTCTTGAAATCACGTTTAAATGTGGAGAGACTGCGTCCCGTATAGTTGGCGATTTCTTCCATGGAAATATCGTTCATATAATTCCGCTCCATAAATTCCAGTATGTCTATCTTCCATGGATCGGTAAAATCGAAGATAGAGGCATATAGATTCTTGTCGGTATTGAGCAACACATAGACGCCCTCGACCATTTTTAGTTGCAGCAATTCGTCTGTCGGTTGGATCTTGGAATTGAAATAAGGGGTCATCGACTCAAACAAGCTTACGATATCGGGACGGTTGGACGGTAGCTTGTAAAGGCTTACCTGATCTCGCTTGGCGTCTTTAGGGAGAGTATTTCGATCTAATTTGCTGTAAAAGTCGCGTAGAAACTTCATGGTGAACATCAAGAAGATCGCCTTGAACTGCTCGCCATTCCATGCTTGTTTCGTCATCTGCACGCTGAAGTCCTTGCGGATGAAAGCGCATTCTCCTTTATGTAACCGGGTGATTTGGCCTTTCTCGTCGATTACCATCTCTCCGGAATATACATACACCAACACATGCGAATGATTCCGGTGCAGGCAGCTCTTCCCGCCATCGAAATACATCGCTAAAAATAAATCCGAGTAACGCAGTGTGTTGATTCCGTCCATCGTTCTTTAGGAAAATGGGCAACACGAGAAGATCGTACCGCCCATTATGAAGATTTTAAAGTAACTGTCAACTGTTAGCTGTCCACTAAATCGTCAGGCCGGCGTGATACCTTGCTCTTGCAATAGTTTCAGCCCGAGGTCTTTCAACTTGAACTTCTGTATCTTTCCGCTTCCGGTCATCGGGAAGGTATCGACGAAGAAGATGTATTTCGGGATCTTATGCCGGGCGATCTTTCCGCGGCAGAAATCTTTCACCTCTTCCTCCGTAGCCGTCACACCATCGTGAAGGATGATAAAGGCACCCACTTCCTCTCCATATTTCTTGGAAGGAACAGCGGCTACTTGCACGTCTTTCACGCCGGGGAAATGATAAAGGAATTCCTCCAGCTCACGTGGATAGATATTCTCGCCTCCACGGATAATCATATCCTTGATACGGCCGGTGATACGGAAGTTTCCATTCTCATCACGAACGCCCAAGTCGCCGGAATGCAGGAAACCATCCTTGTCGATCGCCTCATTGGTGGCGGCTTCGTTTTTATAGTAACCTTTCATGTTATTATAACCGCGGTTACACATCTCGCCCTGTACGCCGACGGGGCATTCCTCGCCAGTCTCCGGGTCGATAACCCGTACCTCGGTAAATTCGAACTCATGGCCTACAGTATTATAACGCACCTCGGCCGGATCTTCGATACGGGAGTGGGTCATACCCGGTGAGGTCTCTGTCAATCCATACACGCTGGTTACACGCATGTGCATCTTCTCGTCCACGGTTTTCATGAGTTCAACCGGGCAAAGAGAACCTGCCATAATACCGGTACGTAACGACGTGAGGTCGAACATCTCGAACATCGGGTGGTTCAGCTCGGCAATGAACATGGTAGGCACGCCGTACACGGCCGTGCAACGCTCTTTATGTATAGAAGCTAATACCAATAGCGGATCGAATTTCTCGACCATCACTTGCGTACATCCATGCGTCAATACGTTCATGGAAGCTAATACCACGCCAAAGCAATGAAAGAGAGGTACGCAGCAACAAAGCTTATCGTCGGCGGTGAATTTCATATGCTCACCCGTCAAGAAACCGTTGTTGGCGATGTTGTAGTGAGTCAACATGACCCCTTTCGGGAAGCCGGTCGTACCGGAAGTATATTGCATATTGACAACGTCATGGCAATTTACTCTCGCTTTGGCAGCCTCTAAGGTCTCATCCTTGATATTTTGTCCGAGGAGCAACATCTCGGGCGTATTGTACATACCCCTGTATTTCTCCTGTCCGATATATACTACATTTCTCAAGCGTGGGAAACGCTCGCTTTTCAAATACCCCCGTTGAGAGGTCTTCAATTCCGGCAACATGGTATAGACCATGTCCACGTAACTTCCATCAAACACGCCGTCAGTGATACACATCGTATGGATATCGGCGTTCTCTACTAGGTATTCCAGCTCGCTTTGTTTATAGTTCGTATTGATCGTGACCAATACGGCACCGATCTTCGCGCCTGCATATAGGAATGTCAACCAATCCGGTACGTTCGTCGCCCATACGCCGACATGTGTGCCATGGGTGATACCGATCGCCAACATACCTTTCGCCATGTCGTCCACACGCTTGTTGAATTCGCTCCAAGTGAAACGTAAGTCACGGTCTGAATAAACGATATACTCCTTATCCGGTGTATTCTCGGCCCAATGTTCCAGCCATTGGCCAAGGGTTCTGTTATGTAATTCCATAAAACGCCGGATTTAATAAGGTGTATAGACAACTCCTAAGATTCGAGCCCTGTTGTCGGCTGCCGCATGTACATGATGCGCCACGATAGAATCATAATAGATGCTATCGCCTTCCTCTAGGATATAGGTGTTTTTTCCGTAATTAATCTCTACGACGCCACTCAATACGTAGATAAACTCTTCTCCCTCATGCGTGGACAGAATGAAATCCTCGCCTTCCTCGGAGGGAGCGATCTCGATCAAGAAGGGCTCCATATGGCGGCCGGACTTATCTTGTGAGAGCGAGTGGTAATCCATATGCTTGTGTCCTTGTGTCGCGTTGTTCGTGAACCCGATACCATCGGCCTCGCTGTCCTTTTTGCGGCATACGACTGGGCCTAGCTCCGCTTGATCATCCAAGAATGTACCCAAACGTACCCCTAATACCCGTGCTATTTTGATAAGAGGGGCCAAAGATGGAAAATCCAAGTTACCCTCGATACGTTCTATCTGTTCGATACCTAACCCGGAGCGTTCGGCTACCTCCTCGATAGAGAGTTGTTTCGATTCCCGGATATTTTTAATTTTTGCGCCTATAATTTTGTTGTTTCCCATGTGTATGATTTGTTATTTATAGTCCTGTAATGTTTGATAATTTGATACTAAACGGCGCAAATTTACATTAATATTTTATTATATCTAGGATTAAGACAAATAAAAAGGGCAATACCCATTTGGGATTGCCCTTTTTAATATTTTCGAGTAAGCTTTTTCTTACTTTCTGATACCAAGTTCTTTGATGATAGCGCGGTATCTCTCGATGTCAGTCTTGATCAGATAGTCCAATAAACGACGACGTTTACCTACCAACATCTTCAATGATCTTTCCGTAGCGTAATCTTTGTGATTCACTTTCAAGTGCTCTGTCAAGTGAGAGATACGGAATGTGAACAATGCGATTTGGCTCTCAGCAGAACCTGTGTTAGTTGCTGATTTGCCATACTTTTCAAATAATTCTTTTTTCTTCGCTGAATCTAAATACATGATTCTTTTTACTTTAATAAATTAATACTATGTTATCTAAGCGGTCGCAAAGGTAGACATTCCTTTTTGATTTGCAATAGATTCTACTATCTTTTTTGTGTTTTGAAGCATGAATGTCATATATATATCGTAAAAATATCGTATTTTTGCAGCCAATAAATTAGTCTTCAATGCAAAAGATCAGAAACATTGCGATTATCGCGCACGTAGACCACGGCAAAACGACGCTCGTGGATAAGATGTTATTAGCCGGTAAGCTTTTCCGTGAAGGACAGGCAGAACCGGATCAGTTCATGGATAACAATGATCTGGAACGGGAACGAGGTATCACGATTCTTGCCAAGAACGTGTCTATCAATTATAAGGGATATAAGATCAATATTATTGACACTCCGGGCCACGCCGACTTTGGTGGCGAGGTGGAGCGTGTCTTGAATATGGCGGATGGTTGTTTGCTATTGGTAGACGCCTTTGAGGGGCCTATGCCGCAGACTCGTTTTGTTTTGCAAAAAGCGATTCAATTGGGTTTGAAGCCGATCGTGGTAATTAATAAGGTGGATAAGCCGAATTGCCGCCCGTCGGAAGTGCAGGAAATGGTATTCGACTTGATGTTTAGTCTGGATGCTACCGAGGAGCAGCTTGACTTCCCTACTATTTATGGTTCCGCCAAGCAGGGCTGGATGTCCGAGGATTGGAAGGAGCCGAAAGAGGATATCACGGCTGTGCTTGATGCGATCATCAAGTATATCCCCGAACCAAAGATGTTGGAGGGTACTCCGCAGATGTTGATTACTTCTTTGGATTATTCTAAGTATGTAGGTCGTATCGCCGTAGGACGTGTACACCGTGGCGAGTTGAAAGAGGGCCAAGATGTCATGCTTTGTAAGCGTGATGGTAGTATGGTGAAATCAAGGATCAAGGAAGTGGATGTATTTGAGGGCTTGGGACGTACGAAAGTTGATTCCGTGCAGTCCGGGGATATTTGCGCTATTATCGGTATCGATGGTTTCGAGATCGGTGAGACAATCGCCGACGTGAACGAGCCGGAGCCATTGCCAACGATCGCTATCGACGAGCCTACGATGTCTATGCTTTTCACGATCAACAATTCTCCGTTCTTTGGTAAGGATGGTAAGTTTGTTACTTCCCGTCATATTTTTGACCGTTTGCAGAAAGAATTGGATAAGAACTTGGCTTTACGCGTAGTTCCTACTGATTCCGCTGATTCTTGGTTGGTATATGGTCGTGGTGTGCTTCACTTGTCTGTATTGATCGAGACGATGCGTCGTGAGGGATACGAGTTGCAGGTAGGTCAGCCTCAAGTTATCATCAAGGAGATCGATGGTGAGAAATGTGAGCCGGTAGAGCAATTGACGGTGAATCTTCCGGAGGAATGCTCTAGCCGTATTATCGATATGGTAACGAAACGTAAGGGCGAGATGACCATGATGGAAAGCAAGAATGGTCGTATGCACTTGGAGTTCACGATTCCTTCCCGTGGTATTATCGGTTTGAACAACGCTGTATTGACCGCCTCTGCCGGTGAGGCTATCATGGCACACCGTTTCTTGGAATATCAACCGTGGAAGGGTGATATTGAACGACGTATGAATGGTTCGATTATCGCTATGGAGACAGGTCAGGCTTTCGCTTATGCCCTGAATAACTTGCAATCCCGCGGGCGTTTCTTCATCGCCCCGGGCGAGGAGGTTTACGCTGGACAGGTGGTTGGTGAGCATACCAAAGACAATGACTTGGTGGTAAATGTTACCAAATCCAAGAAGTTGACGAATATGCGTGCCTCTGGTTCGGACGACAAGGTTTCCTTGGCTCCTCCTATCGTATTCAGCCTAGAGGATGCGCTTGAGTACATCAAGGGCGATGAGTACGTAGAGATCACCCCGAATAATATGCGTATGCGTAAGATCATCTTGGATGAGACAGAGCGCAAGCGCCAAGGTAGATAAATTCTTCTATTGAATAAATATAAAAAACGGCGACCTTTTAAAAAGGCCGCCGTTTTTATGTGTTATAGGATTTTAGAGATCCTTCAATGGGTTCGCGTAACTTCATTCTTTATTTTCCGGATCTTTCTTCTCTTCATCCGAAGTCGTGAATTTTATTACAAGCGATTCATCTTTAGGAGTCTCATACCAATCTCCGTGCGCTTTGCGGTAATCCTGATCAAAATTATAGGCATCGTCAATACTCTTATTCTCTATACACCAATGGAAAGGTTTATTTTCCGAATAAGGGATATCCAACACATATGGGTATAGATCCGTATTCTTTACGTTTTTACTTACCGGTCCCTTCCCGTTATCAATGTAAGGCATGATCAGTTGAGTTGAGCTATATGTTAATGTCTTTGTAATCCCACTTTCCGGTTCCTTGTCGAATTTTCTCACATTGACATATCCATTGACATCGGAGAAAAAGGGAGTTAGTCCATTGGCGTCCTTAAATCCAAATTGGTTGTGGAATGTACAGCCTTTAGCCAGTAACTGGGCATAAACATCTGCGGTACTCTTATCGGTATATGCTGTGATGCTATAATATATGACAGCGTCATTGAAATCGAAATCGCCTTGGTTTGGATAATTATCTTCGAACAAGAGGAATCCTTTCTTGTTCGTTTGCGATTCTATGACGGGAGGGGTTACCGGCTCTGCCGGCTCGATGGCAACGGGATTACTTTCGATTAGACAAAGCATATCGTTGTAGTCTCCATCATAGGCCCTATAGTTTGGGCAGCGATTTTCCATTCCCAGTACATTTCCTTCAAAATCACCTTCTTGAATGTGGTGAATGAAGCCGTTTGCTACGTTTTTCTCTATTTTGAAAGAGGAATTACCATATTTTAAGGTATGGCCTACGTAATTATGGGAGAATGTCCCATTATCTGGTACTTTATTGTTATCCGGCCCATTTAATGCCGGAGTGGAGAACTGTGGACGGTCTGTGCCTCGATATACGAAGCCGACGTTGAGCCCCTTGTCGAATCTTCCTAGGGGGATTCGGGTATATTCTCCTGTCTTAGCCTTTGGCTGTTCCTCTTTGGAGTAAAAGATATAATTCTCGCCTTGGTTGATCATATTGAAGTCAATGACTTGGATGGTGCCATTAGTCTTTCCATAGAAGGTGCAGTCGTCTAAAGTGAGATTCTCCATCTTCTCGAAGGGATATGTATAGAACCAAATTTTACCATACATATTGTCTTTGGACATTCCTCCATCGCTTATATAGGTCAGCCAAATATCCGCTTTCTCAAAGCTACTGGTAAAAACGGTTTCCGTGATTTTTAGATCAGAACATCTATATAAATCCTCGCTTTTCACATTGTATGACTTTTCCGGGAAGTATTTGTTATTGATCAAATGAAGGACTTCATCACTGATCGCATTTGTAGCCCGTAAACTGCTTTTGGTTCCGCTACTGATCGTGATATCCTTTACATCGCTCTCAATAAGTTCCCCATCCCCTCTTAGGATATAGAGTTTCTTTACGTGTTTAGGTACTTCCAAAGTTATATGGATCGGGGTTTTGCCAATTAAATAAGGATCTTTGACTAAAGAGCCTTCCTCATAAGGATATTCATAATAAATAGAATATAGGGTACCTTCATGCTGAGAAGATATGTTAACCTGTATGTTCTCGAAATTCTCGAACTGGGCTATGTAATCTTCTTCTTCTTTGGTAGGTTCTTTCGGATCTACCGTGGGGTCTTCTCCTTGAAAAATGTCATGTTTAACGCATGACCCCATTAGAAAGAGCAGACAAAATACCCACACCATTTGTTTCCAGATTTGTGATCTCATAATTTCTTTACCCTATTTGATTAATATTTACAACAACTTTGTTAGATTTCGCAAATCTACGAATTTATTTCATGAAAAATCATTGATAATCAGTATTTATTTCAACCTGTTACGTTTTTATCAAATGTAGGATTGGATGGTGGGATATAAAAAAAGACCCCATCCAAAAGGATGAGGTCTTTTTCTTATTTAGAAAGAATATTTTCTAATTATTTTACTAAAGCTGCGAAGTCAGAGTTAGTTGCGTATTTAGCGAACTCTAAGTCGATAGCAGCTTCCTTAGCCATGTTCTTATCAGCGGCGATAGCAGCCTTCAAGTTGTTGATAACACCGTTAGCGTCGTTCGTACGAGCGGCAACAACAGCCTTCAAATAAGAAGTTACAGCGTCAGGATTAGCGACACCGTTCAAAGTCTGAGAAGCCTTGCTGTAATCCTTAACCAAGATCTGAGCCAAAGCAGCGTTGTTAGTCTTAACAGAACCGAAAGAGTTAACAGCCTTAGCATATTCGCCTTGCTCTAAGTAAAGAACGCCAAGAGCCTCGCTCAATTCGTTTACGCCGGCAGCGTTACCGAACAATTGTTGAGCCTTAGCTTGGTCACCCTTAGTTAACGCGATCAAACCTAAGTTCATGTTAGCGGAAGCGTTATTCTTAATGGAGTTAGACTTGTTGAACATTTGCTCAGCCTTAGCCAAATCACCAGCCTTGAATGCCATCATACCGATGTTGTTCCAAGTACGGTAGCAGTTAGGGTACAATTCAGAAGCTTTTGTATAGATAGCCATCTTCTCACCGTCGTTGTTAGTCAATGTAGCGGCGTAAAGGATTTCCTCGATATTCAACTCAGAAGGATTGCTCTTTGCCAAAGCGCTGATCTCGTCGTCAGACTTACCGATGATCTCGATGTTAGCAGTCAAACGAGAACGACGTAATTGCGGAAGGATAGTCTCAGCCAAGTCAGAGTAAACAGCGGAGATATTCTTGATTTCTTTCTCTCTTGTCTCAGGATCTTGGTACATAGAGATCACACGCAATACTAAGTCTTTATCTTGCAAGTTAGAAGCAGAAACTAATTCCTTGAAGCCTTCCCAGTCTTGAGCTGTGTAACGAGCGTCAACCGGAGCGTCAACTTTCATCTTCTTCAATTCCTTGTTCAAATATTTCGTAGTGTTTCCTTCACGATTCTCAGCCAACGTGTTGTTCAATTTGAAACCACCATCAGGAGAAGCGTAAGCGCTGATCTCGATAGCTACATTCTGGTTCGGAGCCTCGTCAGCGTTCTTAACAAGATCTTTCCATTCTTTGATAGCGTCAGAATTCAATTCTTTAGCGCGAAGGTTAGCTTGTTGGATCAAGAACATGATGTTAGCGTCATGAGCCTCTTTGATAATACGTTGGAATTTATCAGCTGCGATAGCTGCTGTAGCGGTAGCTGCGTCTGCCAATTCGGAAGTAGCGATAACGCCTTCACCAATCTTTACGTCTGGCAATTTAACAGTCTTGTTTTTGATCTTCGCGTCGAAAGTCAAATACAATTCTGATTTTTTCATCTCGGGTTTGTAAGTGAAAGAAGACTTCATAGTTACGTTAGCGCCTTCTTTTTGAGGGATTACTTGGTTGTTACCTTTTACTTTCTCACCTTGGTAAGTGTAAGAAGTGCCCCAAGCTTCGCCACCCTGGTAACGCAATACCGGAGTTACAGTTACAACAGCTTTCTTGTTGAACCATTTAGCGGGGAAAGTCGCGTTGATCGTTACAGGAACTTTGCCTCCGATAGCCTCTAGCGGCTGCGGCTCTGCTTTAATGTACTGTTCTGCCAACGGTTTCAACTTGTTTGAACAAGAAGAAAGAGTTAAAATGGCTGCCAATACGAAGAATGGCAATAAAAACTTTTTGTTCATAATCTTGATGTAAGTTTAAAATGTTACTATGTTAATATATTCACTTCCAAATTATCCCTTAGCCATTATCGTGCAAAACTAAAGTATTTTTTTGTTATGGATAGCAAAGAAGCGATAAAATCTTTTTAATTAATACTTATTAATGAATCCTAGGCTTGTTTTATACATAAAATATGGGTAGAATTATTGAAAAAATATGGCTGTGTACCTCTTGCCATTCTTTTCAATGGATGGTTTCCCAGAACTCTTATTGTATATTTTTTGATTAAAATATAATCTTTTGTGTATAATGCTCCTCGCCATAGTGCACGGTTAGAAAGTAGACTCCAGATGTTAATTTTAGGAAATGGAGTGTAGCTTGCCTGTCCGTGATCTCTCCGTTTTCCGACACTTTTCCTTGTGCCGAGTGCAATGTATAAGTCGCTTTCTCTATTCCATCCGGCAAAACAAGGTGTACCATGCCTTTCTCCGGACCGAGATGAATGAGTACCTGCTCGTTCGCCTCGAGCTTTTCGTTGCTGACGGGGTTACCGTATTGAATGACGGGATCGATAAACAAGGAGGTGCTAAAACCTGCTTGCGTATATTCGGTAGCTTGTCTCCAGCCGTTTTTATCATGAACCCAAGCCGTATTCCGGGTCGTTTTGCCTTTGGGCAAATTGTAAGCGGAGAAATACGTGTTATCCGGGACGCTCTTGAGCTTATAGCCGATGTAGAACTTTCCGCTAACGTTCACGGGCTTGGAGAAATGGATATAACTTTCCTGTGACCGATTTAGGGATTTAGCGGTCTCAATAAACGTATCGTCCAATATCGATTTATTGCTGTAGGTGGGTTGGAATGTCTCCGTATATAATAATGTAGAGGGCTTAGAGTCGCCGCTGTAAACGGTAACTTCCACTTCCATCTGTTTGTAATTCGCTCCGGCAGGCGGTGTTACGAAATAAGCTCCGTATAAGGTACCCGCTTCGGCTACTTGGTAAGCTTCTGCGTATTCAGTGATATTGGCGGGGTTGTTCCCGAACAAATACGCTTTTTCAGACCCGGGATAGAGCGTACATTCGGCGTTTTCTTGATTACCGGAGTCATAGATGTTGCTCAACCGGAAACAAGGGGCTGATTTATACGGATCAAGTCCCTCGCAAACCTTGGTCTCGTCATCGGACGGGTTTAGCCAATATTTGAGCTGTCTCTCGGGGGTATCGATTGCGTCCCAGGGCTTCTTCAAAGAGAAGAAGTAATCATTCTTCGGGCTATTCTCACTGGACTGCCCGCCGGATAACGCTCCGATAATCTCTCCGTCGGCATTGAATAAAGGAGATCCGGAGGAACCGCTGGCCGTATAACCTACTTCCCAAGTCTTGACATGCCAATGAGCGTTCTCGTAAAAAATCATGTTTGGATCTGTCAAGGTAAAGGGAGCCAGATCCTCATCGGATATACTGATTCGCTTTACCGAGTATTGGGGATGTTGGATGCACGTATAGGGGGCTGGTCCTACCTCTTGTGCGTTCCAGCCCGCGTAATAAGGCCTGTAATAAACCGGAGGTGTGGCGGTAAGTTCCAACAAGGCCATGTCTGCCATTTCATTAACCGCCTTGAAGTAAGTGGATGCGGTAGACATCTCTTCTGTTCCCCTTAGGATCGGGTCGCAGAAAGGACTGTTGAAGTTGAAAAAGCAGACGATGCTTCCGGCTATTTTCTCATAATCGGGGTTTTTCATCGTGAATTGCTTGTTCAGGCAATGGGAGGCGGTGAGTAGATAAGGCTTTCCGTCATTGTCCGTATTATTTATCAGGGTGCCCGTGCACCCTACGCTTCCGTCTATGATGAGGAGAACGACGCTTTGCCCCCATTGGGCGTAATCGTTTGTCCCATCTTGATAGCAAGCTAACGGTGGAATTTTACCGATCAGTGAGGTGTTGTCTCCCGGTTCTAACCCCCGCAAGCTCCGGTAGCCATGGTTGACTTCCCCGACGGTCAGTCTTCCTTGAAAAGAGGCGTTAGCCGGTTCTTGATATTCTATGATCAGGCGATCCCCTTGGATAGGAGAGACCGGCAATAGGTTTAACTCCGAGTTGTTTAGGTGATTGAACGAGCCTAATATCTGTGTCTGGTCCTCATTATATAGGAAGAGCTGGGCGCCTTCGGGCAGTTCATATTCCGTGAAGAGCACGTTGATGGAAAGGGCCCCGGGCGAGTAGATCCCGAGTCTCCATACACGTGTCCCATCCGGCCCGGTGAAAGTTACGCCCGAGTTGTACCGATTGTAATCCGTTATGAATTTATAGGCAAAACGGAAACCGCTTCTTAGGTCGCTCTCATTCAGCGAGTCGATGCGTAACTCCTCTTGGACGTCGAACGGAGGCATTTCTTTAAACATCTGTCCGTTTGTACTTCGCATGAGCGATAGCGGAAGCGGGCGGCCTCCGTGGCTAACCTGCGCTTTCAGATTTCCTTGAAAACCGAGCATCGTTAGCAGGAATATAATGTATAAAGAGGTCAACTTTTTCATATCGGGCAAATATAACTATATTTCTTTACCCCATGATCTATATATCAAGTTTTTTCCGTAATTCTGGAAGACTTTTATAACCTCTTTATTTATAAGAGGTTTGAAAGGGAGGATAAAATAGAGGTAACGAATTGGCAACCGTGTCTGTTTCTGCGATTTGCTGTGAGTTGCTATCAATGTCACTCGTCTTGATGCAAAAGTAGCAATAAAAATCGGAAATATATCAAAACGTCCCATGATTTTTATCGCAGGACGTTTTTTATATTCACTAAATAAATTTGTTTCAGTAGGGATATTTAATTTCTGCGAATTACGGGTTATGATTGCTCAAATTTATACTTCAATCCATATTCTTCCAGTTTGACGTACAGTGTTGTCCGTCCTATTCCGAGCAGGTCTGCGGCAACCTTCCGGTTTCCGTTTGCCTGCTTCAACGCACGCAGAATACGCTCTTTCTCCTCCGCTTCGTTGCGCAGGGCGAAGCTGACGGGCGATGTCGGTTTCGTCACGGCAAGTTCCAGATGTTCTTTCGTGACAAGTCCCGTCTGTGCCTGCAACACCGCGCCCCTGATTTTCTGCCGTAGTTCACGGACATTACCCGGCCAAGCATGGGTCAGCAATGTCTTGCGGGCTTCCCCGTTAAAACCGGTAACGGAACATTCAAGCTCATCGTTCGCTATCTCACGGAAGAACTCAGCCAGCGGCATGATGTCCTCCTGACAATCGCGTAACGGCGGGACGGTTATCTCAAAGTCATGTAGGCGGTACAGCAAATCCTGACGAAAACGCTTTTCACTGACCGCCTTTTCCAGATCCTCGTTGGTGGCGGCGATGATGCGGACATTGAAACTCCTGTCCGTTCTGTCACCCACCGGGCGGTATCTCCGTTCCTGTATGGCACGCAGAAGCATCTGCTGGGTTTCCGATGCGAGGTTGCCCACCTCGTCCAAGAACAGCGTGCCGCCTTCCGCCTCATGGAAATATCCTTTCTTGGCACTGTCCGCTCCCGTGAACGCGCCTTTGACGTGACCGAAGAATGCGGAAGGGGCAAGCTCTTTGGTGAGCGAACCGCAGTCCACAGCCACGAACGGCTTGCCGAAACGCTTGCTTTTATTATGCAGGTGGTGGGCGATATGCTCCTTGCCGGTGCCGTTCTCCCCGAATATCAGCACGCTCATGTCTGTTGGGGCTACCAGTCTTATCCGGTGCATGATTTTCCGGAAGGCGGAACCGTCACGGGCAAACACGGGCATACGGCTTCGCCCGATATTCCGCTCTTTCAGTATAGTACGGAGAAGAGGCATGAGTTTGTCCTCCACAAGTTGCTTGGGTATGTAGTCCAGCGAGCCGAGTTTCATGCTCTCCACCGCCGTATTCACTTCGGCATAGTCGGTCATGATGATGAACGGCTGCGTCATGCCCTCCTTGCGCATCCAGCGCAGCAGGTCGATTCCATTACCGTCGGGCAGACGCAGGTCGGAAACTATGATGTCTTCTTCCGTGGCTTGTTGCAGAAGTTTCTTCGCTGTCGAGAGGTGGAAAGCCTGCACGGTGCGGAATCCTTCCCGTGCCAGCAGGTTACAGACAAATTCGCAATACACGATATTATCTTCCACCACGATGATTTTTGTTTTATCCATTGTTGTAATTTCTCCTTTCTTCTTTTGCCTGCCGGATTATCTCCGAACCCTTATCCAATACGGCAGTCACGGCTTTGTTCAGTGCTTCATAATCAGGAATGGCACTCCTATGAAGTAACCCATAAAGTTCCCTCAACGGTCTGTCGGCACGGAGTATCTCCCAAGAGCTGCGCAGGTGGTGTGTCAAGGCATCCAGCTCTTGAAAGTCTTTCCGCTGTTCCGCATCCCTGATTGCCAGCATTTCCTTTTCGCTTTCCATAATCAGTTTATCCAGCATGACGGATTCATTGCCGTAGGATAGCAGGGATGTGAAATCCGGTTTTTCATTTTGCGCCACATTCATGGCGCATTTATCTGAAACCTCCATCAGCTCTGATATGGAGAACGGTTTGAGCAAGCAATCGGCAAATCCCCGTTCTATAAGTTCCTCCTTGCTGCAACTACCCGAAGCGGTTGTCACGACAACAGGAATCGTCTTTGCATTACCCACGTTGGAAGCACGCAATAGTTCCAACAGTTCGAAGCCGTTTATATCCGGCATATTCAAATCGGTCAGAAGCAGACTGTATTCTTTCCGGCGTATCATTTCCATCAGTTCCGCTGCATTGGTACAGGTATCGCAGTGTATCCCTTCCTGTACATACATTTCTTTCAGCATAAGGAGTAGTACCTCGTCATTGTCAATGGCAATCACATTATGGAATACATGGTTACAATGAATCTGTGTTTGATTTATCCTTTCCGGTAGTTCCTCGGCTGTATGCATAGGTATTTCCACCGTGAAACGACTACCCTTGCCTTTCTCGCTGTCCATCCGGATTGTACCGTCAAGCATTGCCACGATATGTTGCACAATGGATAGACCAAGACCGAAGCCGTCCTTTGCGGCAGCATTTGACAAACGTTCAAACGCACCGAACACACGTTGCTGTTCCTCCTCGGTCATACCCGTACCCGTATCTTTGACGATAAGTGTCAGCGTATCGTTATTATAATCCATTGTCAGAGAAACGCTACCATTCTCCGTGAATTTGATGGCGTTTGACAGCAGATTATTTCCGATTTGCAGGATACGTTCTTTATCTGTTTGGACGAGGGCATCCTTGTGGCAATGTATTGTCAGAGCCAATCCCTTGTTTATGGCGATTGGCATAAACTCCGTTTCGAGCGTGTGAATGATTGCGGAAATCCTGCACGGAGAAATGTTCGGCTGTTCCTTACCGTTATCCAGACGGAAAAAACTCAATAGGATGTTGAGCATTTCACGCATACGGTCGGAGGACTGCTGGATGTTTCGGATATACATCCCGGTTTTATCTGTATTGCAGCCTTTCCGCATCAGTCCGGCGTAACCGGTTATTGCTGTCAGCGGTGTGCGTAATTCATGGGTAATGGTATGCACGGCTTTCTTGCGGGAAGCTATCAGTGCCTCGTTCTGTTCAACAGACTGTTTCAACTGTTCTATTAAATCCGCAGTTTCTCGCTTGTATCGTTTGATACGGGTGATATTTCGGTGGATAATTATGTAAGAGATTATCAATAACAAAACAACGAATCCTGTCAAGCCACCTATCTGAATAAAAGACCTTTCACGCATGGCGGCTATTTCCGCTTCCCGGTTCTGTAAGTCTGCTTGAACTTTCTCGTCTATTTGAACTACCAGTCCTTGAAGTTGTCTGTTGAGTTCCGCATTTCGTGCAGCAAGACTGTCTGCGTGTTCCGACAAACGGCGGCTTTGTGCCTGTTGTTCAGCTATCATATTCCGATTAAGGGAACGGAGCATCGTAGTAGTCGCAGTTGGTTTCGCTTCTTCCTTTTTGCCAAAGATGCCCAAGAAACCCTTGCGCTTGGACTTCTTGGGCTGTTCCTGCACACTCTTCTGCACGATTACAGGTACTTGACTGGTTATCTTATCGTTGATAGCTTGTTGCTGTTCAAGTACCTGCACGATTTGGCACATCTGCCATTCCTTGTCTTCGAGAAGATGGCGTACACTGTCGATACGCTCTGCCGGATAGATAGCTTTGAAACGGCACAGCATACTATCCATTGCCATACGCTGAGTATGGTAATGTTCCAAATCTTCATATTTCCATTCCAACACAGTCTCTCCAAATAGAGAAAACTCTATCAGTTGAATCTGGATATTGTTTATGTCCTTTCGCAGTTCGTCAATCTGCCGGTTGTCGGATTCCAATTTTTCTATATTCTGCCATTCTGAATGCCAGACATAAGTAATACAGCCGATTAACAATGAAATCAGTAAATAGCCCGAAGCAATTATTTTTTGAATATATCTCATCATAATGCTTCTAACTTTAAGTTAGCACATGATTTTTACCCAAAATTTTATTCTGAGGATTTCGGATTACCTCTTCGTGATGAAAATAATCACTGAATAAAATGTCGTTATCACGACAGTAGGCGATGATTTCATTTTCCATTTCCGTCAGAGGTGTTTTGTCGCCTTGTACATATATTCGCTTGAAGAGTGGATAGGAATCGTGATAATGTCCCTGAACGTATTGCATGATAACATTTTTATAGCCTCCACGCAGATTTAGGTCTTCAAACCAATATTCGCTGACGAAACTACGGCTGGTTTCTATTATCGCTTTCCAGTCCGTAATACCTATGAAAATCGGTGACATGAACAGTATGGTATAGATTCCGTTCTCGTGAAGCGTCCGAAGTGTTTCCAACCGCTCCTGTACCGTACTCGCCCGATCCATGTCCCGGCGGAAATTCTCTTCCAGCGTATTAACAGACAATGCCACACTCAGATGCTTCATCTTTTTGAGTAAATCCAAATCACGGAGTATCAATTTGTTTTTGGTCGCGATTTGCAGATGGCAATCCACACCTACCAATTGTCCCAAGATGGAGCGAGTGATACCGTATTTTGCTTCATACGGGTTGTAACAATCCGTCACGGTTCCCATAAAGACATTTTTTCCAGTTATTTGAGACCCGTTTATTGTATGTCTAGCCCGTTTGATGTCGATGAAATCGCCCCACAATTCGGAATGTCCCGTGAAGCGTTTCATAAATGACGCATAACAGTATTTGTAGGCATGGGGACAGCCCACGTAAGGGTTGATGGCAAACTGACCGATTTTGGATTTGGTCAGATAGTTTTCGACCGTTTTTTCCGTTACAATTATTTTTTCCATTGCATAGTTTCAGATGATGAAGCTCTTTTGATTTCCTTCTTTGATAATATCGGTAGGGTTCACGTGTCCTATCAAGAGCGGAGATGCCGGATCGTGGAGTTTGTAGTTCTCCACTGCCAACTCCGGTTTCTTGTTGGCATAACAATATCTGCAACCGTTCAGGCACGTGTTGTATGCTCCGATGTCGCGTGTAGGCATGCAACTGCATCCGATGCGGGTTCCCTTGTGCGCCATATTTTTGAACCGACATCCTAACGCATTTCCAAGATTGGCGGTAGTCATACAGCCTGAAACGGCTATTCCGTATCGGATGTAATTCTCCGATGTCCCGCAGGTTTGCAGGTGCAATCCATATTTCCGGGCGATTGCGCCCATTCCCTCTGCCAGCTTTTCCTTGTCCCTATCTGTCAGCGGAATCAGTTCCGGCATATTGTATTCGAGCCTTTTGTACATTTCCACGAAACTGAATACGCAGAAGTTCACAAACGGCGCAAGGCGTGAAGCCATGTAATCGAACATTTTCAAATGGTAATCCACCGTATATTTTTCGGTCAGCAATACCGGATCGTAACGCCATGCAATACGTTTGCTTCCGACTTTTTCAGAGAGTTCGACAAGCGTGCCGATACTCCGGTCTATGTCCGGTACGGTCGGTTCTACGTCTTTGCCGTATGCCGTAATGGTATAGTGGCAAAATATGTTGAAACGGTCGGTAATCCGATGAAGCTCGGGCAGAATCGGGCGGTAGTTTTTAGAGCAGAACACCACGCAATCCACTACCGACGGGTCGAGCGTGTATTTTGTAATGTGATTCGGGAACAGCGGGTTGCGCGAATAGACATATCCCTCCTCGAATCGGTTCAACAGCCAATCGCTGTAATAATTGACGGTATCTGTCCGTCCTCCTGTATTTATAATCATGTCTTATGCAATATTAAATTTTTCATCTCTTCCTTTTTCTTACTCTTTGTAACCAAGTAAACACCGGCAAATACCAAAGCCGCCGACAACAGTTTTTGTATCGAGAATGTGTCCTGCCCTATGGAGACGGCTATTGCGGAAGCAACAATGGGCTGCACATAATTGTACATGCTGACCGTAGTGGGACGGATGTGTTTCAATGCCATCGGGATAAGCATGAACGCAACAAACGTGGCTCCGAACAGCAGATAAAGAAGTGCGCACAGTTGCGTCATGTCGAAAGTTTCCCGATGGAATATGGGGACGTGCTGCACGTGTGGGAGACAGAACGGAGCGAGTGCCAGTGCCGAGAACAGAAACATCCATTTCATCATCGTCACGGACGAGTAGCGTCGGGACAAAGGTTTGGACAAGACCAGATAGACGGAATACATCAACTGGTTCAGAAGCATCAGTGTATCTCCCCAAAGGCTATTGATTCCGTTGGTGGTATGTGCGGAGCTGAACACGAGCAACAGCCCTCCGCTTACACCAAGAAATACGCCGAATGATTTTTTTGCCGTAATAGGTTCTTTGAGGACGGCGGCTGCCAACAGCAACACGAAAATGGGTACTGCGGTAGCGATAATGGAGGCATCGACAGGCGAAGAACTTTTCAACCCGATGACAAACAGCCATTGGTTGATGCCCACGCCACACAAGGCGCAGATGAAAAGTGTCCCCAAATCTTTCGGCAGGACTTTTTCTTTCGGCATGAAGAGGGATACGAACCAAAACATCATGCAGGCGAAAATCGCCCGCATGATGGTAATTGCTTCCGGTGGTACATCCGAAGTCAGCAGGTATTTGAATACCGGCATACTGACACCGAACAGGATATTTGCCGACAATATCAGAATATGTCCTTTCATATTCCGGGTTACCAGAGGTTCGTATGTATCCGCTCCTCGATGTTGATTTCTTTTTGTTTGGGCAGAAAGGCGTTTTCTGCGGGATAACCCATCGTAAGCAGACAAGTGAATTCATAGTCTTCGGGAGCACCGACAATCTCCTTGATTTTTTCTACTTCGTCGGCAACGGGAATGTGGAACACGGTTCCCAATCCTTCGGCAGTGGCGGCGAGCAACATGTTTTCCAACGCGCACCATGCAGAAGCGAAGTAGTTGAGCGAGCTTTGCTCTTTGGGTTGTAACAGCGGACTTTGTTTCTGGCGGAAGAATGGCAGAATCAGCAGACCGCTCTGCATCAGCATACGCTGTTGCTTGGGCAGGGCATCGGCAAACATGTCCATCTTGTCCTTGTCGCCCGATTCATCCACTTCATGCACCAAGTTTTTGAACGCTTCCATGTTTTTGGCAAGCGGCTCTATCACTTTGGCAATATTCTCACGCCCACGCACCACGATGAATTCAAGTTGGCGCAGGTGATCGTTTGTCGGGGCTTTGAACGCAGCACCGATTACTCTTTTAAGGATTTCATCACTCACTTTACGGTCGGAGTAGTCGCGGTATGTGCGGCGTTTCTCCAATACTTCATATAATTCCATAACAATACATTTTTAAGTTACATTTCTTGTTTCCGGTTGCAAAGTTACGTCGCCTTATTGTTCTGAATTTGTTTTATCGTTTCATATAATTGTTGTAAATTTGCAATCGCATAAATTAAAGCAATTATTTATGGAAGATACAGCCATACCATACGAACTGCCCGAAGCGGAAAATCATTCGTTTTTCTTCATAGACCAACGTGTGGAGCCGAGCCTCGAAGCTAAGCTGCACCGTCACGATGCGTGGGAATTGTATTATGTCGTTCATGGACAGGGCAACCGAATGGCAGGCGATACATTGCAGCCTTTTGCTGCGGGCGATGTGGTATTGATACCGCCGTCGATGCTTCATCGCTGGGAATACGCAGCCGACAGTGTGGACGAGGACGGTTGTGTCCGTTATCTGATGGTGGCTTTCAGCCATTCGTTGGTGGAGCGGTGCATGGAAGTATTTCCTGAATTGCGGAACAGATTGGCGGGCGTGATGTTTCCGACTGATGCGTTGAAGTTCGGACCGGAGAGTGCACGGACAATCCGCAAGGCATTATCCGAAATAAACGGTATGGACGAACTGGGACGTTTAAGTGCAATGTTCCGTCTGCTACCTGTCATTTTCACTTCGTCCGACCATATATTTGCAGGGAAACCTATGCGTATCGAGAAGGACGTTCGGCGTATGCAGCAGATTTGCGCATACGTAATGAAGCACTACGTTCATTCCATTGCGTTGGACGATATTGCGGCGGAGGTGGGCATGAATCGTTCGGCGTTCTGCTCCTATTTCAAGCGGTGCAAGGGGATGACCTTTTCGCAGTTCGTCACGCAATACCGTCTGAATACCGCTTGCGAGTTGTTGAAGCACTCGCAAAAAGGAGTGTCGGAGATATGTTATCTTGTCGGATTCAACGACCTGCCGCATTTTATAAGAATTTTCACTAAATCAATAGGAACATCTCCGTCTAAATATAGAAAGCAATATCTGTGTGAAAATACTTAACTTTGCCCAAAAAGTTCAAGCAGTAACGAGCAATAAAACCGTTACTGCTTGAACTGTAAATTACAACCTCATTCCCCGTTTGCGTTTCTTTTTCCTGCGAAGCATCTCTGCCATTTCCTGATTGGCTTCCGCATCAGCGGCGTTGTAAGACGATCCGTTGCCATTCAGTAATCCCAACGAACCGTTGAATAATTCATTGCGTGCTGAACCGGACGGTGCGTTTGGCGTGGCAACATCATGTACTTTGGCTGTCATTCCCATACGTTCATTATATCTGTTGCGCTGCAAGACTGCGTCAATCTTGGTATAGCTGAAACATCTGTCCACTTTGGAGCCGTTGAAACGGTAGCCGTTCTTTGTGAATACAACGCCCTGCACCTCGT
>OMGQ01000061.1_pt1 | contig 153573 bp, 143 predicted proteins | sample 1646071 | NCBI WGS metagenome assembly OMGQ01 (sample SAMN05578585, study PRJEB25193) | human gut metagenome | biome: Human Microbiome; feature: human-associated habitat; material: feces | host: Homo sapiens | place: USA:Birmingham
AAGCGGTACGCGAGCTGGGTTCAGAACGTCGTGAGACAGTTCGGTCCCTATCTGTTGTGGGCGTTGGAGATCTGAGGAGAGCTGTCCTTAGTACGAGAGGACCGGGATGGACCTACCGCTGGTGCACCAGTTGTTCCGCCAGGAGCATAGCTGGGTAGCTAAGTAGGGAAGGGATAAGCGCTGAAAGCATCTAAGCGCGAAGCCTACTCCAAGATGAGATCTCCCATTCGTATAACGAAGTAAGACCCCTTGAAGACGACGAGGTGGATAGGTCAGAGATGGAAGTGTAGCGATACATGGAGTTGACTGATACTAATAGGTCGAGGACTTAATCACACGTACCAGGTGGTACAAAAAGAAACTGTCAACTGTTATTCAGTTTTGAGGGGTAGACCTCAAAGTGATCTGGTGGCGATAGCGATGTGGACACACCTGTTCTCATCCCGAACACAGAAGTTAAGCATATCAGCGGCGACAATATCTGGACTGGCTCCAGTGAAGATAGCACGCTGCCAGGTAATCTGACTCATCTTTTGATGGGTCTTTTTTTGCATAGATTCATAATAATACATATAGTAAATCTGATTTTATGAATCTGTATCCTTCATTAACACCCTGCAAAATCTCAGACTTATAAGTAGTTGAGGTGTGACTCTATATGTGTTTAGTATAAGTGTATAGTAAGAATAAGACAGCTGGTTATTTCTGGTTGTGAAAATAGAAAGCATGCTCTACGAATCCATTTTATTACTTTCACAGGCGAATATATGTGCTTTATCTATAAAACAGAAAAGTTCTCTTAAATTTCACCCTTAATTTAAAAAATCATCAACAAACGTGGTATAATAATACTGTTTTGACGATATGAGGAAAATGCATACAGATTATGCTTACAGATTACGATAGATTTGAAAAGGAGGACGAAATTTTGGAGTTTACAACGTTGACACCTCAGGAATATGAAGCATTCCGGAATCAGCATCCCTATCGGGATTTTATGAACTCGCTGAAGGCGATGGATTTAAAAAAAATCAATCATTGGGATGTTGAGTACGTTGGAGTAAAGGAGCAGGATAAAGTTATCTGTGCAACTCCATTAACATCCATACCGGTAATGAAGCTGTACCGGTTTTACTATGCGCAACGCGGATTTCTAATGGATTATCATAACGTGGAGCTTTTGCGTTTTTTTACGAAGGAGCTAGCCGCATATTTGAAGAAAAAAAAGGGCTTATATTTAGTTGTTGACCCAAATGTATTATATAAAGAGCGCGATATCGATGGTGAGCTGGTGGAAAATGGCTTTGATCATTCCTATGTAGTGGACAATATGATTGCTTCAGGATATGAGCATCAGGGCTTTACCAAGGATTTTCAGGTGATTTCAGAGATTCGCTGGATGTTTGCCTTATACCTGGATGGCAAGGATGAGAATACGCTCCTCAAGGAAATGCATCAACAGACACGCTGGTCAGTGAATAAAACCTTAAAGCAGGGAATACAGGTGCGTGAATTGTCTATCGATGAACTGGACATCTTTCTTGATATGATGCATCATACCTCACAGCGCTGTGAATTTGCGGAGCGTGAGCCGGAATTCTACCGAAATCAAATGATTGCTTATGGTGAGGATGCGAAGCTACTCCTGGCATATCTCGATTTAAATGATTTCCGTAGAAAGCTGGATTTGGAAAAGCAGGATCTGGAAAAAGAGCATGCAGAGATACTCGCCAAGCTTGAAGAACTGCCGAATAGTAAGAAATTTATCAAGAAGAAAAAGGTATTGGATGAAGCATTGGCATTGAATGAAAAGAAATATAAGGATGCGGATACCTTGGAGCAGGAGCATGGAGCCTGTATACCGATGGCTACGTCGTTTTTTATTCAGTCGCAAGATGAGCTTGTCTACCTTTACAGCGCCGCATATGATACCTTTAAGAAATATAATGCGCCGTATGCAATTCAGTGGCATATGCTGCAGTATGCTCTGAAGCATGGAATTCGCAAATATAATTTCTATGGCTTATCCGGCGATTTTGATAAGAATGCGCAGGATTATGGGGTTTATGAGTTTAAAAAAGGCTTTCACGGTGTCGTGGAAGAGCTGGTTGGTGATTTTATTCTGCCAATCCAAAAGGGGCCGTATGCACTTTATAAGAAATTAAAGAACAAATAGTTCTATGGAGGTAGTATGCAATATCAATTTATAGAACAAGTCGATGCAAAGGAGCATGATGCGTTTGTAAGCAAACATAAATTATGCAATCTTCTGCAATCCAGCAGCTGGGGTCTTGTAAAGGAAAACTGGAAGCACACAATTGTGGGTGTAAAATATCAAAATCAGCTGGTAGCAAGCTGCATGATACTCATCAAGCCACTGCCACTGGGATTCAGTATGTTTTATATTCCACGTGGACCGGTTCTGGATTTTTCGAATACTGCGCTTGTGGCATTTCTCATGAAAGAGCTGAAGCGCTATGCAAGGAAGTACAGGTGCCTGTTTATTACCTTTGATCCAGCTGTTCACTGTAACGATTATATAATAAAAGAAGCAAATGACAACCATTATGAGCATATCGATGCTATGATACAGATGCTGCAGGATCAGGGGGCTGTATTTAAGGGATTCACAAAGCATATTGATGATACCATTCAGCCGCGTTATCATGCCAATGTTTACGCCTGTGATGACTTTAATGCTACCTTGTCCAAAGGCTGTAGGAAAGCATTACAGACGGTTCAGAAGAAAATGATTGAGGTTTTGCCTTATCATATGGATGGTGTAGAGGATTTTGCAAGGGTTATGCATTGTACGGAGGAGCGTAAAAATATTCATCTGCGGGATCAGGAATATTTTCAGCGTCTTATGGAAATCTACGGTGAGGATGCCGTCATCTTTCTGGCCAAGCTGCCGCTTCGCAAGCTGTATGAGGATACAAAGCAGCGATATGAGCAGAATGAAAGAGATTTGGCAAAATGTCCGGAGAATGCGAAGAAAAAACGCTTTACACTGGAAGAGCTTCACGCCTCTCTTAGTCGCGAGGTAAAGGAGCTGCAGGAGAATCTGGAGCGTGATGGAGATATTGCGGTTGTTTCCGGGGCGCTATGTGTAAAATTCGGACCGACTGCAGAAATACTGTATGCAGGAATGGATGAGCGCTATAAGCGTTATATGGCACCTTATGCCAGCTTTTACAGCTGTATGACATGGAGCTTTGAAAAGGGCTGTCACTGGAGTAATATGGGAGGAATCGAAGGCAGCTTGAAAGGCGGTCTTACCAAATTCAAGGCGAATTATAATCCAACAATTAATGAATTTATTGGAGAATTTGATTTACCTGTTTACAAATCACTGTATGCTCTATCGCAATGGGCAATGAAGCAGAGGAAGAAAGCACTGCAGAAGAAATAAGAGGTGAGAACGATGAAACAAATACCTGTCTGTTCGCTGGAGGAAACCGGAGAACTTGGATTGAAATTAGCTTCTCTTATAAAACCGGGAATGCTGATTACATTAAGCGGTGATCTGGGAGCCGGTAAGACAACATTTACAAAATATCTCGGTAAGGGGCTTGGTGTTAAAAAAACAATCAATTCGCCTACCTTCACCATTTTAAAAATATATCAGGGTACTTCCATGCCGGTTTACCATATTGATGCCTATCGGCTGGAGGGAATCACTCAGGATCTCGGATTTGAGGAGTATTTTGAGGATGATGGTGTATGTGTGATTGAATGGCCGCATTTTATTGAAAGTCAGCTTCCAGGGGAGCGATTACACATCGATATTACCAGAGTAGAGGGGGAAGATGAAAAACGAATGTTTACATTTGATCCAAAAGGCGAAGTGTATGAAAAAATTGTGGAGGCGTTATAATGAAAACATTATGCTTGGACAGTGCGCACAAGTATCTGGTTATCGGTCTGTATGAAAATGATCGTATGATATGCGGCACTGCTAATTTATCATGGAAGAGACAATCGGAGACCATATTTCCGGAGCTGATGCGCCTGATGAAGGAAGCCGGCTGGGACAGTGATGATGTGGATGAAGTTGTGATCACAGACGGACCGGGAAGCTATACAGGTGTGCGGATAGCAATGTGCGTTGCGAAGGTTTTATGTACCAGAAAGCATATACCGCTATACGCTGTTTCCACTCTGCAGCTTTATGCAGGAGTTCATGAGCGTATATTTGTCATGCTGGATGCAAGAAGTCAGCGTGCTTATACAGGCGCTTTACAGGGCGGTAAATTTGTTGAAGAGGAACAAATTCTGACACTGGATGAAATTCGTTTGCTTCTGAATCAAGCGGATTATCAGCTGTTTGGAGACTGTGAGCTGATTGATCTAAAGGCGAAGGAACCAAAGTTTCTTGAAAACTTCATCGCATTGCGTCCGTTTTATAGAAAAATTGAGAATGTACATACATTAACTCCGCGTTATTTAAAGGAGTCGGATGCATATAAGGTAAAGCCATGATCCGCAAGGCTGCAGATAGGGATCTGGAGCGCATCATGCAGATTGAGGAGATTTGCTTCAGCAGTCGCTGGACAAAGGAAATGTTTCTTTACGAGCTGCATGAGAATGAATTTGGTCATTTTTATGTATTGGAAGAGAATCAAAAGATTGCTGGCTTCATTGATTTCTGGATAACATTTGAGTGCTGTCAGCTGGCGAATATCGCTGTACATCCTTCTTTTCAGAGAAGAGGGTACAGCCGCTGTCTGATGGATTTTATGATTGCATCGGCAGAGCAGGAACAGTGTGAAACAATCATGCTGGAGGTGCGCCCCTCGAATGAAGCAGCGCGCTGTCTTTATGATTCCTATGAGTTTATGAAGGTGAATATACGTAAAGGGTATTACAATGATAATGGCGAAGACGCCATTGTGATGTGCAAAGCCCTGGGAGGTAATTTGGTATGAAACAGACACTCATACTGGCTGTGGAATCCAGTTGTGATGAAACAGCTGTGGCGGTTGTAGCGGATGGAAAAGAGATTTTGTCCAATGTCGTTGCAACACAGATTGATGTACATAAGGAATTTGGTGGTGTTATTCCAGAGGTTGCAAGCAGAATTCATGTGGAAAACATATCTATGGTAATTGAGGAGGCATTGCATAAAGCGAACGTCGCGATGGAAGACATTGATGCGGTTGCTGTTACGCAGGGACCGGGTCTGGTAGGCTGTCTGCATATCGGTGTGCAGGCGGCTAAGACGCTTGCCTGGGCATTTCATAAGCCACTGGTACCGGTTCATCATATAGCCGGACATATATATGCAAATCGGCTGATTACGGATTTGAAATTTCCATTGCTGGCACTTGTGGTATCCGGTGGACATACAGAGCTGGTTTATATGAAGGATGAGTGGAGCTTTGAAATCCTAGGCACTACACAGGATGATGCTATTGGTGAAGCTGGAGATAAGGTAGGACGAGTGCTGGGACTGCCGTATCCAGGTGGTGTTTATGTGGATAGAATCGCTAAGGAAGGCAAGCCCATGTATAAGCTGGCAAGACCAAAAACAGAGAATCCAATGGATTTTTCCTTTAGTGGCCTGAAGAGCAGTGTATTGCAGTTCATTGATCGCTGTAAGCGAAAAAATGAAACCTTTGCCGCTGCTGATTTGGCTGCATCCTATCAGGAAACCGCGTTTGGCGCCCTGCTGGAGCGTGCGGAGTATGCATTGCAAAAATATCATCCTGCTCAGATGGTGCTTGCAGGTGGTGTTGCCGCAAATTCCTGTCTGCGTGAAAAGGTGGAAAAGGGTCTTGCTGATAAATATAAGGATATTGAATTCATCATTCCTCCATTGTCCTGCTGCACAGATAATGCGGCAATGATTGCCGTTGCAGGATATATTGCGTACACGCATGGCGTGCGCGGTGATTTTGATCTGACAGCAGATCCCGGCATTGAACTGGAAGAAGCTGCACAGAGTCCTGCATAGAATTACTGAAAAGTTCCGAAGCTGTAATCGGAGCTTTTTATTTGGTATCGTTTTTTTTAATCTATAATCTGTATTACATAGAGTCTTCATGCTTGTCTGATGTTTGGTTTACATGAGCATTTGCATTCCTTTGAAGGGATGGCGAACTAACGCGATTCTATTCTTCAGGACGGAATGCGAGAATGTCAATAAAGGCACATACACCGATTACAAACGCAATCAGTTTTTCCAGCCATGGAATCGAGGTTATCAACTGTGTCAGATAGTGAAAGCCCAAGAGCATGGATAAAGCATAGTTCAGACAGAATAGAATCGTAAGGATGAGACATATTTTTTGTGTTTTTTTCATTTTCTTCACCTGTTCTACTTTATGAAAATATTCTTCAATTATGAATGATTCCGGAAATCCTGGCATAAAGTAGGGTGAGCAGGAGGGAGATTTAATATGAAATCAAAAATCATTGCAGGCGTTGGTATTGTCGTTCTGGCTATCGCACTCATCTTCGCAATGAAACCAAAATCCTTTGATAAGCAGTTTGAGAAAAAGATGTCTGATATGAATTCCTATATCCTGGAAGGCAATATGGAAATTGCGAAGGGTGAGGATGTGAAGACATATGCTGTGGAGGTCGGTTATAAGAAGGCCGATAAGGATTTCTTCAAGGTGACATTGACGGATAAGGAGTTGAATCAGGAACAGATTATTCTTCGAAATGATGCTGGAGTTTTTGTAGTAACACCAAGTCTGAATCAGATTTTCAAGTTTGAGGGAGACTGGCCGATGAACTCTCCAAAACCGTATCTATTGCAGTCAATTTCAGATATTGTGAAGGGAAAGGATGCAGCGATTAAGGAGGAGAAGGGCGGTTATCTTGTGACAAGCAAGGTATCTTATCCAAATAATAAGAACTTCGATCATGAGGAAATCATGTTTGATAAGGATTCCAAGCTGAAGTGGCTGCAGATTTATAACAAGGACAATACATCTGAGCTTAAAATTGTGTTTACAAAGTCGGATTATAATGCAAAAATCAAGGATGATTATTTCAAGGCACCGACTGTTCTGGAAAAGTCAAAGGCTACATCTGCGATAACGGCTGCCGATTTGCCTTTATATCCGGTTATGGTGTATGATGCCAAGCTTGAAAATATCAGCAGTATGAATGCGAACGGACAGACGAAGCATGTTCTGGAGTATACGGGAGATAAGAATTTTACGGTTGTGGAAACAAAGAAGGAAAGTGTAAAGGAGACGCAGACTGTGATTATGCCCGGTGAAATGATGGATGCGTTGGATGTGGTAGGATTCTATGATGGAAACCATCTAAGTGCGGTGTATGATAATGTCGAGTTCACTGTATTTTCTGATGACCTGAGCCCGGAGGAAATGATGCAGGTGATTATGAGCATGCAGGTGGCTGTGATGAAGTAATGATAAGGAGAGGAGATGTATACTATGCAGATCTTTCTCCGGTTGTCGGTAGCGAGCAGGGAGGCGTTCGCCCGGTTGTTGTCGTGCAGAATGATAAAGGTAACCGCTATTCAAAAACAATTATTGTTGCTCCTATTTCAAAAAAGATGTCAAAGCCGCCAATTCCCACACACGTCATATTTAGTGATGATTCACTGAGCTATGTTTCTATGATCCTCTGTGAGCAGCTGCGTACCATAGATAAGAAGAGATTGGGGCAGTGGATCTGTACATTGGATGAAAAAACACTGGAAAAGATCAATCGGGCAATTCGGGTAAGCCTGAGTATATGAATACATGAGGGGTTCCTTTTTGGAATCTCTTTTTCATTATTGCTGAGGAGGTGATGACGATGATCGGTATAGGAAAAAGTGATAAGAAATCAATAAATTTTTCATTTTTTACTTGTCAAGAATGAAGTTTCGTGGTATTATATACAGGCATTGTGGTAATACAAGCTGAAGGTCCAGTGGTGTAGTGGTTAACATGCCTCCCTGTCACGGAGGAGATCGTGGGTTCGAGTCCCATCTGGACCGCCAGTTATGCAGATGTAGTTCAATGGTAGAACACAGCCTTGCCAAGGCTGATACGGGGGTTCAATTCCCCTCATCTGCTCCATAGAAAGATAAAAGCCGATAGATTTCGGCTTTTTTTTCGCTATCAAAAAGTTTGCCAACTTTTTGACCAACAAATTTCAGGAGCAGATGAGGGAACCCGATTTCGCCATGGCAGGCTTTCAGCTGAATGCATAACCGGCTGTGTATATAAACAGCGAACCCATGATCGGTATACTGTGTGTGGCATGGTAACCACAAACGTGCGAGCCAACCCACGATTTCAACGCGTTGATGGTTGAGACGGGAGGCAGATCGAAAAGTGACTGGACCGTTCAAGAGAAGCAGTGCATACAGGTTAGCTTATATGCGTGTTTAAGATTTGCTATTATATTTAACTTAGACTGCTATGATACTTAGAAATTGATCAAGATTTGTTGAAAATTGTATTTACTGTATCATTAACCGTTCAATGTTCAGATAGTTTATATTTTTTAGCCTTATATAGGTTTTTTTTTGCCTTTTTTTAGGAGTTTTAAAAATTTTAATCGTATGTATATAGTGAAAGGAGGAAAATTACATGTATCTTACCATTAAATTGCAGTTACAGGCCACGCATGATGAAAAGCAGATACTCCGTGCATACAGCAGGCGCTTTCAGGACGAGGTCGAGCGCATCATCAGACGATATCAAAAGCTGGGAAGTGTCATATTTATACCATATAAATGGGTCAGTTCAGATATCGCATTTTATTCCAAAAATCAGGTACTGCACTATGCGAAGACTCTGTATGAGGAGCGCAGACTGCAGCATAGGGCCGTGTATCCCAGCAGTTTTTCCTGTATGGCGAAATCTATGCAGCTTGAGAAGAATTCAATTGTATTCATGTTTGGCCAAAGCTTTCTTGTTCCTGAACTGCGTATCAGAACCGAAATACATAAACAGCAGTGGAAGCGGTTATGGAGTGGGGAATTGGTAAAAGCGGATATAAGAGAAATACATCACGATTTCTACGCTTATCTGCTGCTTTGTGTTCATACACCGAATACTGCCGGAATTCTGAACGAGGAAAGAAAAATGGGAGTTGATATTGGTATGCGATGTCCGGCAGTTTGTTATACCTGCGATGGTGTAATCCGATTTGTCGGGAACGGCAGAGAAATCCGGTATCACACAAGAAGGATCAGAAAAAGAGCAGATGAATTTATAAAGAGAACGCAGGGTAAAAAGAAACAGCAGTACCATCGTCTGAATGATTACAAGCGCTATATCGATCACTGCCTTGCGCGTGAGATTGTAAATTTTGCAATTGAACAGAAAATCCAGATTATCTGTCTGGAAAAGCTGTACCATTTACAAAAAAAATTTTCAAAGCATGAACAGATTTGCTGGTCCTATCAGCGTCTCCAGCAATTTATAGCGTATAAAGCAAAGCTTGCAGGAATACATATTCGTTACGTGAATCCAAGACTTACCAGCAAGCGCTGTCCTTCCTGTGGAAAAATCAATAACGTGAAAGGAAGAACCTATACCTGCCGCTGTGGTTTTCACCATCATCGTGATGTTGTCGGTGCTATGAATATTCTTCATGCACCTGAGATTCTCTGAATGAGAGTCTGCCCTGAATACCATTGGTACTGTTCAGGGATTGGTGAGGGCGCACCTGAGACTGCATAGCAGCTTCATAAAGAAACGTCCAGGGACTTGAATCTCATGTGCTGTTTATACAGTACGAAAACTCCATCTTTATGAAAGGTGGAGTTTTTAAAAAAGAAGCTGCGTGCATCTCTTTAAGATAATGATAATTCCGCAATAGTCAGGTCAGAAAGGTATGCTTTCAGATTGTCATCAATCAAAGACCAGACCTCACGCATCAGTATTCTCTTCATTGGATCTCGTTCATCCTGTGTGTTGACGATGCTTGTATTGGTTTCCATCAACGCAATGATATCATAAATCGTGATACTTTCAATCGGACGTATCAGCTGATAGCCACCCTGGCTTCCCCGGGCACTTGCGATGAACCCGGCTTTTTTCAATGTTGCGAAGATCAGCTCCAGATAGCGTTCGGAAATTTCCTCACGTGCACCTATTTCTGTAATTGACAGCGGGTGGTCTTTACCGTATATAGCAAGATCAATTAAACATCTTGCCGCATATCGTGATTTTGTTGACAGCTTCATGCACTCACCTCATTTCTATAAATATCAGTTAGATATTTCAGTGTCTTACTCTCAAGGACTTTGTAGATTTGTTCCTGCATACCCATCCACACCGGTTGTGTCCGACAAATACCGGAGCGAGTACATGTATGGGAAAGACATACAACAGGATCCAGTTTCTCTTCAACTGCCAGAATAATATCCTTTGCCGTTATTTCTTCAGGATCCTTTGCAATCTGATAGCCGCCATCCTTGCCGCGTATACTTATCAGGAGCTGTGCTTTTTTCAATTGTTTGAAAATCTGTTCCAGATATTTCACCGAGCAGTTTCTGGCATCAGCTATATCGCGAATACTGACACATGCAGTATTTCTTGAGGCCAGCTCAATCATGGCTTCCAGTGCATATATGCCCTTTGTAGAAATTTTCATATCATATCTCTCCCATCAATTCTTATCTTATATTTTAGTTGATATATATCAAAAAGACAAGCATATCATACAAAAATTATAGGAATATTGAATCTTATGCATTGACAATCAAAGGAAAATAACATATAATCCCAGTAAAATGATAGGAGATGGAAGCGTGAAACTGAAAATTCATATTGCTGACAAGTTTCATCATACGACACGATGTTATTACCTCGCCTTAGTTTATATAAAATAACAAAAGAAGATGGATAAGAAAAGGAGAACAAATACATGGAGAAAATATATAACAGCATAACCGAACTGATTGGCAGCACACCATTGATCAGGGTTCATCGTTTGAATAAAGAGGGAAAGGCAGAGATTCTGGTGAAAACAGAGGCTTTCAATCCTGGCGGAAGTGTAAAGGATCGCATTGCATATCAAATGATTATGGAGGCTAAAAAGGCAGGAAGGCTTGACAAAGACACAGTACTGATTGAGCCGACGTCTGGTAATACAGGTATCGGTTTGGCGATGACTGCGGCGGCTCTCGGTATACGCCTAATGATCGTTCTTCCCGAAACTATGAGTGTCGAGCGCAGGAAAATGATTCGTGCATATGGTGCTGAGCTGATACTGACTGAGGGAAGTAAGGGGATGACGGGAGCAATTGCCAAAGCTGAGGAGCTGCATAAGGAGATACCGAATTCCATCATTCTTCAGCAATTTGAAAACGCGGACAATCCCAACGCTCATTATCTTCATACCGGAGAGGAAATCTGGAGAGATACAGATGGAAAGCTTGATGTATTTGTCGCAGGCGTCGGTACCGGTGGCACAATCAGTGGAGTTGCAGCTTATCTGAAAGAAAAGAATGCGGATATCCGGATGGTAGCTGTGGAGCCTGAAAATTCTCCGGTATTATCCGGTGGAGCTGCAGGCCCGCACAAAATTCAGGGGATCGGTGCAGGATTTATACCAAAAAACTATCATGGAGAGCTTGTAGATGAGATTGTGCAGGTCAAGGATGAAGCTGCTATTTCCACAGCAAAAAAACTTGCACAGGAAGAGGGAATTGCAGTCGGCATTTCCAGTGGAGCAGCTATGTATGCGGCCTTACAGCTTGCGAAACGGGATGTGTTTGCAGGAAAGCGAATTGTTGTTCTTTTGCCAGATACTGCAGAACGTTATCTTTCTACCGTACTTTTTGAGGATTAGCAGAAGCAGGGATCGCAAAAAAATTTCTTTCTTAAACGGAACCATATTATGAAAACGAGGTTTGGTTTTGATCAATTTCACGTAATGATCATTTATCCAGCCTCCTTTTTCTATAGGGCGCTTCATAATGAATGCACAGCTGTTGGAATGCCTGGAGTTTCACAGTATAGCCTGTTCACTTAACCGTTTCCTATGCCCTACTCCTAAGTCGACACCATAGAATCTGTGTTCAATTCTCTTCTACGATCTGTATATAAAAAAACATCGCAATTGCGATGTTTCACTTTTTTATGGCGGAGTAGGAGAGATTTGAACTCTCGCGCCAGTTTCCCGACCTATACCCTTAGCAGGGGCACCTCTTCAGCCTCTTGAGTACTACTCCAGCTCTGATCAGCAGTAAGTGGTTAGATAAAACCATTTTATTTCACTGCCATAAAAGTATATCATAATCGTTTTTAAAAGTCCATACCTAATTTTTAAATTTGTGCATATATCCCATCCCGGTTAGTTACTATTGTCCACACATCATAATATATTCAAATACTGTAATCATATAAATACAGGCAATAGCAGCAACGGTGATATCTCTAGTAGTGCACGTGTTTTCTCAGTCTAAGACAGTTGAATAGTAACTGCCGTATCGTTGCTCAGGAATATGCATACATAAGTAGATACTGCGTGGTTTTGCATCCTTCAAAACAGAAATTTGTATAAGTATGTATACCCATATCCTGTATAGCACACATAACCTCATGCGCTGAAAAATGAAGTGAGAGAAGAAATAAGCGCAGCTATCCATCATATGGAGATGTCATATGATGAGTTTCTGGACCTCTGTAAAAGAAAAGAGTTATAACTGCTATGCGTATCATCTCCTAGATCTGCAAGGTATGAAAATAATGAAATAAAAAAATTTAATAAATTTTAGGAATTTCACCTCTTCCATCCGTATATAAGGGTAAAAGGAGGTAATCAGTTATGTATCGAACGATTAAAATAAGACTTCATGCAACAAAAGAACAAAAGGAGCATCTGCTTGCATATGAGGAGGTCTATCACACAGATTTACAGGATTTGATCCATCAGCTGCACAAGCACCCATCCAGCATTAGATATGCGGATTTATGCTTTTCCGACGCGATTGAGGTTCACAGTCGCTGGTTGCTGTATCAGACAGCCTTGAAAATGTTCAACAGGCAGCTGGCGCATAAAAAAACATCCTATGGGAAATCGAGTACATGGGGACCGCGTTCTTTTCAAATAAAAAGCAGTCGTTTAACGCTGCATTACGGAAGACAATTTTCACACAGAAAGGACACTCTGCTTATGAAGCCGCTATCTCAGGAGCTGCTTTCCCTGCAGGAGCATACGATTATCCGTATGGATCTAGTCCATGATGAGTTTTTCTGGTATGCGAATTTTCTTATCCGGATTGCTGCGAATGCATGAAATAGTGTAGCCATTTTCTGTAAAATATGCTACGATAATTAACGGTTACAGTTTGATAGAAGAGGTTCATATGAAAACAGATGGAATTATTTTTGATGTTGACGGCACACTCTGGGATGCGACGCAGAGAATCGCTGAAGCATATACGGTTATTCTGGAGCGGGAAAAAATCGAAGGTAAAGTTATAACAGCAGACATGCTTGCGTCTGTGATGGGTCTTTTGAATGAGGATATCGCGGCAAGACTGTTTCCTGAGCTATCCTATGAAAAGCGGATGCGACTTATCGAAACCTGCTGTGAATTCGAATGTGAGTATTTGCGAAAGCATGGCGGTAGGCTGTATCCCCATGTTGAGGATACTTTGGAAAAGCTGTCAGCGCGGTATCCATTGTATATAGTATCAAATTGTCAGGATGGTTATATTGAGGCAATGTTTGCTGTACATGATCTTCAGAAATATTTCAGAGATTATGAATGCTCCGGAAGAACTGGGAAAGCGAAGTTTGAAAATCTGAAATCCATAGTGGAACGCAATCACCTGCAGCAGCCTGTTTATATCGGTGATACAAAGACAGATCAGGTATCCTGCTGTAAGGCAGGGATACCATTCATCTATGCTTCCTTTGGATTCGGTGAAGCGGATGATTATGCAGCAAGTGTGGATACATTTTCAAAGCTTGCTCAGCTGTTTTTGACAGAACAATAGCATTACGGTATTGATACAGAGGAAATGGAGGGTACGCCATGAGTGAAGAAAAAAAAGAACAAAGCACAACTCCGGAATCTGGACTTGATCAGATTTCTTTGGATGACGAAAATAAGGAAGAGCTGATTGCGTCAGACAGTCTGGATAAAATGATGGAAGAGCTAAAAGCGGATGCGGACGGCAAGCCACAGCAAGCTACGCAGGAAATAGAAAAGCCAGTGAGCGCAGCTCCTGCTGAGGATGTGAAAAAGTATAAGCTGTTTTTTGTTTCCGATATGGATGAAGAAGCAGAGTATCTGCACAGCATGTCAGAGAAGGGCCTTCATTTCGTAAGGAAAAACGGAATTCAATACATATTTAAAAAAGATACGCCGAAAAATTATTATTATCACCTTGGATATTATGAAAAAGATATTCGTGACCCTGACCAGTATGTGGAAAATTACAAAGAGGCGGGATGGGACAATATCTATCATGAAAAAGGCGAGTTTAATGGTGTGTGGAATTACTTTCGTACAGAGATGGAAACTGGCACAAAACCGGAGATTTTCAGTGATCGAACGTCAAGGATTGCTTTATATAAGCGACTTTTGACAAGCTGGAGGTCGTTGCTTACCATGCTGGCCATTTGTTCGGCTTTTATCATAGGGCTTCTCGCCTTTTTATGGCTGGGTGTAAATGCATCCTCCATTACTACATTAGGAATTCAGGTTTCCGGTGTGATTCTGCTTTTGATACTTGCGGTTTTTATTTTATATTTGCGGCTGTATCACAAAATAGGCAGAAAGCTTGAGGAGCTTGAAAAGCATTAGTACTGTATATAAAAAGCTGTAACGCGATTACTGTGAAAGCAATACGTTACAGCTTTTCTAATTCCCTATAAAGAAATCGAGGATATTCCATCCGGCATCTGTCTCCTGTTTATACAGCTCAGTATAACCGCAGCGAGTGCAGGAAACCGTGATAAATTTCTTGTTCTGTACATCGAAGATTTTTGAAAAATTACCGCCTGTTGCCTGAAATTGATCACTTTCATATTGTGTGTTACCACATTTCGGGCAGACATATTGTTTCTTCTCCATAAATACGCCTCCTTGTTTATCTGATTATATCACGGAGATACAGAAAAAGGAAGATGGCATATATCAGCAGGGAGACTTTTCATGGTGCAGGGGCAGGGCTCCATGTCCCAAAGTACACAGCCATTTTCAGCAGAAGGTAGTGGATGTATCAAAATGACAGCTCTTACCGTTGCCTGATATCGATAAAATATTGTATAATAACAGAACGAGGTGAGAACATGCTTGATTTACAGAAACATAAGGAATATTTATGGAAGTATCTGTTGACATATGGAAAAGCCAGAAAAAAGCGGGAGGACTACCGGCAGCTGGTATTTCCATTTCAAGATATCGTGATAGAGGAAGGAAAGACAGTGGAGGATTATCGCAGTGAGGCTTTAAAGCAACAGCTAGAGGCCTGCAGTTCGATAGAAGAGATATTTGATATGATTTCGCTGGAATACAAGGACTATTATTTTTTGGAAATCAGCGCTCTGTTACATGATGACCAGACACTGTATTCCCATCTTTTGAAAAAGACAATGGATACAGCCGGAATCACAGATTACATTTCCGCACACAACTACGAATATTTAATAAAATTCGCAGATGAAGAAACACAGCAGTATATCACACAAAAGCTTACACAATAACGCAAAGAACTTATGAAGCTGCGGTTTATCAGCATAAGCAAAAGGGATCAGGTACATCGTTTCTTTCGATACATTGATCCTTTTGAATTTAGCATGAGCACTGTCTGACGGGATAATAGCTTCAACTCCTTTAGCTGTTTGATTCCCTTTCCATAACAGAGGGCAGGCACCGTCATAGCGGCGATGTATATAAGAAAAAAGTACATCTGAAAAAATGATTTTATCCAGAAAAAGCGGAAAACACCATCATTACAAGAGCATTCTTTTATTAAGAAAACCACGCAGGCAAGCGTTTGTATGGAATGCTTCCCAAAGCGGTTAAGGAATTGATAAAGCCAAATACGTAAGGATACTATCATTGTCTTTGTGCATCCTACATAACAAAGTCTTCGTCCTATGCAATAAGATTTTTCTGGTTAAATTTATCGATAGTAAGTAAAACGACATTTCATAAAACCTTTGCGAAAGTGAAAACCTACGAAATGGCAACAGGGAATGCCTTATCTATAGGTTTTCATTTCAAGCTTGTCCGTTTTTCTGCTTCAGTTAAGTCGACATTAGTAAAGCTGCAGCTGTTATCCAACAGCTGTTTTTTTTATGAAATTAAATAATCTCGGTAAAACAAGTCTTTTTTGCATATTTTTCAAAAAGAACCAAGTATGGTGCAAATGCTGATAACGCTTTCAATTTGCACCAAGATGGTGCACAAAGCGAATTTATGAAGCATAGCAATTCTGAATCGTTTACGGTAAGATAAAGGTGCAAAAGAAACCGCATACAACGAAGGGAGGAATCGTTCGTGATTGACCGGATGACAGAAAAAACCATACGACTGCTGCTGGAACAAAAAGAACCGATCACCACGTCCGTGATTGCGAATGAAATCGGTGTTTCGAGAAGCAGCATCAAGCACAATCTGGATTATGTAAAGAAGACACTGCAGAAGGCAGGTGTCCTATTGAATTCCATCCCCGGTAAGGGTGTCTGGTTATCTGCGGATGATCATCAGCGAAAAGCTGTTTTACAGCTGCTACAGGAGAACAGTGATCATTCCTCATCCTATAATTACCGTAAAAAATATATACTGGATGTCTTGTTTGAATACAATTCCAGCTATACGATCCAGCTGTTTGCCGAGGAACTGAACGTGGCACGCAACGTTATTACAAAGGATTTGGAGGTGCTGGAGCAGTGGCTGTTAAAATTTGATTTAAAAATTGTGAAGAAGCGCAATATGGGAATCGGTGTGGCGGGTGGAGAGTTTAATATCCGACAGGCGATTCTGGAGAATAATAAGGAGTTCATGAATGAAATCTATGGCAGTGAACAGGTGCCGGAGGGAATGGATTACCGCATTTCAGAAAAATTCTATAACTACTTTCTGGAAATGTATGACGACTTCGATATCCTGTATCTGCAGGAGCTGTTAAAGGATGTGGAGGATGATCTGGAAATGACATTCACGGATACCGACTACTGGCAGCTTATGGAATATGTTGCCGTGACGCTGCGCAGAGTTCGCAAGGGCAATGTTATTGTGGAAAAGAATATCATGAACAAGCTGAATGTCAATAACGATCAATACACCGCCGCTAAGAATCTGTTTGATACGGCAATTCACGGTCTGCAGGCCTATCTGGGACTGGAAATCCGATGCATGGCGGCTCAGTTCATCGTCTTCAGCAACCATGGACTGGATGATGAAATCAATATGGAATACTTTGATGCGATTACCAGGGAGTTTCTGGAGCATCTCAAAGCAATCGTCGCCAACAAGCGCTTTGTGATCAGTGAGGGACTTGTCCATGATGTGAGTCTCTTTATCCAGAAAAAGAAGGCGCAGGAGACCTTCGCCATATCCAAACGGTACGATTTCCGTCAGGATATCAAGCATCGTTTTCCCAGCCTGTACGGTATTACGCTGACAACGATCGAGGAAGTGGAATCCTGCCTGAAAATCAGCTTCACGGATGATGATATCGCCTATATCGTCATGCTGATCAACAATGCAATCGATGAATCGGATCATCCGGTCAATGCCGTGTTTATCTCGGCAGCCGATTTCCATACATCCAAGTATCAGGCGAATAAAATAATGCGCAATGTGGAAAATCTGGCCATCAGCAAGATTCTGCATTATGAGGATATAAAGGAAAGCTCCATTACTAAATTTGAATTGATTATTACGACCGTACCGCTGGAGCTGAAGAAAAATGTCCTGCTTGTCAGTCGCGAAATCAGCGATGACGATCTTGAAAAGATAAGCCGGGCAATTACAGAGAAGCAGAATGTGGAAGTAGCGGATCGGGATGAAGCCTTCCAGCTGTTTGATCCGAAGCTGATTCTGTGTGATGTGAATGCCAAGCGAAAGGAGGATGTCATATCCAGAGGCTGTCAGCTGCTCTATGAAAAAGGATATGTGAAAAAAGGTTTTGAGAAGAAGATATGGGAGCGGGAGAAGACAACACCGACTTCTATTGGAAACAGTATTGCAGTACCGCATGGCTATAAGACATATGTGAAAAAAAGCGGCATTGTTGTCATGCGTTTAAAGCGTCCGATGAACTGGACATACGAGGATCGTATTGAGATTGTATTTTTAATGGCCATTGATTTCAATACGCAGTCCGAAGTATATAACTTTTTCCAGCAATTCTATGCATTCATTGATGATCGATCAAATATCAAGGCCTTGAAGAATGCAAGGGATGAAATGGAAATCTGGGAGATTCTGCAGCAGAGTGGAATCACCGCATAGAAAGTGAGGAATACGATGAGATTTGGAGTAGATACCTTTATCTGGAGTGAAGTGTTTTCAGAGAAGGATTTGTGGGTCATCACCAAGGCGGAGGAGCTGGGCTTTTCTACCATCGATATCGCCATTGCCCATCCGGAAACCTTTCCTACTGCTTTGGTAAAGGCAGAGCTGGCAAAGACGAAGCTGGAGGTTGTCACAACAACGACTCTGGACGCAAAGACGAATTTGATTTCTCCGGATGAGGCAATCCGTAAAAACGGGGTGGAGGCTCTCAAAAGACTGGTGGATATCAACAAAGAATTAGGCAGTACCATCCTCGGCGGTGTGAATTATGCCGGCTGGGGCTGTCTGAGCGGGAAACCGAAGACGGATGAGGAATGGAACCATTCTGTGGAAGCGATGCGTGAAGCTGCCCAGTATGCGAAGGAAACACATCCGCAGCTGCGAATATGCGTGGAGCCGGTGAATCGCTTTGAAACCCACTTCATCAATACTGCAAAGGAGGGCGTACGCTATTGCAAGGCGGTTGGCACCGGAAACATGGCAGTGCATCTGGACTGCTTCCACATGATCCGCGAGGAGACCAGCTATAGGGAAGCGGCCGAAGTGTGTGGAAAAGCGTATCTGGGCTATGTGCATGTATGTGAAAACAACCGCGGTATCCCGGGAACGGGACTGGTACCGTGGGAGGAATTCTTCACAGCATTACATGACATCGGATATGAGGGACCCTGTGTCATTGAATCCTTTGATCCAAGCTTTGAAGAACTGAATGCGAACTGTGCCATATGGCGTAAATTTGCGGATACCGGAGAAGAGCTGGCTGTACAGGGATTAGCCAATTTAAAGCGTATTGCCGCCGGGCTGGGCGTATAAACAGCAGACATATTAAGGAGGATATATAGAAAATGTTAGTGAACATGAAAGAAATCTTGAAGGAAGCAGAAGAAAAGGGGTATGCCATCGGCTGTATCAACACACCGAATATGGAAACACTGCGTGCGGTTGTGGATGCGGCTGAGGAGCTGAATGTGCCGATCATTATCGACCATGCGCAGGTACATGATCCACTGATTCCCATGGAAAGCATTGGTCCAAAGATGGTGGAGTATGCAAAGCAGGCAAAGGTGCCGGTATGTGTGCATCTGGATCATGGCAGTGATTACAGCTTCGTCATGCGTGCGATCCGCTGTGGCTTTTCCAGCATCATGTATGATCTGAGTGCGCTGCCGTTTGAAGAAAACATGGCAAAGCTGAAGGAATTTACGAAAATTGCTCATGATTTAAACATCACAGTGGAAGCTGAATTGGGTATTATGACTAGCACGGAAGAAGACTCTCATGGAGGAAGCATTGGCTGGACACATGAAAGCATCAAAAAGACCTTCACCGACCCACAGCAGGCAGCGGAATTTGCGAGAGAAACCGGTGTGGATGCACTGGCGGTGTGCTTTGGAACAGCGCATGGCATCTATGCGGAACCGCCGCTACTGGATATCGAGAGAGTGAAGGCAATCCGTGCTGCAATGCCGAAGGAAACGCGCGTGGTCATGCATGGAGGCAGCGGAGTAGACGAAGAGCAGGTACGTGCAGCGATCACAGCAGGTTGTTCCAAGGTCAACTATTACAGCTACATGGCAACAGCCGCAAGCAGGCATATCCAGGAATACCTGAACGAACGGGATGGAAAAGCCTTCTGGCATGAGGTGGAAGAGGAAAGCTACCGCTTTATGAAAGAATATGCAAAGGGAGTACTGACTGTATTCAAAAACGGAAAGTAGCACCGGGGGTGAGGAATCGTTATGAACGAAGTAAATTTATCGAAGGTTTTGATCAGGGATACCGTTCTGCTGGATGTCGAGCCGTTTACGGATAAGGAAACCATGTTTGAAACACTGGCCGCAAAATTCGAGGCAGCCGGTATCGTGACAGATGCAAAGCAATATATCAAAGCGCTGGAGGAAAGGGAAACCCTGGGTTCCACCTATATGGGAAACATGATTGCACTGCCGCATGGCAAATGCGATGCTGTAGTAAAACCGGGGATAGGCTTCTGCCGCTGCAAGCAGACATTCCGCTATTGCTCCCATGATGAGGAGGGCGATGTACGCTATGTCTTCATGCTGGCGATTGCCGCTAATCAAAGCTCAGATCAGTATCTGCGGGTGCTTGCCACACTGGCCGGGCTGTTGACGCATGAAGAATTTATCGAAGTACTGGAGCATGCACAAAGCTATGAAGAAATCATTCAGGCTATCAATACCCTGCAATCGAATTGTGCGTAAGGAACACAATGGGAACGGAAAGGAAGGTGAATTTTATGAAAATTGTTGCAATTACATCCTGTGCAACCGGCATCGCTCATACGTATATGGCCGCAGAGGCTATTAAAAAGGAATGCAAAAAGAAGGGGTATGCGTGCAAGGTGGAGATGCAGGGAGCTTTAGGGATTGAAAACAAGCTCTCGGAAAAGGATATCAAGACGGCAGACCTGATCGTTTTTGCCAATGACGTGGGAATCAGTAAGGCAGAACGCTTTGACGCTTATAAGGATAAGATTGTCAGACATACACCGCATCAGGTGATTCAGAAGCCGGATATCATTTTCGAAACACTGAAATAATTCATACAGTATGTTATTTAGGAGGACGAAAAAAGTCATGAAAGAAAAACTTAGTGAAATAAAAGGGGCACTGTTGACAGGTGTTAGCTATATGCTGCCATTCGTTATCGCCGGAGGAATACTGATTGCTCTGGGCTTCGCCATTGGCGGTTATGACATTCCCAATTCCGTGGAAGAATATGGGAACTTCGCTTCAACCATCTTCTGGTTAGGAAAAAAGGCATTTGCCTTAATGGTGCCGGTTCTGGGTGCCTATGTCGCCTATTCCATTGCGGATAAGCCCGGTATTGCTGTCGGTATGGTCGGCGGTGCACTTGCGGATATGCAGGGGTCCGGCTTCCTTGGTGCCCTGATTGCAGGTATCATTGCCGGTTACCTTGTGAATCTGTTAAAGAAAATCAATCTGCCGATGGCATTGAAATCACTGCTGCCAACACTGATTATTCCAATCATCGGGGTAGGGGCAATCGGTTTGATCATGGTATACGTTATTGGTACACCGCTATCCGCATTAACAACGGCTTTAACCGATATGCTGAACTCTCTGGGAACCGGAAATCTTGTCCTGCTGGGTATCATCCAGGGCTGTATGCTTGCCTTTGATATGGGTGGTCCCTGCAATAAGGTTGCCTATGCCTTCGCGCTTGCTGCTATGGATGCCGGAAACTACATGCCGATGGCAGCGAACTTTATCGGCAGTATGGCACCTCCGCTGGCAATCGCGGTTGCGGCACTGGTCGCAAAAAACAAATTTACAAAGGAGGAACGTGCAGCGGTACCCGGTCTGTTTGCCGGAGCATTCGGTATGATCACCGAATTCGCCATTCCGTTTGCGGCCGCAAATCCACTGACGGTAATTCCTTCTCTGATGGCAGGCTCCGCAGTAGGCTGTGCATTATCCTATGTATTCGGATTGACCATGCGTGCACCGCATGGCGGCTTGTTTGTACTGTTCGCATTGAATAACGCACTTCTGTTTATTGTAGCACTTCTGATTGCCGGCGCAGTCAGTGCAGCTTTACTGATCCTGCTGCGGAAGCCTGCAGTAGAAGCTGAAGAATAGGAAAGGACACAGGACTATGGCAAAACTATTTGATATCATGGGGAATTTCCCCTTTAAAGCAGAGGATAAGAAACCGACGCTGATTCGCAAGAGCGAGTATTCCACAGCGCTGTATCCACCCAACAACGCATTTACCTCTGACAACACCTTTACGATGGTTACGACGGATACCTTCATGCTCGGTATCTATGAGCTGGGTCCGGGCGGTGTCTTCGCACCGCTGGATATCCATCCCGGTGATGAATCCTATTACATCCTGAACGGTCCGGTCGTACAGCGAAGCGGAAACGGACAGTTTGCTTATCTGGAAACTGGAGAAGGGCTGTTCATGCCGGAGGGTGCATGGCACTGCTGTCACAATTTCTCCGATCAGAAGGCAAGGATCCTGTATTTCATCACACCGAAGGCATGGAGTGAGTCAATTCCGCCTGCTGTGATCCCAAGCGATGAGGAAACGAAGTTCTATAAGGGACCAAACAACGATACACTTCCGGATATGCGTGGAAAGATTCAGGATATCTCCCGTCAGGGCTGTACGGATGATATCGGTGCATGGCCGGTAGATCCCAGGGAAGCAAGAGAAACCGGTGCGGTCTATGCGGTCCGGGATTTTGAAAAGCTGAACAATGTGCATGGAACCAAGCATCCGATGCTGATGCGCTTTATCACCAGCAATGATTACGGTCACTTTGGGGAATTCATACTGCCGGCAGGCGGCTATGGACCAAGATGCTCCGATCCGGATACCCATGAAGGGGATGCGGCACTGTATTGTGTAGAGGGCCCGGTAACAGTCAATCTGGTCGATCTGGAGGAAAGCTTCGTACTGGAGCCGGAGGATACCTTCTTTATCCCGTCAGGAGTGAAGTATCAGCTGGTGAACTTTGAAAATCATCCGGTAAAAACGGTTTTCGCAATCACGAAGCTGTAGCTGGCAGGGAAGGCCGTGAGTGAATCGCTTGCGGCTTTTCTTCCTATCCGGCAGAGGAGCAAAGGATAGGATATATTGAGACAAACGGATGTTACTTGCGGGCAACTCGCAGGGAGGAAAGGAGCACTTATGAAGCTGGTAATCGGATGTGATGAGGCGGCATACCGCCTGAAGGAAGCAATGAAGGAAACTATCATACAGCTGGGGCATGAGGTGAAGGATATCGGGGTCTATCATGAAGCGCCGTCCCTGTATCCGGACATTGCGCAAAAGCTGTGCGCATGTATCACGGATGGAAGCTGTGAACGCGGTATCCTGCTGTGCGGGACCGGTATCGGTATGGCGATCACTGCCAATAAGATTCCGGGTATCCGTGCGGCGGTCGGACATGATCTGTTCTCTGTGGAGCGCAGCATCAAATCCAATGACTGTCAGGTGCTGTGCATGGGAGCAAGAGTCATAGCAGCGCAATATGCAAGGCTGCTGGTGGAACGCTGGCTGGAATGCAGCTTTGCCGGCGGTGCCAGTGCTGAAAAGGTGGCACGTATCATGGAAATCGAACAGGAATACAGAAGATAAGGAGGTGCAGGGAATGCAGAGAATCATCAATGATCCCAACATGGTCGTAGAGGATATGCTGAAGGGATTTGCGAAATGTCATCGGGATATCATCCATGTGGATGAAGAAAATCCCAGAGTCGTCATCAGCAATTCCTTCAATAAACAGAAAAAGGTGGGTATCGTAACCGGAGGAGGGAGCGGACATAAACCGGCCTTCATCGGCTACTGCGGAGAACATATGGCAGATGCGGTCGCTGTGGGGGAAATCTTTTCCTCACCGACAGCCAAGAGCTTCTATGACAGTATCCGTGCGGTGGATCAGGGCATGGGAGTGGCAGTGCTGTATGGCAATTATGCCGGAGATAATATGAACGTGAAGATGGCGATGGAGCTTGCAGAGGATGATGACATCGAGGTAAGAACCGTAGTGGCGAATGACGATGTGGCAAGTGCGCCGAAGGAAGACATCACCAAGCGAAGAGGTGTGGCGGGGGAAATCTTTCTATGGAAGGTCGGCGGAGCGAAAGCGGCACAGGGAGCTGATCTGGATGCGGTCATCTCTGCCGCACAAAAGGCAATCGAGAATACAAGAAGCGTGGGTGTCGGACTGGGACCGTGTACAATACCGGCAAACGGAAAGCCGAACTTCCAGATCGAGCCGGGAACGATGGAGTTTGGAATCGGACATCACGGAGAGCCGGGCGTATGTGTAAAACCGCTGGGGTCCGCGAAGCAGATGGCACAGGAGATGGTGGATATGGTCATCCGCGATGTACCGTTTCAAAGCGGGGATGAGGTGGCGGTACTGGTGAGCGGTCTGGGGGCAACGCCTGTCATGGAGCAGTATATCTTCTATCATGAGGTGGAGGAGCTGTTACAGCAGGCAGGTATCCGGGTATACCGTTCGTATGTGGGGAACTATTTCACGTCACTGGAGATGAATGGTGTAACGCTGACGATGATGAAGCTGGATGAAGAATTGAAAGAATGTCTGGATATGGATTGTGCATGTGTGGGACTGACACAGGTGAGGAGACCGTGATGGAATATATCCGAAATGAGAAGAATGTGAAGATAGCGGAAGCGATATGTGAAGCGATCCACGAGAATGCAGCATATCTGAGTGAGATCGACGGTGCAATCGGAGACGGGGATCACGGAGTCAATATGAACAAGGGGTTTCTGATGGCGAAGGAGCGGCTTCGTGCGGATATGAGCTTTTCCGAGAGCATGAAGACGATCTCGCGGACGCTGGTGATGGATATCGGAGGAAGCATGGGTCCGATCTACGGAACGATGTTTTCAAGAATTGCAAGAGCGTGCAAACAGGAAGCGAAGCTCACAAAGGAGGTATTCCTAAAAGCACTGCAGGATGCCTTACAGGGCTTGCAGGAGCTGGCAGGGGCAAAGGAAGGCGATAAAACACTGATTGACACCCTTGCACCGGCGATAAGGGCATATGAGCAGGCGATGCAGGAAGGCAGAAGCTATGCGGCATGCCTGTGTGCGCTGCAGCAGGGAGCCGAGGCAGGCAGGGAACACACAAAGGAGCTTGTGGCAAAGATTGGAAGAGCAGCAAGACTGGGAGAGCGAAGCCGCGGCTATCTGGATGCGGGAGCGACGAGCTGCTGTATCATTCTAACGACGATGGCGCATCAGATGTGCGCGGATATCCTAGAGGAATAGCAGCGGGAAAGATGCAGAATAGTTATGTGAGGTCTGTATCTTTTTCTTTGCATAGCAATGAAAGCAGCGCAAACGGATTATCGGATTTGCATGAAGAAGACAGGGATGTTATCATATGACTGTGGAACATCGCCATAGCAAAGGCTGTCTGTATACATGGATAGGAAGGAAAATGACTGATTTAGCAGCTCTGCATTCGTTCTGATGGCATATGTCATGCCGTGCGATTCAGCCGATACGGAGAATGACGGCAAACAGCGCTTTCTGAATAGGCGGTAAGATAAAGGAGAATGGAAAATAATGATACAGCATATGGATCAAATAGCAGAGGAGTTTATATCGCAGGACACGCATGGACTCATTACAAAAGCAATTGGTGCAGCCGCAGGCAGCGAACGGCTGTATGTGAACATTGATCGAATTCCGCCGGAAAGCTTCAGCACAAAGTATCACAGCCATTCCCAGCAGGAGGAGTTCTTTCTTGTTCTATCCGGAAATGGGACTGTGCGGCTGAATGATAAAAGCTGTCCTGTTACAAAGGGTGATTTTTTCGCAAAGCCCTCCGGACAGAATATTGCGCATTCCATATACAATTTTGGCGATACCGATTTGATACTACTTGACATAGGGACGGTAGAGCAGGAGGATACCTGTTATTATCCTGATGAAGATATGTATCTTTTGAAGTCAAACGGGCAGCGAAGAATCATAAGCGGATCTGATTTTAACAAGGAATGGACAACAGAACCCAATGCGGATGAATCAGGGACATTGTAAAAGCTCATCGTTTACACCCTATGCAATAACGGATGAATCATGGAGCGTTATGTATTGTATTTGTGAAACCGTCTCATTGCATGCAGAAAGAAAACGTATTATGCTTAGTGCAGGAGGTGGCAACCATGGCAAATGAAGACAAAAAGGATTTCAACGCTATGCTGCATGACAGCAAGGATATGCCAAAGATGAAAATCATTACAGATACCGAAAGCATTAAAAAGTACGGAGGCAGTCGTATGTATTTTGCACCGCCTATCGACTATGACACGCTTATGCGCAGAGTACCCTTCGGCAAGGTGACAACTGTCGGGGAGCTTCGTGATTATTTCGCACGAGTGAGTCATGCGGATTTTACGGAGCCGATCACTGCCGGTATTTTCGTTTCCATTGCGGCATGGGCAAGTGTTCAGCGAAGGGATGATCCAACCCCCTACTGGAGAACGCTGAAGGCTAACGGAGAGCTGAATGCCAAATATCCCGGAGGTGTGAGTGCGCAGAAGGAAAAACTGGAGGCGGAGGGCCATACGGTAATTTGCAGGGGAAGAAAAAATATCCGTTATTTTGTAAAGGATTATGAAAATGCTCTCTTTGATTTCACACAAGGCGAGCAGGCTTCCTGATACTTATAGGAAGGATATGCGCTAACAGCAGCAGGGATGGACAAGAGGATGATTTTCACGGACAGCAGGTAAGGCATGTATTGGATCTGCTGTCTTTTTTTTGCTCTGTGCAGGGAAAAAGCGCTGTAAACAAGTGCGTTTCAGCTATGCTTGTCCGCTGCTTCCACATCTTCATCCTTGTACTATATGGTATAAGCTTAAAACCATGTGGATTAGACCACTTGGACCATGGTATAAACCATAAGAATAAGCGGTTTCATAAAAAAATATCACAAGACTGCAACAGCAATCACAAATTGTGTTAAAAAATAAAAAGTGGAAATAATGCGATAAATAAAGGGTTATTTGCTTTTTTCAGAGATTGTCTGCGGCGTTTGAACAGAAAAAATTAGAAATTTAGAAAGAAAACGCTTGCATTATTTAAAGGGGTGTTGTATCATATGAGTGTACCAAGTGGTATAGACCACTAGAAAGGGGTAAAACTCATGACAAATATCTTACTTGTATGCTCTGCAGGAATGTCAACCAGTATGATGGTTAAGAAAATGCAGGAAGCAGCGGCAGAGAAAAAAATCGAAGCAGAAATATGGGCTGTCGGTGATGCGGATGCTGTCAACAATGTAGAAAAAATGGACGTTATGCTTCTGGGACCTCAGGTTCGTTTCCTGGAATCCAAAATGAAGGCGATTGCAGGAGGAAAACCGGTTGCAGTCATCGACATGCAGGCATACGGCACCATGAACGGAGCGAAGGTTCTGGAACAGGCGTTAAAGCTTCTTGGGATGTAAAATCCCTCACAATGGCATTGTCACTATCGGTAACAGGTGGCTCCTTTTACCGGACAGTGTAAAATAATTCATTTTTAGGAGGAGAAAGAAAAATGGAAAAATTCACAGCGTGGATGGAGAAACATTTTGTGCCGATTGCGGCGAAAATCGGTTCTCAGAAACATCTGGTAGCGATTCGTGATGGATTCATCGGTATCATGCCAATTACCATGGCAGGTGCTGTCGCTACATTATTAAACGTATTCTTCCGTGATCTGCCAAACAATTATCTGCCGGACTGGCATATTGCAGAAACATTCCAGTGGCTGATTGGAATCAACGGAAATGTATGGTGGGGAACACTGGCAATGCTGGCCATTGCATTTGCATTTTCCTTCGGTTACCATCTGGCTAAGGCCTATGATGTGAACCCGCTTGCTGGAGGTCTTGTTGCACTGGCTTCCTTCGTTACGATCTTAGCACAGAGCGCTACCTTCAACTATCAGCTTCCTGATGTTGCAGTTGATGCACTGAACACATTAAAGAGTGCAGGACTGGATGTTGCGTTGAATGACACGAAAGATGCTATATTACTGTATAATGCTACCGGCTGGGGCTTCCTGCCATATGCTTGGACAAACTCCGGTGGTCTGTTCTCTGCATTGATTATCGGTCTAATTTCTGTTATCATTTATGCGAAACTGATGATTAAGAAAGTTACCATCAAGCTGCCTGAGCAGGTACCACCAGCAGTATCCAAAGCATTCGCTGCAATTATTCCGGGTACCATCGCTATCTACACTGCAGGTATCATTCAGTTCTTATGTACAGAATTCTTAGGAAACGGTCTGCCTGAGCTGATCAACCAGTATCTGCAGATTCCATTCCAGAACCTGTCACAGGGTCTTGGCGCTATCATCATTCTTGTATTTGCTGTACAGGTATTCTGGTTCTTCGGTCTGCACGGACCAAACGTACTGGCTCCAATTCTGGACGGTGGATATATTCCATTGCTGAACGACAATACAAACATCTACAATACTGCTATGGCTGCAGGAAAATCACTGAATGATGTTGTTGACCAAATGTTCGTATGGACACGTGGTTCCTTCGATGCCTTTGTATGGATGGGTGGCTCCGGATGTACCATTGCACTGCTGATTGCCATCATGATCTTCTCCAAGAGAGACGATGCAAGAGCAGTAGCAAAACTGAGTCTGCCAATGGGCTGCTTCAACATCAACGAACCGGTTATCTTCGGTCTGCCAATCGTATTAAACCCTATCTACTTTATTCCTTGGCTGATTACACCGGTTATTCTGGCAACAATCGCTTATCTTGCAACAGCTTCCGGACTGATCCCACCGGTATTCATCACAGTACCTTGGGTAGTTCCACCAGTAATCTATGCAATCCTGGCAACAGGTGGTAGTCTGATGGCCGGAGTTATCGCCGCAATCAACCTGGTTGTAGCAGTGCTCTGCTGGATTCCGTTTGTTATCGTTGCAAACAGAATGAACAACGTAGAAGAATAAAAACTATAGCAACAAAAGTAAATAGAAAGGGAAGAGGATATTTACTCTTCCCTTGCTTACTATAAGGAGGACAATATGGAAGGTTTAGAACTGATCTGTTTTGAAATTATCTCTAGCGTGGGAATGGCACGTTCACTTTACATCGAAGCCATTCAGGAAGCGAAAGCCGGAAATTTCGAGCAGGCACAGGAGCTTATCAAGCAGGGGGATGAATCCTTCACCGAGGGACACCATTCCCATGCAAAGCTGATTCAGCAGGAAGCCGGCGGGGAAGCCACACAGATGACGCTGCTGCTGACACATGCTGAGGATCAGCTGATGAGTGCGGAGGCATTTAAAATCCTGTCTCAGGAATTCATGGATTTATATAAGGAAATCAAAAAGTAATTAAAAATAAGGGAAACAAGAGGTGAACAGAATGATATACATCAGTTGCGGATTAAATCAGGAATTTATTATTGATCTGCTGGAGAAGACAACGGAGGAAGGCGTCAGCTTCAAATATGAGGGAAAAACGGGAATCAAGCTTGCATTTCACGTAAACACAGAGGATCTTGACAAGGCATGTGCAATCGCCAAGAAAACCATCAAGGCTACACCAATCGGTAGCGTAATGTACTTTCAGGTAACTACAAAATAAAAAAGCGAACAACATAGGAAAAAGGTGATATTTATGACACGCTGGGGCTTATTTGCTGTAACAATCGGCTGCATCATCATGATGTATTCTCAAACTTATAATGACTTTTCACAAAAAATATTGTATTGTATTTGTGGTGTCACTGTTTTATGTCTGGGAGCCTTTATGGTATACAAGGACAAAAAGAACGTTAAAAAGAAATAAAAGGAGAAGCACATGATCAAAGTAGAAGAAAAATTGTATGTGAATGCGGATGTTTTTTTCGATAAAATCGCAGAGTCAATTGCATACGATATCACAGCATCAACGGGTAAGAATATTCGACCGAAGCAGATTCACAAAGGGTTTTCCTACACGAAGGATATGAAAAACAAGATGAAGCGTGAAGGAAAGGTCAAGGTCACGATTACGGATTTTGAAGCTCCGCGGATTTACAAGGCGAAATTCGAAAGCAGTCAGGGTATCAATACAATTTCCTATGAAATTGAACAGCTGGATGAAGATCATATCGGTGTAACGTATATGGAAGATTTTTCCGGAGCCAGCGGAGCGAAGAGCGTGAATTTTAAAATCATGTCCTTCTTCTATAACCGCGGGGCAAAAAAGAAGGCAGTTAAGCTGCTGCGTAACATGGAAAGCTACATTCAGAACGAAGCAAAAGAGAAGTCAGAAGCAACCGAATCGTAATAGTATTGGCTGCTTGTCAAAGGAGGAGCTAATCATGGCTAGATTAGGAATTTCTCTTTATCCGGAGCATTCAACTCTGGAGAAAGATAAAGCATATGTGACACTTGCCGCAAAATACGGATTCAAACGAATCTTTACCTGCCTGCTGAGTGTAGATAAGGAACGCGAGGAAATCCTTGCGGAATTCAGAGAATTGATCGACCACGCACATTCCTATGGAATGGAAGTCATCCTGGATGTTGCGCCGTTTGTATTTGAGAAGCTGCATGTTTCTTATGATGATCTGTCATTTTTCGCAGAGATGCATGCCGACGGTATTCGTCTGGATGAAGGATTTGATTCATTGAAGGAAGCTTTGATGACCTATAATCCACAAAATTTGAAAATCGAAATCAACGCAAGTCTGGGTACGAAATATCTGGACAATATTATGAGCCATTATCCAAAGCTGGAAAATATCATCACCTGTCATAACTTTTATCCGCAGCGCTACAGCGGAATCAGCTATGAGCATTTTGAAAAATGCAGTCAGGACATTAAGGATTTGAATATTAAAGTCGCTGCCTTCGTATCCTCTCAGGAAGAGGGAACCTATGGCCCATGGCCGGTGAATGAGGGTCTGTGTACTTTGGAAATACACCGTGACCTGCCAATCGATGTGCAGGCAAGACATTTGTTTGCCACAAGACTGGTGGATGATGTCATCATCGCAAATGCTTATGCGAGTGAGGAAGAGCTCTCTACGCTTTCAAAAATTGATCCCGGTAAGCTTACCTTTAAGATTGATTTTGAAGCGGATCTTCACCCGACAGAAGAAAAGATCCTTTACGAGCACCCGCATTTTGTTCGTGGAGATATGAGCGAGTATATGGCGAGAAGCACCATGCCGCGTGTTACCTACGCTAAGGAAAGCGTTCCGCCAAAGAATACAAGAGATTTAAAACGTGGTGATGTCGTCATTGTAAATGATGAATATTCCCGTTATAAAGGAGAATTGCATATTGTGTTGAAGGATATGCCGAATGATGGAAGAAAAAATGTCATCGGTCATATACCGGAGGATGAGAACATGCTGCTGGATTATATCAAACCATGGAAATCCTTCGGCTTCATGCGCTAGTATCAGGAAAGAGGTGAAACTATGGCAACTCCTATCTATCGGAAAATCAAAGACCTAATTATGCAGGAAATTGAAGATAAGGCTGCCAATTCACCTATTGATTCAGAACGTGACATGGCGGTTCGCTTCGATGCGAGCCGTATGACTGTGCGTAAAGCAATCGATGAGCTTGTTGATGAGGGTTTCCTCTACCGCGATAAAAACAAGGGAACCTTTGTCGCAGACCGCAAGCTGCTGAAGAAGAATACAGCTGCGGAAATGCTGCAGGAAGAAATCAGCGAGTTCATCGTCATGTATTTTAATGTAAAGGATGCCGCAGACATTGCACCGATACTGGAAATCGATCAGGATGATCAGGTGTTGAGCGTTGTTCGGCTGAATACCGTCAATTCCAAGCCGACCAGCGTTGAGGAGATCTTCTTTATTCGAAACCAGATATCCGATGCAGATATGAAAAATCTGAAAAATCTGCTGGATATGAACGATTATGTAAAAAACGGACGTGTTACGCAAAAGTTCATACCCATGCTGGTTCCGGTTCAGTTTGCGAATCTGCTGAAAATCAAGATGAACACTCCCATCATCCGTGTGGAGTCAGTAATCAGTAGTATGAGCGGGAAACCGCTCGTTTATGTCCGTGCTTATAATAACCCTTTCGAAAATGTGATAGAAATTACCTTATAATATGATGAGACGCACCCGGTAGCCCAGCCGGGTGTTTTTATACACGGATTCGTATATGGAATATGTGATGGGAGTATGCCGCAGCATCTGCAAATAAAGCTGTCTTCTGTAACCGATTACAAATGTTAATTGACGTCTACCTTTAAGCGCATTAAAATAGGAAGTGATAAAACATAATACGCCGTAATGCCTGATGAGTAAGGAAGGAGGTATTGGATCGAAACAGCATAGGAGAGTATGCGATAGCAATCGGATATACAAAGGGAAGTATCCGATGTGTTACCTATAACGGTGATGGCTGTCAGTGGAATGATTGAAAAATCAGTAGCTCATAACCCGGAGTGGATCACCGGTTTGGGCGTAGGTATTCATTTACTTATACTTTATGAAATACGTACAAAACAGCAGCTTTTGCTGTTTTTTTGTGCATTATACGACCATATTGCCTAAAAAACAAGCTATACATAAATGTATACTATTTGAGATAGCGAGAGGGAAAGAGCATGACAAAGATTATGATAGCTGAGGATCAGCAGTTAATTCGCGAGAGCCTGAAAATCATTCTGGACTCTATCGAGGGGTTTGCAGTGACTACTGTTGTAGGAAATGGGGAAGAGGTATTGCAGCATCTGGAGATAAAGCGTGTTGATATGATCCTGATGGATATTCGTATGCCGGTTATGGACGGTGTGGAATGCACACGTATCGTGAAAGAGAAATATCCGAATGTCCGTGTTCTGATTTTAACAACCTTTGTTGATGATGAATATGTAATGAAGGCACTTGCCTATGGTGCCAACGGTTATATCCTCAAAGGGGTTTCACTCGGTGAGCTGAAATATGCCATCGAAACCACAATGGAGGGCGGCAGTGTTCTGAATCCGTATGTCGGTGCAAAAATGATTCATATGATGCATACTGAAAAAGGGCTGAAGATGGAGAACCAGGACCATAAGCGCGTGAATCAGTGTGTAAGGAAGCTGAGTGCACGGGAGTGGGATATCATCAATGCCATAGCAAAGGGGATGTCCAATCGTGAAATCGCTGAAAAGATGATTTTTACAGAGGGAACGATACGAAATTATCTAAGTATCATTCTGGAGAAGCTGCAGCTCAGAGATCGTACGCAGCTGGCGATATGGTATCTTCAAAGCGGGGCAAAACTGCGGCATGCCTGCTGATATGGGAGGATCCACGCAGGAATTAGCTACAAAGAGTTTAACGAATGTCAATGTAAGTGATTACAAAATACACTGGGTTGGCATTTTCTCTTTCGATATACTTTAAACAGAACATCAAAAAGATGTCTGAAGGATGAAAAAAGGAGAGATCGTATGACGAGAAAAACGACAAGAATGCTGACAGCCTTACTGTCATGCTCCATGGCAGTAACCAATGTAGTACCTTTTCATGTAATGGCTGAAACTGCTCCGGGTGATCCGCAGGAGGAGCAGGTACCTTCAACAAAGAATCAGGAGCAGGATACAAAAGAAACAGCGCCTGTCTCATTGACAAATTTCAAGGGGGATCATGTTCGCAGTGAGGGCGGCAAGGTGATGCTGGATAATACCGGTGGTGACAATTTTGCAATGAGTGAAGATAGTAAGGTAATTGCGGATGATTTTCACTATAGTGCAGATTTGACAATCAAAAGCGGTGATGCGCAATGCGCTGCACTGCTGGTCGGTGTGGGAGATCGAAATGATCCCAGCAAGGCATGGAGAGCCGCAAATGTCATCAGGCATGAGGGAGAAAACAAAATGCGCATGTTCCGAGTGCCCGGGGATCATAATTATCAGCCCATGCAGGTATTAAATGACTATGATTCTACAAAAACGGTACATCTGGATTTGGATATAAAGGCAAACGGGGACTTTACCTACAAGGTGACCAGTGAAGGCGGCAGTGAAAATGTGATGAGCGGAAATATGGATGATTGGGCCGGCGGATATATCGGAGTGTTAACCTTTCAGACAGAGGCAGAGCTATCCAATATTCAGTTTACAGATCGAACCGTGAGGGCGGATGATAGCTTATTCCATACAACACTGGAAAATCTGCGAGGTTTGCAGGGAAGCTGGAAAATCACAGAAAAAGGTATGCACTCACAGGGAAGCGGTGATAACTTTGCAATCTCCGATACGAAAATAGAAAACTTCGAGTATTCCGCCAACATCAACAATCTGGATAAAAAGGGTGCCGGGGCACTGATGTTCCGTGTACAGAATCCCGATAATCCACAGGCAGGATGTTATGTGATCAATGCGGATTACACACATAATATTTTCAAGCTGTTTGAATTTCCGACAGGCGGCAGTATTGCCGAGGTTCCTTTGAGCGATGTGGAGCCAAATGCAGACGGCTCCTATGATATCAAGGTAATCGTCGTTGGTGAAGACATCTACGTTTATGCCAACGGAAAGGGAATCATGCGTGAAAAGGACAGCCGTCATAAGGGGGAATCCTATCTCGGACTGCTGACATGGGATGGAAATATCGAATATCAGAATCTGAATCACAAGGCCGCAAGTGAGCTTCCTGCTGTTGAAGAGGCGAAGCTGAGTGATTTCAAAATATTAACGAATGGTGTGACGATTACGCCAACGTTTGATCCGAATGTGAAAAACTACGGTATGGATATCCCGGCAGGAGTGGATCGTGTCGTGATAAAGCCGGAATCCAGCGGGGATGTTTACATTACGCTGAAGGATCGTAACAACAAGGTGACAAAGGAAAAGCAAAAGGTTACGGATACCTTTACCTTGACAGCAGAGGACTTTGATATGAATTTCCTGAACATGGGAGTTACCATTGAAAAGGACGGATTTTCTGAGAATATCAATTTTGCTGTAAATAAATGGCTGTCAACAGAAGAGCTGGCACAGCAGCCGTACCGCGCGCAGTTCCATGTGACACCGCAGATCAATTTTATGAATGATCCCAACGGCATGGTGTATGATTCCACCGACGGCTACTGGCATTTATTCTATCAGTATTCGCCAAACAACAACTTCTACAAGCAGTCGCAGGCACATGTCCGTTCCAGGGATCTCGTTCACTGGGAACAGCAGCCGCTGGGTCTGCAGATTGATGAACACGGTCTGATTTTCTCCGGTTCCGCTGTAGAGGATAGTGAAAACACATCCGGCTTATTCAACAACAAGCCGGGAGAATCCAAGCTGGTATCTATCTATACATATCATGATGAAAAGACAGGAAAACAGTCGCAGGGAATCGCATCCAGTAAAGACCATGGAGTTACCTGGCAGAAATATGCAGGGAATCCGGTAATACCAAATGAAGGAAACACGCTCTCCGGAAATGATTTCCGTGATCCGAAGGTGTTTAAAATTGATGGGGACGCCAAGGATAAATGGTATATGGTGACAGCCGGGGGAGCAGCACAGATTCACGTTAGCGATGACCTGATTCACTGGGAAAAGTCGCAGCCGCTGAAATACAAAAATGGAGAACAGATTCTTTCGGAGTGTCCTGGATTGATTCCGGCAAAGGTAAACGGAACAGGAGAAACAAAATGGATTTATAACGGAAGTGCCGGATTCTATGTGGTGGGAAGTATGAAACCGGATGAAAACGGAATTTATAAATGGACTGCGGAATCAGATAAAATAGATATTGATTCCAATGCCAATCCATGGGGCGGTTTTGGAAAATATGCAACAATGACATTCTATCGGGACGGTACCGGAAAAAACCGTCAGATTGGAATCAGCTGGCTGCAGGACTTCATAGAATTTGATGGCAAAACCTATAAGGGACTGCAGTCTCTTCCACAGGAGTACGGATTGAAGCAGGACGCAGACGGCAACTATATCGTTACATCAAATGTCGTGGAGGAAGTGGATAAGCTGAGAGATACAAAGCATATACTGTATCAGACAGAAAATAAAAAGGTTTCCTCATCCGATGCCAATATTCTGCGAGGCGTATCCGGCATCCGCTATGATCTGGAAGGGAAATTCACGCTGGGAACCGCAAAGGAATTCGGATTTAAGCTGCGCAAGGGAAATGGAAAGGAACTGATTTTCAAATATAACAGGGAAACACAAAACATGTATGTGGATGGCAGAAATGCAGGCTATCATGTAAACAGTGGTAATTTCTCCTATACCCTGAAACCGCTGGATGGGAATAAGGTTAAGCTGCGTATCATCATCGATCAGGGTGCTGTGGAAGCGTTTGGAAACGATGGAGAGGCCAATATTTCTACCGCTATGTATCAGGAAAACAGCAATATCGGTATGGAATTCTTCTGTGATGATGGAGATGTTACGATTGATCAGCTGAAGATTTATGATATGAAGTCCATGTATACCGGCAAGTCAGGCTCTGAATCGGAAGCACCGCAGCTATATCTGTCAGCACCGCGGGAAGCACAGGTTCATACGGAATTCCGTGTTGATACCAACATGTATCCGAATATGGAAAGCGGTGATGTCGTTTGGACACTTGATCCGGGATTACAGCTGGTGAAAGAAGAAAAGGGAAGTATCGTTGTTTCCGGCAGTAAGGAGGGAACCTATAAAATCAAAGCCAGTGCACAGGGTCTGGAAAGGGAAGTGGAAATCAAACTATTCACATCCAGCTTTGCTTCCAATATTCCGGATTGGAATCTGGATGGAGGAATCTGGGCGAAAACTGCAGATGGGGTTATTGGCTCCAATACCGGCGGTGACAGCTTTTTGATTCATGATACCCGGATCTACAGAGACAAACCGTTTATTTACGAAGCAGATATGCATATTCTGGAAGGTACGGCTGCAGGTATCGTATTCGGCGTCAGCGATAGAAACAATCCGTCAGCTGACTGGTTCTGTACAAACATAGAGCGAAAGGATGACGGCAGTTCCATTGCCAAGCTGTTTAAAAACCAGAACGGTGAAATCTGGAATGTGACAAAAGTGATTCCCGCAAAGAAAACCAAAGCAGCAACACAGGCGCATTTGAAGGTTGTGTATGACGGTGCCGGTAAATTGGAGTACTGGCTGGATGGGGAAAAGATTTTGGAACGAAGCAATGTGGATATGCAGGATGGCTATCTCGGCGTACAGACATTCCGTTCAACAACGGTCTTTAATAACGTAAATGTACAATACCCGGGTGCATCTGTTGTAAGCCTGATGGAGAAGATTCCGGCGCTAACGATTGCATTTGGTGATAAGACATTACAGGATCAGCTGCCGAAACAGATTCTTGTCAAGCTCGATAACGATGTTGAATTGCTGGAGACGATCACATGGAATCTGGAGGATGTGAATGTAAACAAAGCCGGTGTGTACACCTTACGTGGAAAAGCAGCCGGGCACACCATAGAGGTGAAGGTCACGGTAAGGGCAGATAAAAAAGAACTGCAGAAGCTTCTGGATCAGGCCAAAACCTATGTGGAGAAAGACTATACAAAGGATAGCTGGAAGGCGTTTGAAGCGGCATGGTATCGTGCAGCTGCAGCGTATGCAGATGAAACTGCCACGCAGGATGATGTGAACAGCTGTGCTGCTGCTTTGGAAAAGGCGATGCAGGGGCTGGAAAAAGCAGTGATAACAGCTGACAAGAGGGATTTGAAGGAGCTTGTGGCATCTGCGAAGAAAATCAAAGCGGAAGGCTATACTGCAAACAGCTATGCCGCGCTTGAAAAAGCCATTGCCGCAGCAGAAAAGGTGCTGGCAAATGAGAAAGCTTTACAAAGTGAGGTGGATACGGCACTGAAGAATCTGAAGCAGGCGGTTCTGGCACTTGAAATCGGACAGGGTACAGCAAATAGAGATCAGCTGCAAAACCTGGTGTCTATACTGAAGACTGTTAAAAAGGAAGGCTATACGGCAGCCTCCTGGGAGGCATTTGTTAAGGCCCTCAGGCAGGCAGAGGCTGTGCTGGCAAATGAGTCAGCGGATGAAGCAGCTATAACCAAAGCATATGAGGCCTTGCAGCAAAGCTATCGTAAGTTGCAGCCGGTATCCGCTGGGGATGATGAGAAGCCACAGGGGGATGGACAGAAGGAGCCGTCAAAGCCTGATGCTGAGCATCCGGATACCGGAGATACGACATCAACTGGCGCAGCCGGTATGCTGACGCTGCTCGCCGGAGGTGCTGCTGTTGTTCTTCGTCGAAGAAGGAAGCAAGGCAAATCTGAAAACTAAGATAGATAATTATATACAGAGAGCTCACACCATGATGTGAGCTTTTCTGCTTGCATACTTAGTTACAGCAAGTAATTCCATGCTGTATCTCTGCCATTTAGAGTAAGGCAATTGCAGTGTGCAGGTAAGCAATAACCGAATACACGAAAGATTGCAGCCGCCTCTGTAATAGCAGTAATGAAAGGGGATACAGAGGAAAAGTGTCCTCTTTTTCGTTGGATATCCCTGATTCACTGTAATTTTTCTCTTATTTCTAGTATAATAAGAATATTAGTTTCAGGAGGCGCTTATATGGATAAAACAGTATTGGAGAAATATACAAAAACATATGGTACACGTTTCAGTCGAAGACAGAAGAAGCGTTTTATCGAAGCATTGCATCAGGATTTTCACGCACTTGGTTATGAACCCACGATGATTGAAGGAAAAAAGCTGCTGTCACATGCGCATAATTATTTATATGGAAATATGAAGCAGATGAAGACGGTCATTGTTGTTCCTTATGACACACCGGAAAGAAAGTTTTGGAAAAAGGTGCTGTATTTTCCTTTTGACGGCACCAAGACGGCAAACAAGACCATGGTGGCAACCTATGTTCCGATCTTCCTGTTCTTTGCGCTGATTTTCGGAGGTCTGTATGGGTTGCAGCCGCTGATTACTTCAACGGGACTGGCGTCACTGATATCCTGTGGGTTATTCCTGCTGACTGTCATGCTGATGTACTGGATGATGCACGGCTTTCACAATGCCCATAATTATAACCGGAATTCTGCGACAATAGCCGCAGCTGTTGAAATCGCAAAGGGACTGAACAGGGATGAGCGCAAAAAGGTGGGCTTTCTGTTTACCGATAAGAACAAGATGCGTTTTATCGGTGCAGAGGCAGCCGCAAAGGATCTGGCAAATGCGGGGAAGAATCCGACGCTCATCTGTCTGGACTGCATCGCAAAGGGCAGTGTCGTACAGATCGGCTTCAATCCGCAGAACCGTAAGCTGGCAAATGAAATAGCCAAATATCATCCGAAAAAGAAATCCATCGATGTCATCAAGCTGAATGAGGAAATGCGTACACAGAATGCCATGGCGTATTTCAAAAAAGCTGTTGTCATTTCCTGCGGTGAACTGGATGATGCGGGAAGCCTCTGTGTCATTGGAACCGGTACCGGCAAGGATCGTGATATTGAGTTGGAGACACTGGACGGCAATATTACCATGGTGAAAGAATATCTGCATAACCAGAAATAAAAAAAGGAGGGAGCTGCATGATTCGTAAACTACTATCCCTTTTACATAATAAAATTTTGATTGTATCGATACTGATTCTGATTCAGCTGTTCGTATTTTTCGGTATCGTCTTCAAGCTCAGCGAATACTTTGTGGCGATTTATTTTATTCTGATCGCCCTAAGCTTCTGCATGAGCATTTACATCATCAATAAAAATGACAATCCGACCTATAAGCTGACCTGGGTGCTGCTGATCATGGCTGTACCTGTCTTCGGAGGCCTGATCTATCTGCTGTTTGGCGGACAGAAGGTTCCCAAGGAGCTGCGTAAGCGAGACAGCGAGGCACTGGAAAACTATCAGGAAATTTCCTGGCAGAATACAGAAATCATGGAGGCTCTGGAGGCAGAGGATCCGCTTGCACACAAGCAGGCCAACTATTTGTGGAAGAATGCAATCTTTCCCATCTACAATCATACGGAAACAACCTACTTTCCAGTAGGTGAGGAAAAGTTCAAGGCAATGGTGGAGGAGCTGAAAAAGGCTGAAAGCTTCATTTTTATGGAATACTTCATAATCGCCCCCGGTGTGATGTGGGATACCATTCTGGACATTCTGATCGATAAGGTGAAACAGGGCGTGGAGGTACGTGTCATGTACGATGATGCGGGCTGTATTACAACGCTTCCGCAGGACTACTATCTGACACTGAGAAGGCTTGGTATTCAGGCAAAGGTGTTCAATCCGATCAAGCCGCGGCTTGCCATGCAGATGAACAACCGGGATCATCGAAAAATCCTCGTCATTGACGGAAAGGTGGGAATGACTGGGGGAATCAATCTTGCAGATGAGTATATCAATCAGAAAGAGCGCTTTGGTCACTGGAAGGACTGCAGTGTCATGATTCGCGGAGAAGCTGTATGGAATCTGACGCTGATGTTTCTGCAGTTCTGGAATTATGATGAAAAGGAAAAGGATGATGTATTTTCCTACAAGCCCGATTTCAAGGTGTTTGAGAATATTCACAATGACGGCTATGTGCAGCCGTACAGCGATTCCCCGACAGATGAGGAAAATGTAGGAGAATATACACATATCAATATGATTAACAGTGCCAACCGGTATGTATATGCGACTACTCCGTATCTTGTTATCGATAATGAGATGAAAACAGCACTGTTGCTGGCGGCGAAAAATGGAATTGATGTTCGTATTCTTGTACCGCATATTCCGGATAAATGGTATGTATTCGCAGTAACACGCTCCAATTATAAGGATCTGATTGAGGGTGGTGTAAAAATATATGAATACACACCGGGCTTTGTTCATGGAAAAAGCTTTGTTGTAGATGATAAAATGGCGATCGTCGGTACGGTAAACATGGACTATCGTTCCTATTACCTGCATTATGAATGCGGTGTATGGTTCTATCGCAGCAAGGTGGTTATGGATGTGAAAAGGGATTATCTTGAAACACTTTCAAAAAGTCATCAGGTAACACTGGAGGAATGCCGGCAGGTCCGGCTTTCGATTCGTATCATGCGGGCAATTTTAAATCTGTTCTCACCGATGATGTAAAGAGAAAAGACCTAAGGGTCTTTTTCTTTCTGTAGAAGGAAATGAGTTCCTAACTAAGCGATAAATATACAGGATGTGCATGTACGGCTCTGCCTTTGACCACTTTATCCATTTGAAATCATTATCAAAGAAGCTTTGTCACATATCGGTATCAGTAAATTCATAAAGAAAACGGTGAGCGCTTTTTTGAATGAAAATTAAGCATATGTATCTGTATGCATAAGAATAAGACTTCATCCAACCCCGGGAAGCAGCTTTTAAATTCCTTTTTTACAAATATCATTGCCTTATTGTGGACATTCTTCCGATTTTGCAGTAGCATGATAAGGCAGGGTTTTTTCAGAGGGAATCTATGTGTTGGAATATGGATTTACTTAGCAGCAATTATACAAATGAGATGAGGAGGAATTTCATGAACAGCAGTAAAATGTATATCCACCTGTTTGACGGCTTTACGATTGAATATGGTGGAGAAGTGTTCAATATGCGGGATTATCTGTCCCGCCAGTCTCTCAGCCTGTTGGAAGTTTTGATCCTGCAGGATCAAAATAACGTCTCCAGAGATTTTCTGATGGAGCTGTTTTGGGAAAACAGTGATAATCCGCTGAGTTCTCTGAAATTCAACATCTTCCGTCTGCGTAAGCTGCTGAAGGAAATTCATACGTTCCAGGATATCGAATTTATACACACAGAAAAGGGTGGTTACCGTTTTCAGCCGGAGGTTGAAACCATCGTCGATACATCCCTGTTTGAGAAGGAATTTGCGGCAATTGAAAAGGCAGCCAGCTATGACGACAATACTTCCGTACATGCGAGAATAATCATTGATTTGTATGATGGCGGTTTATATAACGATACGGAGCAGCTGTGGTTCATGCAGAAGGTGGAATATTTCCGTAATGTATTTTTATCCGTAACGGATAAGCTGTGTGCGTATTATCTTCGCAGTGCGCAATATGCGGAATTAAAAAGCATTGCGTTGAAGGCGGCCACTCTGGAGCCCTCAGTTGAAGAAAACCATTTCTATTATATACAGGCCCTGATCAGTGAGGGCGATTACGCTGCGGCATATGAATACTACCAGACCTCTACCAGGATGCTGGTAAGCGAATATGCGATCAGTCTTTCAGAAAAAATGAAAGAGCTGTATTCCGATATCATCGGAAATAATGAAGAGAAGAAAAATATTGAGGGTATCACCTCCTATTATAAGAGCAAGGAAATTTCCAGAGGGGCATTATACTGTGATAATACTGCATTTGATTATATTTACGAAATTTCCATGCGAAATGCAGTACGCGAGAATCTACGGTATTTTCTATTCATTTTCGAAATTAAAGCAGACGGGGATGATGAGAAACGTCTGGAGAAATTACTGGAAAAGGCGAAAGTCTCCATACAAAGCTCTTTAAGAAGCGGGGATGTGTTCACCAGGTTGAATCGATATCAGTTTCTTGTCCTTCTGCCATGCCGGCTTGAGGATGGTGCGTATCGGATTGCACAGCGTGTATCCTCGAGCTTTCAGGGAAAGGTGCGTAATCGTAAGGAACGACTGCACTATTATATACAGAATACAAATCAGTAAATTAGAAATGAAGAGTTCATGCGCCTGCTGAACTTTTTTTGTCCGAGGATGCAATCTAACCAAATTCTAACTCCTCCAGCTCTATACTAATCGTGTAAAGTGGGAAATACTTTATATACACCATAAGAGAAAGGAGAGGATGTATATGAAAAAAGGGTTCAGTAAGTTGCTGTTAGCTATCGTAATGACATTGCAGCTGGTACCATCCTCTATGACTACTATTGTAGCAAATGACGATATAGCTTACGCAGATGATTTTGTACAGATTACAACAGAGAATAAGCCAATCGCTGTATATGAGACAGGAAGCGGTGATATTCCTGAGGCAGTTTCAAAGTTAAATGTCGCAGTGCATGTGGATGGCGCTGAAAAGACGTCAGGGGTACTGACATTTGGTTCAGCTACCAATCCGGAGAAAACTGAAATTACAGCTAATGCGAACTATGCAGTTGAACAGGTCACAGTAAATGGCGAGGCATTTGATAACAGCATTGTTTATAACAGAGAGGTTGGGGAATCAGAAAAAAATCTGGTAATCAATATCTATACGAAAGCGACTGCTACGATTCATTATCAGGACCTGGAGGGGAACCGGCTCGCAGCGGATGATGTAAAAGAGGGGAAGCTGCATGAATTGCTGACGATGGATCAGGAACCAGGTATGCAGCACATGCGAAATTTACAGTGAAAACTTCGGTAGCTCTTTATGCACAATGGAAGAAAACAGATCAGAAATATACAATCCAGCATTTTGATGAGGATAGCAATAAGAAAATTCATGATGATGAATATAAGGATGCAAAATTTGGAGATATAATAGAAGGATCCAGCTGTCAGCTTCCAATTGAAAACTTTACATTTACAAAAGCCAATACGCTGACTGTCGATACGGATAATAAGAAGAATATCATAAAGGTTTATTATAGTAAGGATGAAAACAAGGATCAGATTCCGGATAAGTATCAGATAAAGGTGATGTATAAAGCAGTAAACGGAACAATAGATGCGGTACATGAGAATGAACCGGGAAATAAAATGTTCTACGTAAGCCTGTATAAGAATGGCAAATATGCAACCGTGAAAGACGGTGGAATCGGACATCTAAGCGACGAACAGATAGCTACAGCTACAGCGGCAAGAGGCTATGATCAGAATAGCTTGAAATGGTCTCCGAAAACACCGACAACGAAACTGGATTTAAATGAGGATACCAGTTTCATTGCTGAATTTACAAAGGGCAGCTATGACTACAGCATAGAATATTATTACGACGGTGTAAAAGGGAAAACCGATACAAAGAAAGCTGCATTTGAAGAAGTGATTACACTGGACCCGGAAGTCTCTGTAACGTATGGGGGAAGTCCGTATGCTTTGGATAAGGTAAAAAATAATCCTTTAACCATTGATACAGAAGCAGCAAATAATATCATTCGTGTTTATTATGCAAAGGATACCAATGGGAACGGAAAGCCAGATTATAAGGAAGAAACATACAATGTGAACTTTGTAGCAGAGACAAATGGTACACTTACAGGTACTACCTTATATAGTGGTATACTTGCAAATACAAGGATTGGCAATATCACAGGATTTGCAATGCCAGTGCCTACGGCTAATTTGAACTATGCGTTTGATAAATGGATAGTAAGGGATGTAAATCACCCTGAAGGTATAGAAATCAATGACCCAAGTACGTATATTATCCATAGTAATACTGTATTCTACGCAAGCTTTGAAGAAGATCATCATGGTTCAGATTCAACGGATCCTGAGCAGCCTGACAATGTACCGGATAAATATCAGGCAGAGGTTTCATTCGCAGCAGTAAACGGAACCGTCAGCTTCAACAAGACATATGTCACTCTCTATGATAAGCAGGGAAATTATGCTGAGGACGGAACCGGTAGACTTACACAAAATCAGATTGCAACTGCTACAGCGAACAGTGGATATCACTTTGTAAACTGGACTCCGCAGACTCCGAAGCAGGGGATGGAAATTACAAGCGAAGGGGCTGTATTCACGGCCAATTATGCAATCAATACCTATACTGCAGCTGTTCGTTTCCTCAATGAGGATACAGGGGAAGAACTCGCGCCTGCTATAACGGTAAATGATATCGAGCATGGAACCTATCTGTATGGTGAAGCCCACAGAATCAGCATTCCGGGATATGTGTTTACAGTTGCAGATACAAAGGTCGTTGAAAGTGAGCATGTAACTGTCAACGTATACTATTCTGCGGATACCAGAGGCGGATTGCCGAATCCGGATACAACACCGGATGGTACACCGGATAAATATCAGGTACGCTTTGCATATGTTGCGGATACCAATGGCTCCGTTACAGGAACAACCGTAGAATATGTTAGCCGTCCGGGTAACAATACAACAGCAGCAGTAAGACCGCAGGCATTGGTAGATGCTATTGCAAATGATGGGTACAGCTTTATGAGCTGGACAGCAAATGGCAATGCTTATGTGAATACAGACGCTATGAGAAACACCTATTTCACTGAGGATACCGTATTTACTGCAGGCTTTGCAGAGGTTGTAGCTCCGATACTTCCAACGCCGGTAACACCTACGCCTCCTGCAGTAACACCACAAAATCCGGGTACTCCGATACCGGCAGCACCAGCAGCTCCTCAGATTCCTGTGAATCCAATTGCTCCTCCAATCGTCGTACCGGTCATACCGACACCAGCTCCGACACCGGCACCGAATCCAGGACCGATTGTGAATGAAGATGATCCTGATCAGCCGCAGGGTGGAGAAAGCACAGAGGTTCAGGAAAATCCAACTCCGAAAGGCGGCGGCTCACAGAATGAATGGGCATTGATCAATCTGATCTGTGCCGGCGGCACGGTACTTCTCGGTTTGTTCCTTCTGCTATCCAAGCTGAAGAAGGAGGAAGAGGAGGAAGATGAAAAAACTTCCGCAATGAGAAATGATGAAGAACAGTCAAACGGCTATAAGAGAAGAAAATGGCTGCGTGTGGCAAGCACGATAACAGCAGTTGTCTCTGTAATAGCATTCTTCCTTACGGAGGATATTACACTTGCGATGGTTCTGGTTGACAGATGGACACTGCTTATGGCAGCCTTCCTAATCGTACAGGTAATCTTCGTTCTGTTTGGCAGAAAGTGGAAAGAACTGGATGATAACAAAAACAATGCAGAAACCGCTCGCTCATAAAGATTAGAAAACAGTCATGAATGTGGCTGTTTTCTTTTTATATCAGTGTATCTAACCAAAAACTAACTTTCGAATATATATAATGGAAAAAAGGAAGTGAGGAAACATGAAAAATACAAGTGCACTTTTTATTATTGATGATGTTATAGCAAACCGGTTGATGGAGCTGGAGGATGAACATATCAGCCATCAGGTATTACATGAAGAATCCTTTCATAAACACCTGATCGATATACAGGAGTTTCCTATCGCTGAAAAGATATCTGACCATATGCTGGACAGACGCTACCTGATCATACGCTCATGGCAGGAAATAAGGGAGCTTCTGCATGAGCTTCAGGTTGAAAAAAATATTTATGCATGGATAAAACTGTTTCCACTGCAGCTGTATACAGATCCTGCTTATGAAAAAGGCTACATAACAGAGAGCTTGCGAACGGCTGAGCTTTTGTTGATTCGAGCTGTTCAGGAACAGAAGTATGTAATGTTTTATTGCTAACAAGACTTTATCAGCACGGCATATCGCTGTGGGATAAAGCTCTGATCGGCTTTTACACACTGCTTCATCTGAAAACAGAATGACGGATAGACGATTTCTTTTGAATGTCTTATTTACAGTTACAGGTAAATTATTTCTTTACCTTACCGTCAGCTCATAGTATAATGAAAGGGTTGCGAGGTGTAGAAAAATGGCAGAAAAAATTGGTTTGATTTGCGAAGGCGGAGGCACAAAGGCTGCATATACTTGTGGAGTTCTGCAGTGTTTTCTGGACTATGATATTGAATTTCCATATACCGTTGGAATCAGTGCCGGTGCAGAGGTTCTGCTGCCGTTTGTCGCAAAACAGAAGGATCGTCTACGTGTCACAGGAGTGGATGCGGCATGTGAATCAGGCGCAATCGGTGTATCTCCTCTGATTCATGAAAAGGGTGTGTTCGGCATCGGTTACGTATGCAAATTCATCGAGAAGCATGCTCCCCTTGACTATGAAGCCTTTATGAACAACAAAACGTTACTGGATATCGGTGTATATAATATGGATACCAATGAGGTGGAATATTTTCCAAAGGAATACTTTGATCCGGAAGAGCAGATTCTGATGCAGGCGAGCTGTGCCCTGTTTTTGCTTACACGGCCGTATAAATTCCGCGGACATACGTATATGGATGCCGGGCTTGTTGATATGATTCCGATTGAGCAGAGCATTCGGCAGGGAAATACGAAGCATGTATTCATTTCCACCAAGGAAGAAAATTATGTGCGTAAACCGGCACCTGGATGGCAGATTCAGCTGGCGAAGCTAATGTATCCGGGGAATAAAACAATCCGTGAGAATCTGAAAATCCGCCATATCAATTATCAGAAGCAGTGGCAGATTGTAAAGGAGCTGGAGGAACAGGGAAATGCAATTGTTCTTCGTCCTAGTGCAGATTATGGGGTTACACGCTATACGCATGATAAAGAGCTGCTGGGACGCTGGTTTGATCTGGGATATGAGGACACAAAAAACCGCCTGGATATGATTCGGGAGTTTATGGAGAAATAGGCAGATTGCTCTGCTTTTTTCATTTGTTTTCATTGACGTGAAAACATTATCATGATAAAATGTAACAAATCAAAGACAAGGAAGAGAAGAGTATGCAGGGTGAAGCTTACAGAGAGTTTTCGGATATGGTGGAAGAAAACAGGGAAGCCCTGAGGAAGATGGTCTTGGAGTTGCATGGGCAATCAGAGTTCATGACGGGAAAGTGCCCGTTACAGCACTGCGGTATAACCGGATGCTTCCGGCGTACTGAAGAGAATTCGCTGACAGTGGCGGATATGAAATAGGTGGTTACACGAAATACAGCTTTCGTCCTATGGGGGAGAGCTTTTTTATTTATAAGGAGGGTGCGGTTTATGCGTAGGGAATTAACAGATATCAGCGAAGAAGAAATCCTGCATTTTCTAGGGTATGGGGAAAACAATCCTGATGAACAGACACGATCAGTGTTGAAGGAAATGAAACAGCTGGTTCTGCGATACAGTGAACCGCGTGTCGTATATCGTGTATTCGGACTGCATGATGCGCAGCCTGTGGATAGCGGTGTGCAGTTTATAGGAAGTGACATACAGCGTTTGCTGAAGGAAAGTCATGCCTGTATATTCATGGCGGCAACGCTTGGCTCACGGATCGATAAGGAAATGAAAAAGCTGCAGGTACAGGATATGATGAAGGCTGTTTTGTTTGACAGCTGTGCCAGTGCAGCCATCGAGGCTGTCTGCGATAATCTGCAAAAGGAGCTGCAGAAAAGCTATCCTTATCTGACAGACCGCTATTCATGCGGTTATGGTGATTTGCCGATCACCCTGCAGGCATCCTTTCTTCAGGCGCTGGATGCACAACGGCGTATTGGACTTCATGTGAATGAAAGCAGTCTGCTGGTACCGATGAAAAGCGTTACCGCTATTATCGGCATTGCGGATCGGATACAGCCCGCTGTATTGCGCGGGTGCGGGCACTGCCAACTGGTGAAGCAGTGTGCCTATCGAAAGAGAGGGAAATTCTGTGGAAATTGAAAATAAAATCCAGTTTCTGGATGGTGCCATGGGTACACAGCTGCAGGACAAAGGGCTGCCTGCCGGAGCTTCTCCGGAGCTGTTCATGATGGAGCATGGGGAAATCATTGAAGATGTGCATGCGGCTTATATTGACAGTGGCAGCGATATTATCTATACAAATACGTTCGGAGCAAATGCCAAAAAGCTGTGCAAGTCACAGTATACGGTGGAGGAAGTCATAACAAGAGCGGTACAGCTGGCAAAATCAGCCGCGAAACGAAGAAACGGCGTTCAGGTTGCACTGGATATCGGACCAATCGGAGAGCTGCTTGAGCCAAATGGCTATCTTCCGTTTGAGGAAGCCTATGAGCTGTACCGCCAGCAGGTAGTTGCAGGGGAACAGGCAGGTGCAGATCTGGTTATATTTGAAACCATGAGTGATCTGTATGAGGTGAAGGCGGCTATTCTTGCAGCTAAGGAGCATACACAGCTTCCGGTTTTTGTGACCATGAGCTTTGAGGCAGATCATCGAACCTTTACCGGCTGTACAACGGCCAGCTTTGCCTTATGTGCAGAGGGGCTGGGAGCGGATGCCATTGGAATCAACTGCTCTCTTGGACCGGATCAGATACTTCCGATTGCTGAGGAGCTTGCAGCGATGACAAATCTGCCGCTGATCATCAAGGCAAATGCCGGACTACCCGATCCGTTAACGAATACCTACAGCATTGATGCTGCTGCCTATGCACGCATGCTGCTGCCATATACAAAGCTTCCCCTTGCCTATGTAGGCGGCTGCTGCGGTACGACCCCTCAGTTTATACAGGAGCTGAAGAATACACTTCCAACAACAATCGCTGTAGAAAAACGTAAGCGGCGCATTGGCTCTTATGCCTGTACACCGACCAAATGTCTGCATATACAGGATGTGCATGTAATTGGGGAGCGCATCAATCCGACAGGAAATAAGCGCATGAAGGCTGCCCTGCAGGAGCATCGTATGGATGAAATTCTCGCGATCGCCATGGAAGAGGTGGAAGGAGGAGCCGATATTCTGGATGTGAATGTCGGACTGCCGGGTATCGACGAGAAAGAAATGATGGTGGAGGTGATTAAGGAGCTGCAATCCGTGATCGATCTTCCCTTGCAGATTGATTCCACCGATCCGGCTGTGATCCGCGCGGCCCTACGCGCAGTGAACGGTGTTGCTATCGTAAATTCCGTGAATGGGGAAGCGGCGGTTATGGAAAGTATTCTGCCTGCGGTGAAGAAATACGGTGCCAATGTGGTTGGACTGACCATGGATGAGGACGGTATCCCTGCATGTGCACAGAAGCGTTTGGAAATCGGGACACGCATTGTAGAAACTGCTCAGCGCTACGGTATCGCAAAGGAGAGGGTTTTTCTGGACTGCCTGACACTGACGGTTTCCGCCCAGCAAAGCGGTGCCAAAGAAACCCTGCAGGCTTTAACAGCGATTCGCGAACAGCTCGGTGTACATACGGTGCTGGGTGTATCCAATATTTCCTTTGGCCTTCCATCCCGTATTCTGTTGAACCAGAGCTTTCTTACGATGGCGATGCAGGCCGGACTGAGTATGCCGATCATGAATCCGAATCAGGCGGCGATGATGGATGCCGTGCGCAGCTACCGTGTCCTGCAGGGAATCGATGTTGATTCGCAGGAGTATATCCGCATATATGCACAGCAGAAGCGGGAGGGTGGAAAGCCGCATATTGAATCTGTCCATATAAATATTGAAGAAAGCATCATGCGCGGGCTGAAGGAAGAAACACGGCAGCTCTGTACGAAGCTTTTGTCAGAAAAAGAACCGCTGCAGATAGTTAATGAGCATCTGATACCGGCACTGGATGCGGTCGGTGCCCGCTATGAGAAAAAAGAAATCTATCTGCCGCAGCTGATCAATGCCGCAACAGCATCGCAGTGTGCGTTTGAAGAGATACGCCGCTCCGTGCAGGCAGGCGGACTGGAATCCATATCCAAAGGGAAAATCATTCTGGCAACGGTCAAGGGGGATGTCCATGATATCGGAAAGAATATCGTCAAGGTTGTTCTGGAGAATTACGGCTATCAGGTATTTGATTTGGGAAAGGATGTACCGGTGGAGACTGTGGTGGAAACCGCTATTAAGGAACAGGTACGTCTGATTGGGCTGAGTGCGCTGATGACTACAACACTGAAATCCATGGAGGAAACGATACAGGCACTGCATGAGAGTGGGCATGAGTGTAAAATCATGGTGGGTGGAGCTGTTGTATCTGCCGACTATGCAAAGCAGATTCATGCGGACTATTATGCCAGGGATGCAAAGGAAAGCGCGGACATCGCTAAGGAGGTGCTGGGATGATTGAGAACTATTTGAATACTCAGGGATATATGCTGTTTGACGGGGCCTTTGGCACATATTATGCACAGCGCTATGCAGAGGATCAAAAGCCGTGTGAAATGGCAAATCTAAACCATCCAAAGCGGGTTGCGGCCATTCATCAGGAGTATATTGAGGCAGGCGCGGATGCCATTAAGACGAACACCTTTTCCGCGAATGAACAGCATCTGGAATGCAGCTGGGAGATGATACGGCGCATTCTTCAGGAGGGCTATCGCATAGCTAAGGAAGCAGCCAAAGACAAGGTGAAGGTATTTGCGGATATCGGGCCGATCATGGAACAGAAAAATGTATCTCTGGCACAGCAGTATCAGCAAATCGTGGATGTGTTTCTTGCGGAGGGGGCGGATTGCTTCCTGTTTGAAACGCTGCTGAATACGCAGGAGCTGCATGCGGTAACATCGTATATCAAAGAACAGTGTCCTCAGGCCTGTATTATTGTATCCTTTGCGGTTACAGCAGATGGATACAGCCGTCAGGGAATCGCAATGAGTCGTCTGCTGCAGGATTGTCTTGCGGATGAGCATGTGGATGCCTGCGGTCTGAACTGCGTGTGCGGTCCGATGCATATGAAGCGACTGCTGGATTCCATCGATCGAACACAAAAGCCGATTCTGATCATGCCAAATGCCGGATATCCGACCATTCTGGCAAACAGAACCTATTTCAGAGACAGCTCGACATACTTCGCAAAGGAAATGCGGGAAATCTGGCAAAAGGGTGCAAGGCTGCTGGGAGGCTGCTGTGGAACAACACCGGTATACATTCAAAAGACCAGGGAAGCTCTGCAGGAGCATAAGATCATACAAAAGGTGCAGCAGCCGGTACAGGAAACAGAGCGTATTCCACAGGAGGATCACAATCCCCTGCGCAGAAAGCTGCAGAGAAAGCAGCCGGTCATAGCAGTGGAATTCGATCCGCCGGCGAATTGTGAAATTGAACGCTTTATGAATCATGTGGAGTTTCTAAAGGAAGCCGGGGTGGATGCTGTAACCATCGCGGACTGTCCGATTGCCCGTGCCCGTGTTGACAGCTCACTGATTGCCTGCAAGCTGCATCGGGAGCTGGGTCTGGATGTCATACCGCATATGACCTGCCGTGACCGCAATATCAATGCGACAAAGGCACTGCTGTTCGGTCTGCAGATTGAAGGGATTCGCAATGTACTGGTTGTTACAGGCGATCCAATTCCCAGTGAGGACCGTCAGGAGGTCAAGGGAGTCTTCAATTTCAATTCGCAGATTCTGGCAGGCTATATCCGTGATCTGAATGCAACGATGTTCACCAGTCCCTTTATGGTTTTTGGAGCACTGAATCTGAACGCTGTCAATTTCGAAGCTGAGCTTGCCAAAGCAAAGCGCAAGGTCACGCAGGGAATGGAAGGCTTTCTAACACAGCCGGTACATTCACGACAGGCCCTTTTCAATCTGAAAAGAGCAAGAAAAGAGCTGCAGGCCTATATTCTGGGCGGTGTTCTACCGATTGTATCCCATCGCAATGCGGTGTATATGAACAATGAAATTTCCGGAATCGAAGTGGATGAAGAAATCGTCGCAATGTATGAGGGAACAACGCGAAAGGAGGCACAGAAACTGGCAGTAGATATCAGCTGTAAAACCATGGATGAAATGCGGCCCTATATCGATGGCTATTATCTGATCACACCCTTTAACCGCGTGGAAATCATCGCTGATATGATTACGTATATCCACAAGCAGTAATCCTTTTGTACGGAAGCAGGAAAGGGGATACAAATTTCTGAAATAATGGTGTATACTAAAGAAAAACAGGAGGTCACTATGAAACAGAAAACATTTTTGATGCTGAAGCCGGATGCGTTTGCAGGCGGACATGCACAGGAGGTTCTTAGGGAGCTGCGCTCTCATGGACTCGTGATTGAGAAAAGCTGTACACTTACGGTTACAATGGGTGTTATGAAGACGCTGATTGATCATTACGCAGGTGTGATCGATTCCATGAGTAAGGATTTTAATTTCCCGGGAAAACTTTTTAATTCCTTTTATTATGACGGACCGCATACCATCATGCCGATGGAGGTCAGCTATGAGGGAAGTGACGATATTATCACGCTTACACGGACACTTGCAGGGAAAACCAATCCGCAGGATGCCGGTGCAGATACGATCCGCGGGAAATACAGCGATGACAGCTATGAAAAGGCATCTGCAGCTGTACGCCTGGTGAACAACGTGATCCATGCATCCGATTCCCATGAAAGTGCTCAGCGTGAGCTGAATATCTGGAAGTCTTATCTGAAGTAGACAGGCGGATTGTAATTCCATGCAATCTGCTTTTTTTCATTTTTTGCTCATGATTTGCTTACACTATCAAATGATAAAAGACGCAGGAAGATACTGAAATAATAAAAAAAAGGGAATCCAGAGCTATTGTATACACATAGCAATTCGGATTCCTTTATTCATAAACATGCAAACGTAATTCATATGGTATTTTGACAATGCTTTCATCGCTTACTGCTAACCCATTTTCCATAGATTCCGCATGGCAGCACACTGTCTGTGGCTGTAATGGGCAGACCGATTTCTCCGGCATCAATCTGACCATCCCTGTGCTTTTTACCAACGGTGGTACGCAGCAGGTTGTATAAAACAGTTGGCGGAAATCCGGTGGTATAGGAATTCACAAGGAAAAACAGCGGGTTCTCATCCAGTATTTCCATACATGCGGAGATCAGCGGATACAGCTGTTCCTCAATTTTCCATATTTCTCCATTCGGTCCTCTGCCATAGCTTGGCGGATCCATGATAATAGCATGGTAGGTTCTGCCTCTTCTTTTTTCACGGGCAACAAACTTCAGCACATCATCCACGATAAACCGTATTTTATGATTCTCCAGATGGGAGAGCATCATATTCTCCTTGGCCCAGTTCACCATACCCTTGCTGGCATCAACGTGTACGACCTCTGCCGCTCCCGCACTGGCACATGCCATGGTTGCCCCGCCGGTATAGGCGAACAGATTCAGCACACGCAAATCCTCACGTCCGCTGCCTTGAATCGTATCCATCATCCAGTCCCAGTTCGCAGCCTGCTCGGGGAACAGGCCGGTATGCTTGAATCCGGTTGGAGAAACCTTAAAGCGCAGATCGCCATATGAGACCGTCCAGCTATCCTTGAATTTCTTTTTATATTCCCAGCTACCGCCACCGCTTTTTGAACGGTGGTAATGTGCATGCGGTGAATTCCACATGCTGTTTTCCTCCATCGGCCAGATCACCTGCGGATCGGGGCGGCGCAGTATGATATCCTTCCATCGCTCCAGCTTTTCCCCGCTGCCGGCATCGATGCATTCATAGTCCTTCCAATGTTTCGCTACCTGATTCATTTCATCAACTCCTGACGCATACCATTATATCATGAGATAACGTGTTAGTTACATGAGTTTCTTGAGAAAAAGACACAAAAGTGTGGTAGAATATAAGAAAATACACTGGAAAAGGAGGATACTTATGATCAACAAACTGTATGATAATTGCTTTACAACGGAGCTTTCCACCAAGGTTCTGGAAGTCCGGGAAGATAACGGCCTCTTCTGGCATGCCTGCAAGGATACCATCTTTTATAAAGAAGGCGGCGGAATGGCCAGTGATATCGGTATGATCGACGAGCACATGGTACTGGATTTGAAATATGAGGAAGGTCATATGTGGCACCTTCTGGATACCCGACTTGAGGGTACGGTCTTTATGAGTGTGAACCTGCATGAACGTTTCCGTAAATGTCAGATTCATACGGCACAGCATCTGATCAGTGCGGTTCTCGGCAATGTTTATAAGGTGGAGACACTGGCTCATCATGTAGGGGATGAGGAAAATGATATTGAATTCAGCTTTGAGGATTTCACCGATAAGATGGCATTTGAGCTGCAGGTTCTGTGCAATGGTCTGATTCGCGATGATCTTGAAGTCAGTATACAGTATCCGACAAGGGTAGAGGCAAGCAAAATGGCCAAGGGTAAAAACCTTGACCGCGATGATCTGCGTGTTGTACGCATTGGGGCACTGGATTACAATATGTGCGGCTGTATGCATGTTCCATCCCTTCGCTACCTGCAGATGCTGTACATCAGCGGGTATGAAAAAACAGCAAAGGGGTATAAAATTAAATATCTGGTCGGCGATCAGCTGCTTGACTGCGTTTCCAGACGCTATAAGGTGCTGGATGAAGCAAGCCGTTCCCTGGCTGTATCCCACCTCTATGTAAATACTGGTGTCAACCGTTTAATCAATGAAACACGTCAGCTGAATCGGGATATCGTTGTCTGGAAGCAGAAGTATTATGAGATGTTTGGAAAAGAGCTTGGACAGAGCGAGGAGGATATCATCATCCATTTCTTTGATGATATTGATGTGAAATCAGAAGCGGATGTCGCAAAATATGTAACGGAGAATTACAAAAAGGCGGTCATCTTCGTGGCAAAGACATATGACAATGTTCATGTAGTCGTAGCCTCTCACAAGGATATGGACTTTGATTCCGCAAAGGTATTCAAAGAAATTGCGGATGCCTATCACCTGAAGGGAGGCGGAAGTGCCCGGCTTTCTCAGGGAGGCGGCATGTATTCTGAAGAAATTATTAAATTTGTCAAAACGCATAGGTTTTCCTGAAAAATTATGATATACTAATAAACGTTTTGTGGAGGTCTGTATGAATCAAATAGCAAAGAAATTACTTCTCTGCGTCGGAATCCTATCGGTAACTATGGTTAGCGGATGCAGCTCTGACGACAGCAGCAAGAAAAAAGAAACAGCGAAAAATGAAGAGAAGGCGGAAGTGAAAATGGTTGCCAATGATTTATATGTGGAGCCCTTGAATCCAACGCAGGCGCAAATCGAGGCGTATAACAAGCTGTCGCAAGCAATTACCAGCGAGGACAGAAAAGAGGAAGCTACCATGGTAGCAGTCAGCTTTGCATTTGATTTCTTTACATTATCCAACAAAGAGGATGCCCAGGATCTTGGCGGACTGCAGTTCATACCAAGCGATAAGATCCGCAACTTCATGGAGTTTGCACAGGCATACTACTATGGAAATTATCCGACCATCGTAAACGAATACGGGAAGAAAAGCCTGCCGGAGGTATCCGGTTATAAGGTGGATGCTGTAGAAGCCAAGGATTATACCTATAACGGCTCTGCCTGCCGGGGATACGATGTCAAGCTGACATTGACCTATGCAGAAACGGAAGTGGAGAGTCTGAAGAAGTCCATGACGATCAGCGTTATCGAAATTCAGGATTATGAATATGACCGTACAAAGAATTACAAGAAAGATGTCATCTACGATGGGGAAATGAAAAATGTCTATCGTGTATTGGCAGTTGAATAAGGGACTGAGAAATCAGTTCCTTTTTGAAAGGGGTTTTGACAATGTCTATTGAAATTGTATTGGAAGGACAGCTGGAAAAGGAAACGGACAAAGAGGCATTCAGTGCTTTTCTAAAGCAGGTATGCGATGAGAAAAAGCTGAAGCTGGAGGATTATGATGCCACCGTCATGATTGATATTTGTCCGGAGGGGTATATTGAATGCGGCTATGAGGACCGCTTTGTGAGTATTGCGGCACAGACCAATGTCGCAGGACCCGGATTCCATGCTTTTGTCTGCACTGTTTTTGATGAGATTATCAGCGGTTCACAGATTCCGCTGGAGGTAAACGATCCGACGGGATATTATACGGACCGCAATTTTGAAAATTTGAAATACAAGTACTTTTACCGCTGGCTGAAGGATATACAGGGCTATGTTCTGGATCATATCGATGAGGAAAAGGAATTATGCATCTCCTGGCCGCAGGAGTATTATCACCCTGTCTACAGAGAGGGCTTTGTCGTCACACCGCTGGGTTATATTCACAGAGATGATTTTCAGACAAGGGATGTCGAGGACTTGGCAGATGATTTCTTTGTATGGAATGATCGAAAGCGTACTGCACGCTATTATCGCAACTGCGCCATGGTGCTGCTGTGGAAGGAATGTTACTTTGCATACAGCTCTATGAATGAATATACGGATAAGATTGCCAACAGCATTCTGGATTATCTGGAGGCGGCGTATGAGAAGGATGACCTGCTTCCGCTGCCGATGGATGCCTATCGCAGTATCTGTACGGCAATCCACCGTGAGATTCTGATTCAGCATGCGGATGAGCTGAAGATCGCGCATCTGGGCTATCGAAACGGAGTAGTTTCCTATCCTTTCGGAAGCTGGAGTATTCCTGCTCATGGCTGCAGTGAAAAAAGCTTTGATGAGACAACACAGACGATGCATTTTATGGCACCGTACAAGGATGCACAGGAGCCTTGGAAATGGATGATCAAGGCAAACGCTTATACCTTCGAAAAGGAAATTCCGACATTTCTGAAAAAGCTGGAGAAGCCGGTCGATGTCATGGACGCTTTCAGCTTCGAAAAGGAAGCGGTGATCTGCAAGGGAATTGTGGAGAATCTGGATGAATACTATACCGTGGTTGTACAGGCAAACTGTGAAAAGGACACCTTGTTTCTTGAGTGCATTGTGCGTGATGAACAGGATATCGCGATGCTGAAGGAATGGTGTCAGGGAATCAAGCATCGTGTTACCATCAGCGATGAGCTGCACAGCTGAATAGGCTGATCACGCTTTTTAAAGGAGGCAGAGTATCCTTTAAAGAGCGTTTTTTTATACTGCCTGCAGGCTATGCCAAAAGGCACATCCTCATTCCATTGTCCTGTCTTTTATCCTTCCCATCCTTCACAGCTACAACTCGTGCAGTATAAGAAATCATAAAAAACACCCTGTCATAGGGTGTTTTCGTATGGCTGTTAGTGCGGCGTGCTTGCCATGGTGTCCCAGATGATATTGGGATCATCGTTGATTGGCGGAGTATCCCTGTAGAGATCATCCATGTTGAAATGAAAGCTCTCCATCTGCAGCTGGTTGCTTGCGCCGTCATAGGCATTGACGACAGCGTGTACCTCATCCTTGTTGAAGAGATATACATCATATGGTCCCTCCAGCGGATTCAGGCTTGCGACCTGCTGTGAATCATAGACACCGGTATCGGAAATGACACTGGAAATTGTCCAGGGCTTCATATTATCCAGCTCACTGGAAACAAATTTTGTAATCTGGTTTGCCGGCATATCGGTAATCACGTAATTGGGAGCGACATCCAGCAGATCATTGACATAGCCAAGTGCGGACGGGGAAATCAGCTTGTTGATGATTGCCTTGATGATACGCTGCTGTGCACGTTCTCTTCCGGCGTTGTCATAGCCCTCGGTTTTACGGTGACGGGAATAAGCGAGTGCCTGCTTTCCATCCAGATGCTGCTCTCCCTTTTTCAGGCAGATCAGATCGTCCTTTTTAAAGCTGCGGTTTTCATCCTGCTCACAGAAATCAAGTTCCACATCCACGTCAATACCGCCGATCGTATCGACGATTTCAATCATGGAATTAAAGCTGACGCGTGCATAGTAGTCAACCGGAATGCCGAAGAACTGTGAGATGGTGTCCACACTCGTATCGATTCCATAGATGCCGGTATGCGTCAGCTTGTCATTGGCATTGTTCAGGGCCGTATTGGGTACCAGCGCATCCCTTGGTATGGAAACCATATCGATATGATTTGCGACCGGATTGACAATCAGCAGCAGATTGGTATCGGTACGCGTCTGCTGATCCGGAGAACCGGTACTGTCCAGACCGCTCAGGTAAACGGTAAAGGTCTGCTTGGTAATGTCCTTCTGTTCCTTGGTCTTAATGGTATCGGTTTTGGAATAGGTTTTCAGAATCTGTACATTTTTCTCAAAATCCTTGATGTTTGCTTTCGACATATTGTAGAAGGTTTCAGAGATTGCCATTGCGGATACATTTCCCTGCTCCATCTGATCATAGAGTGTCGTATAATCCATTTCCTCTTTGGCAGTATAGGAGCTGATGTCCTTGGATACCGAGGTCTTGGCAAAGGAAAGGTTATCTGCATCACTTCCGTTCTGAAATCCGATAATCTTATCCGCAAGCTCTGCCTCACTCCTGATACCGCTGGTTTTTGATGTAATCAGGTACAGGTTTGTGGTAATGGTAGTCGTACCGTCATCATTGACCTTGGTCGTTTTACTCATTTTGTTGATGGTTGTACGGGATTTCTCCATGAAATAGCCGAAGGTGCCAACAATTGCGACAAGCAGAATCAGAAACAGCCGCTTGATGACTAAGCCCCAGGTCGGTATCTGTTTAAATGCGAGTAGCAGTAAAATCAGAAACAGCAGTCCGAAGATTGCTGCTGCTATGGTAACCCACTTGATTGGGAGCAGTCCGAAGCTGTAGGCGATATAGAAGGATACAATACTTACCATCAGAAATACAGCGAGCATGATGATATCGATAATCAGGCTCCTGCGTTTTAGTTTTTTATTTTCCATGAAAACACCTCAATAATCTACATTATAGTATAAAAAGTACGGAAATTCCAGATTACCTGTAATTACTCTATGTGAACGTTTTATGAATTTTATGAAAATAAACTATAAATCATGCAAAATTTGGAATGATTTGCATTTTTTGCCGCAAATATTATAGAATAAGGATACTTGAATTGAAAGAGGGATTCGTTATGATACCGTTTACAGGAAAACAGCTGCAGCTGATTCAGCTGCTTATGGAACAAAGCACACCGATTGCGTTGGATGAAATATCACAGCTTTTGCATGCAGGAAGGCGAAGTGTGTATTATATCGTGAATAAAACGAATGAGGTACTGCAGATGAATGCACTAAAGCCTGTGATGTGCAAACGGGGAGCCGGTTATTTTCTGTTGGATGAGCAGAAGCAGCAGCTATCCGCCCTTCTGAAAAAGCGGCAGCTGCAGCCGGATGTACTGACACCTCAGCAGCGTGTCAGCTTTCTGATCTGCTATATGATCTATCCCAAAGCAGTTATTCATGTGGAGGATATCATGCAGTTGTTAAAATGCAGCCGCAATACCGTGTTCAGTGATTTGAAGAATGTGAAGGAGCAGCTGAAAGCCTATGGTCTGGAGCTGCGCATCGATTTGAAAAACGGATACGGCATCGAGGGAAAGGCATTCAACAAGCGGGCGGTTCTGCTGTATTTTCTGAAGCAGCTGCTGGATGAGGTGAATTATCACGCATTGCCCTTTCTGGACACAGCGCTGGTGGACGATTATTATGGAAGACTACAGAAAATATCCAGTGAGCGTGAGCATGAATACCGACAGGACAATCTGCTATCCATCGCCTGTATGCTGAGCATTATCCGCGATTCACCGGAGCAGTATGATTTTTCTCTCATGGAGCTGCGTGATCTGTGTGAAACACAGGAGCTGGATTTGATTGACCGTTATTTTCAGGAGCTGAATGTGCATGAGCGGCTGTATCTCGCACTGCATCTTTTGGGCTCCAAGGCAAGCAGGGAGCTGTGTCCGCAGGATGATGAGCATGATATCCGCATCTTTGAATTATCCAGCCGTCTTGTGGAAACCTTTGAGCGTACGGCATGTGTATCCTTTGATGATAAAAATGACCTGATCAATTCCATCTATATGCATTTAAAGCTGTCCATGTATTACAACCGTCTTTCCATCCAGGTCGTAAACCCGCTGATCGATGAAATACAGAAGCAGTACAAGGATATTTATATGATTACACAGCTGGTATGCGAAGACCTCAGGGATTTGTTTCAGATGCCGATCATAGATAGTGAAATCGCTTATCTGACCATGCACTTCGGCGGACATCTGAAGCAGGGAGTGCGCTGCTATGATGAAATCCGTATTCTGATTGTCTGTCCCAGCGGTATTTCCACATCCATGCTTCTCAAGCGGGAAATCGAGGGGCTGTATGCGAATGTGCGGGTTGTGGATACCGCGAGTCTGGAGCACGTGCAGGAATATGAGCAGCAGGTGGATTTCATTGTATCGACAATCGATGTACAAAGCGAGGTGCCGGTAATCCGGGTGCATCCGATTTTAAGCAGAGAGGATAAGGCACGAATCGCTTCCATGATGATGCTGAATTTCGACTGCTATGAAATCAACAATGAAAAGCTGGGCGGTCTGTTTTCCATCATCGCCTCCTATGTGAAGGAAACGGATATGGACGCCCTGAAGCGGGATGTTCTGGCCTATCTCAACCGGGGAAACTCCTTTGTCGGTATTCATGATAAAGAGCAGCTCGGTCTGCTGGATATATTGCAAAAGGAGGATATACAGGTTCTGGAGCAGGTGGATTCCTGGAAGGAGATGATTCAGACGGCATCCGCACCGCTGCTGAGCCGCGGTGTCATTCAAAACAGCTATGTACAGGAAATGATCCATCTGGTGGATGAGTACGGACCGTATATCCTGCTGGCGAATTCCGTTGCCGTAGCCCATGCGAAGCCGGAGCACGGGGCATTCCGTCTGGGACTGTCTCTTCTGATCTGTCATGAGGATGTATATCTTGATGAGGTGTCCGCAGTGCGGTATCTGTTTGTACTATCGGATGCTGCTCATGACAAGCATTTGAATGTCCTGCACGAAATCCTGCAGCTGAGCAGAAACAGCACGCTGCTTGCACAGCTGGATGTATGCACAAGCGCAGCCGAGGTACGCAGGGCACTGCTGCATGCATTTTCCTAATTCCAATAGAGTCCAACGACTTGCACTTTCAAGTTCGGTCAGGTTGGACTTTTTTCTATACGCTGTCATTTGTATAATGAACCTGTAAAGAGATGCATATCTTTCAGGCATGGAGGTGAAGGCAATGAAAGAAGAAGTGCTGTCCGTTGACAACATTCAGATACAGGAGCGCTCCTGTGACTGGAAATCCGCTATAGAAACCGCAGTGAAGCCATTGATTCAAAACGGCTTTGTGGAAGAGAAGTATACAGCCGCCATACTTCGCAATATTGAGGCATGGGGACCTTACTTCATGGCCGGACCCTACATCATACTTCCACACGCAAGACCTGAGGAGGGCGTGCGGAAAAATCAGATTTCCATTTTGTCATTAAAAAAACCGGTATATTTTGACGATGGAAGCATACCGATCCGCTTGTTGATGATTCTGGCTTCTGTAGATTCAAAATCACATCTGCGAATCCTGAAGATGCTGGCGAGTGTAGTAACGGATGAGACAACATTGCGAAGCCTGCTGAAAAGCAACACGCCGCAGGAGCTGTTTCAATGTTTTCAGGCAAAGGAATCGAAGGGAGGGAGAGAAGATGGGATTTCAATTCATACCGCAACTGATTGAAACGGATGTATGTGTAAAGGACAAGGAAGAGGTCATCCGCTATCTGGCGGACAAGCTGAAAACACATGGATGCAGTGATGCGGCATATGCGGATAAGGTGCTGCTGCGGGAGCAGGAATATCCAACCGGGCTGCGTACCAAATGTGCGGCAATCGCTATACCACATGCCTTCGATCCGGCAGTCAGCGGCAATCATGTCGCACTGGCTATCCTGCAGCAGCCGATCCGCTTTTGCAACATGGAGGATATGGACAGTGAAATTGACGTTGACATGGTGTTTCTCATGGCAATCAGCAGTGCCCATGAGCAGCTGGGAATGCTGCAGACCATCATGCGGATGCTGGGGGATGACACGCTGTTTACCCGGCTTGTGAAGCTGCATGATGCAGATGAGGTATGCAGGCAGCTGAATGCATTTATAGAAGGACAGAAATCATAAGGAAAAGGAGAGGCTACGAGTATGAAAAAAATTGTAATCGCCTGCGGGGCAGGACTGGCAACCTCCAGCATGGTTCGTGAAAAGGTGGAGGAGGAACTGAAGGAGCATGGGATTTCCTGTGAAATCATGCAATGCACCCTGCACGAGGTAGAGGGCTATGACGGTCAGGTGGATCTGATCATCACGACGATGAAGGTAAAGAAGAAATTCACAACACCGCTCGTTCACGGCAGTGCCTACCTGACAGGCATCAATGAGGAAGCAGTTACGCAACAGATTATGGATATTCTCGCGTAGCTTGCGGATAAGAACAGGAGAGAAAATTATGCAGACAGTATTAGACATCATTCAGTATATCGTCGACCTGGGAAGTTATGTATTTGTACCGATTCTGATGTGCATCATCGGATTGATTTTCGGACTGAAGCCTTCCAAGGCCATCAAAGCGGGGGTAACGGTGGGAATCGGACTCATCGGAGTCAGTATTGTATCAACCCTAACGGCAGATTCCCTGTCACCGGTCATCAATGAAATGGTCAAGGTGCTGAATCTGAATCTGACCGCAATCGATGTCGGCGGATCACCGGCGGCAGCTGTTGGCTTCGGAAGTCTGCTTGGGGCTGCGCTGATTATCGTCATTCTGATTACCAATATCGTTCTGGTCGCTTTAAAGCTGACCAAAACAGTGAATGTCGACATTTACAACTTCTGGTATTTTGCTATAACAGCAGGCTTTGTTCAGCTCCTTACCGGAAGCTACTGGCTGGCAATCCTGGCAGGAGTCACACATGCCATTCTGGGACTGAAGGTCGCAGATGTCATGGCACATCGCACACAGGAAATTATCGGTATTGATGCCATCTCCATTCCACACGGCTTTGCGGCGGCAAGTGCACCGCTGTTCATGCTGCTGGATAAGGTATATGACCGGATTCCCTATCTGAAGCACCGTAAGGAAAGTGAAGAGGAGAGTGGAGAGCACGGTATCGGAAAGGTGATCGGCTCTGTGCTGGGACAGCCAATCTATCTGGGATTGATCATGGGACTGCTGTTCGGCGTGGTAGCCGGCTATGATTTCAAGGGGATTGCGGATGTGACGATGAAGACAGCTGCGATCATGATGCTGTTTCCGACAATGGTAAAAATGATCGTCAACGGTCTGATTCCGATATCCAATCAGGCAAAGAAATTCTTCACCACACATTTTAAGGACAGAGAACTGTATATCGGACTGGATTCTGCGGTAACCATCGGACATCCTGTGACAATCAGTGTCGGCTTTCTGATGATTCCGGTCTTCATGGTCTTTGCGGCAATTCTTCCCGGCAATACCACGCTGCCCCTTGGTGAGGTACCGTTTGCGGCCTTCTATGTGTGCTTTGCGACCATCGTTCACCGCGGTAACCGTAAAAGAACAATTATATCCAGCCTGATTTTTATTCCGATCGTGCTGTGGATTTCAAGCTGGGCAGCACCGCTGTTCACGGAGCTCGCCTCCAATGCCGGACTGAGCTATGTACAGGCCGGACAGCAGGCAACGACCATGGCTCTTGGAAATATGTTTATCTGGCTGCCGACCGTCCTGGCTCAGACACCGGTGATCGGTGCAGGCATCCTGATTATCATTGATATCGCAGTACTGTTTGGCGGAAAGGTTATCGAGCGCTATTATGCGAAAGAGGATGCGGCATTTGAAGCGAAGTATTATGAATAAGGTGAACCCTGTATAAAGTATAATGGAATTTAAAAAATGAAACAGGCAAAGTGAGATTGTCTGATGCGTTATGAACGACATAAAATTTCGTATCTCAATAGGTAAAGGAAAGAGGTAGGTAGTATGAAAAAAGTTAACATCGGAGTGGTAGGAGCCGGAATTTACGGTAATTATCATATCCGTACGTATAGTTGTGACCCGCATGTGGAAACGGTGGTGTTCTGTGATTTGAACGAGGAGCGCAGAGCAGCCACACAAAACCGCTATCAGATCAGAGGCTATGCAGATGTCAAGGAAATGATTACGGCAGAGAAGCTGGATGCTATCAGCATTGCGACACCGGACCCTTATCACTATGAACCGGCAAGGGCTGCCATGGAGGCAGGTATCAAATATCTGATGATTGAAAAACCGCTGGCAACCTCCGTAGAAGAATGTGAAGAACTGATTGCCATGGCAGAGAAGTACGGTGTGCAGATTGCCGTGGACTTCCATAAACGCTGGGATCCGGCCTATAACAATATGCGTGATGAAATCCTGATGGATAAAGAAAACATCATCCGCGGCTATATGTCACTGGATGATGTGATCGATGTTCCTATGAACTGGTTTACCTGGACTGATCAATCCTCACCCTCCTGGTTTCTCGGTGTGCACTGCTATGATCTGATTCGCTATGTAAGCGGCAGTGAGGTGGAGAGCGTGTATGCAGTCGGGAATAAACAGGTACTAAAAAAGCAAGGCTATCAGACCTATGACAGTATCCAGGCCATTCTGACGATGCAGGATGGAAGCAGCTGGACGGTGGAAAACTCCTGGATTCTTCCCAATACGTATCCGAAATCAAATGACGGACAGCTTGTGATCGTGACGGAGCACAAGTATCTGAAGAATGAATCCTATCGGGGAGTTAAAACCTATACTGACAAAAAGGCAAGTCTGCCAAACTATATCTTCATGAAGTTTGATGAACATCATGCAAGCGGCTTTGGACTGGAGCCGATGCAGGACTTCGTCAGTGACATCGTAAACCAGCGCTCCTTCCGGACAAATGCGTATGATGGTTTACAGGCGACAAGAATCGCTGCCGCAGTGCATGCATCCGCAGAAAGCGGCAACGTCATCCATCTGTAAAAGAACAGGGCAGAACGATCTGATAGCTTGCAGGTACAGTATACTACAAATCTCAGCTCTCGTCCTGCCTTTTTACATATTCAAAAAAGAAAAGCTGCCATTACGAAACGTGCAGCCTAGGCTGCACCTGAGAGCAATCCTTTCCGGTTATCATAAAACATCCTATCGGGAAATCCTTATGACAATGGAAAAGCTGTTTTGATAATCAACGGTGGAGCTTTCTGTCAGGAAATCCATGTTTACTGAAAAATCAATCAGAAAAGCTTTCATCAGACAGATAGAAATCCACTGCAGCTGTTTGATTCATATCCGATGCATAAGCGATAGGAAACACATTTGATTTCATCCAACGCGTGAACAAGTGCTGCGTTAGCTGTAAAGCTTTATTTCTTCCTCCAGGCGTTCCATGGAATGAACCGTTATAATACCCGATTTATAATCCAGAATCCCATCCCTGATCAATGTATGCACAACCCTGTTGATGCTGCGTATATTGGAGCCCGTTCCCTCTACCAGAAGATCCTTGGTGATCGTGAGGTCTTTTTTGCACAGGGTGTTGTAAATCATATACATAATCCTGTATTTCAGGGGGTAAAAGGCATTTACTCTTTCCCGTTTACTGCAATCGTAATTCCTCTGTGCAATCAACGTCGTAATATATAAGGTAAATGCATTATCTGCACGCAGCCATTTTAGAAATTGTGCATTTTCCAGCTTCAGCACCCTGCATTCCGTAACGGCTTCCACGGTGGAGACGGTCTCTTTATCAATGAGTGCCTCCAGCTCTCCGTAAATCGTCACACCGGTATCAATATCCTCTATGTAGACATTTCCATTGATTTCAGAGTGATAGTTTTTTACAATTCCGTTCAACAGGATGTAGATGCAGTCACTTTTTTTATTCTGTTCCATCAGCTTATCCTGAAAGGAATAGGTCTGTTCCTGAAAATGAGAGCGGATATCGGCAGGACAGGCGGCTATAAAGGTTGTCAGATCAGGTTTCATACGTACCTCCAACGTGTATCATATGTATAATATCACAGATTATATAAGTATTTCCATGCGAATCAGAACATGATTTTATTTCTGCCCTGCTCGAGATAGCTTTCGTACCATTCTATCAATCCGGCAATGGAGAGGATGAATTGAATAATCACCAGAATCAGCATGATAAAATAGCCGTTCAGGACATAAATTACCATGAAGAGAAGATTGCTTATAATCCATAAAATCCAGTTTTCATACAGCTTTCTGCTCAGCCAGTATTGAGCGATAAAGCCAAGGATAGCTGTCAGACTGTCCAGGATGGCATTCTGAGCATGCAGGATATTGATTTCCACATAACCCCATACAGCCCACAGAAGTAGGATGATCGCAATCCAGAGAAGCTGCCCCTGTCTGTTTAAGCCGGATGTTTTTGTGCTGTTGCCGTCATCCCCCTTTCCCCAGTAATACCATCCATAGATATTGAAGATGACCTGAAAGCAGGCCAGAATCGCCAGTGCGTATAAGCCTGTTGTATAATAGATATACAAATATGCAAGCACGGTGATAATACCAAATATGAAGTTTGAAATTTTTTCCTTTGATAGCAGCCATACATTGATAATGCCCATCACCGAGGCGAAGATTTCAATGAGGCTGGACTTTATGCTGTAGCCTGCAAGGATGCAGAGCAGACAGGATAGTATGGCAAAAATCGGGCTTTTGGTTAGTTCGGTTGACTTCTTAATGATATTCATATGGGCTCCTCCTATAATTCTTTGATGAATCTTCCAATCAGAATCATCGCTTTGTCAGAAATGCTCTGACAATTCTCCATTACCTGTTCATGTGTGATTTCCTGATCGGAATAGGCGGCTGCCGGACATGGAACACCGGATAAGGCTAAAACCTTCATCCCGCAGTGATTGGCGATGATAACCTCCGGAATGGTGGACATTCCGACAATATCGGCGCCCAGTCTTGCCGCCATATAGGTTTCCATGACGGTTTCATAGCTCGGCCCCGAAAACATTGCATAAACGCCTTCCTTCAGTTCAATGTGTTCCTGTGCTGCAAGCTCTTTTATCTGCTGTATACAGTCTCGATCATATGGATAGGCAAGGTCGGGAAACCGCTCTCCGTATTCCTCTAAATTTTCTCCGATCAAAGGATTGAAGCCGGAGAAATTCAGATGGTTGCGAATGACGAATAAATCCTGTGCCTTTACGGATTCACCGGCCTGCCCGCTGCAGTTTGTAATGATGATGGTTTCTACACCAAGACGCTTCATGACACGAACAGGAAGTGTTACCCTGCTGGGTGAATAGCCTTCATAGCAATGGCATCTTCCTTTCATGACTACCACCTCTTTCCCCTGTATTCTCCCGATGATCAGGGTTCCTTCATGTCCTGCGACACCGGGCACCGGGAAATGGGGGATATCCGCATATCGGTACTGCTCAGGTTGTTCGATCATATCAGCAAGCTGATGATATCCGGTCCCTAAAATGATTCCGATTGCGGGAGTGTAGTGCGTACGCTTTCTGATATACTCGTACGCTTCGTTGATTTCTTCTCTTACATGCATTGTCTGTACCTCGCTTTACATATTTACGACCATGGACATTATGCCAATTTGTGATAGCGTTTTCAAGGACATTTGTCCACGAGTTTATGTGCTGTCTGTATTCTGCCGGATGCTGCACAGCAGACTCTTCGCAAACTATCTATCCGTTTTATTGAGCTGTGGATTTGCATGGCACGCGTATGAAAAGCATACAGGAGGCTTGCGTTGGCTTCGTCTATGCAGATTGAATTCAATAAAGCAGCAATCGTCAGAAATAAAAAACTGCACGGTGCCGGGTATGTAATGCAGGAAAAAAAGGACACAAAAATAGGATATATACCAAGCTACATGAGAGGGTATATATCCTTTTACTTATCATTCAGCAGTATAGCTCTTGAAAAGTCTACTGCGGATTCTCTGCCATATCCGCATAGCGTATGTTTTCCGAGGTATTGATCTTCGGAGTATTCGCATACAGATCATTCAAATTAAACGTAAAGCTGTTCATCTGCAGCTGTCTGCGTGCCGCATCATAGGCATTCACAACCGCATGCACCTCATCCCGGCTGAACAGATACACATTGCTTACACCAAGGGACGGATCCAGACTTGCCACATACAGGTCTTCATAGACACCGTTATCACTGGTGATGGAGGAAATCGTCCATGGCTTCAGCTCATTCAGCTCACCGGATACAAAATCCGCAATCTTCTCTGCCGGCATATTGGTGATAATGTAATTCGGTGCAATATCCATCAGATCATTCACCTTGGTTAACCCGTTTGCGGAGATCAGCTTATTGATGATTGCCTTGATAATGCGCTGCTGTGCACGCTCTCTTCCGGCATTGTCATAGCCCTTGGTCTTACGGTGCCGGGAATAGGCGAGCGCCTGCTTGCCGTTTAAGTGCTGCTTGCCCTTTTTCAGACAGATCAGGTCCTCTTTCTTAAAGCTTCGATTTTCATCCTGTTCACAGAAGTCAATTTCCACATCCACATCAATACCGCCGATCGTATCGACAATTTCAATCAGGGAATTGAAGCTTACACGGGCATAGTAATCAATCGGGATACCGAAGAAGTTCTGTATCGTTTCCACACTGTTTTCAATCCCGTCGTTTCCGGTATGCGTCAGCTTGTCGTTTTTATAATCGTAGGCGGCATTCGGTATGTAGCCGTCTCTTGGCAGAGACACCATATCAATGTGATTCGCCTTCGGATTGACAATCAGAATCAGATTCGTATCACTTCTTGTCTGCTGGTCCGGACTTCCCATATTATCAAGTCCGCTCAGATAGACGGTGAAGGTATCCTTTGTGACATCGATATCGGGACCGCTGGCGGCATCATTTTTCTTTTTGTAGGTCTGAATGATATCCACACTGTCCGCAAAGCCGTCAATATTGGATTTGGACATATCATAATAGGAATCGGAAATAACAAAGGCATTCACCGTTTCCAGATTCAGATCGCTGTACAGCGTTGTATAATCCAGCTCTTCCTTGGGCGTGGTATTGCCAACCTCGCTGTCCAGCTTTTCCCTTGCATAGGCGGCATTTTTCTTATCGACGCCCTTCTGATAGCCGATCGTTTTGCCTTCCAGCTGGGAAAGGGAATCAATACCGCTGCCCTTTTTCACGACCACATAGATTTCCGTGGTGGAGCCTGCCGCATTTTTGCTCATCTTATGCAGCGTGCTTCGTGATTTATCCAGAAAATATCCCCCGGTACCGATAACCACCGTCAAAAGAAGGATAAACAGACGCTTGACGATCACAGCCCACTTGGGAAGCTTCTTCATGGACAGCATAAATAATATAAGGAACAGAATCAGCAGAATACCTGCGGCTGCCATCGTCCATTTCACCGGAAGGATGCCAAAGGTAAATGCTATGGTAAAGGATACGATTCCCACAATCAGAAACACCAGCAGAAACAGCAGGTCAATCGTGCGGGTATAGTATCGTTTCGGTTTTTGTTTTGCCATATGTATCACACCTCAGTTAGTCAGTCTACATTATAGTATAAACAAATTTAAAATACTATGGCGGATTTCTGAAAATTTCGTAATAACTATAGAGTACCATGCCGTTTTGGGTTATAATTGAAGTTGTTTTCTAAAGAAAAGGAAGACAAAGTATAGTATAATAGTCGAGAAGGTAAATAAGAGGTGATGTTGTGTCGTTTTTAGATCAATTGAATGAGCATCAGTTAGAGGCAGTACAGTGTGTGGATCATCACCTGCGGATCATTGCGGGGGCAGGAAGTGGAAAGACCCGGGTGGTAACGACCAGAATTGCATATCTGATCAATGACTGCGGAGTATATCCGAATAAAGTATTAGCCATCACCTTTACGAATAAGGCGGCTAGAGAAATGAAAGAGCGAGTGGAAAATCTGCTGGGAGATGTAGCCAAGGCGGTTACGATTTCCACCATTCACTCCTTTTGTGTGCGTCTGTTGCGGGAGGACATTCTGGAGCTGGGATATCCGAGGAATTTCACGATTCTGGATGCGGATGATCAAAAGAGCATTTTGCGGGATGCCTACAAGCAGATGCATATCGATGTCAAAAGCTACAGCTACAACAGTGTGCTGTCGTACATAAGCAACAACAAAACGAATTTTATTGATGCCGCAACAGCCAAGGCGGGTGCCGGCAAATGGGCGGGTGAACAGATCAAGGCCGATGTCTACGAGTTTTACGAGAAGCGCCTGAAGGAAATGTATGCGCTGGATTTCGATGATCTGCTGATTTTTGCCCACCGTATATTGAAAAGCAAGGAAGAGGTACGCGCAAAATGGCAGCGCCGCTTCACGTATCTGCATGTCGATGAGTTTCAGGATGTCGATAATCTGCAGTATGCCATCATCAAGCTGCTGGTAAAGGAAGGCAGCTATCTGTGCGTGGTCGGCGATCCCGATCAGACGATTTATACCTGGCGTGGTGCACAGGTGGATATCATTATGAATTTTGAAAGGGATTTTCCGGACAGCCATACCGTTGTGCTGAATGAGAACTACCGTTCCACCCAGCAGATTCTGAACGGTGCGAATGCACTGATCAAGAATAACCGCAACCGTATCGATAAGGATTTGTTCACCCGTGTGGAGAGTGAGGATAAAATCATTCATTTCTCTGCTATGGATGATGCAAACGAACCGGTCTGGGTTGCCAGCAAAATCATGACGCTGCATCACGATCATGTTGACTATCGGGATATTGCGATTTTGTATCGCTCCAACTTTCTGTCAAGAGGTCTGGAAAAAGTGCTGCTGGATTTCCATATTCCGTATCGCATCTATGGAGGTGTGCGCTTCTATGACCGTGCGGAGATCAAGGATGCCTTAAGCTATCTGCGTCTGTTGGCTCCCTTTGATGAACAGGATCCCAAGGCGCTGTACAAAAATCTTGCCGTCAAGCGCGTCATCAATTCTCCGAAGCGAGGAATCGGTGCAAAGACGCTGGAAACCATCGAGCTGCAGGCAAACCATGATGAAACGAATATGTATGATGTCCTGTGCGAATATGAAATCGGAAAGGGCAAGGCAAGAGCCAACATACAGGCGTTTGTTGCGATGATTGAGGAATGCCGCATGCTGGTGGATACTATCAGCATCGATCAGCTGCTGGAGAAGGTGCTGGAGGACAGCGGTTATCTGGATATGCTGCGGGAAGACAAGGAAATCGAGCGTCTGGAAAATATCAAGGAACTGATCGGGGATATCTCGGATTATGTGGAAGCACATCCGGAGGGTACCCTGAATGAATACCTGCAGGAAATCTCCCTGTATTCCGATAAGGAGGAACAGGAGAACGGGGACTTTGTACAGCTGATGACGATTCATGCCGCAAAGGGTCTGGAATTTGATAATGTCTTTGTGTACAGCCTGTGCGAGGGAATCTTCCCGAATGAACGCTCTGTGGGAGAAGGCGGACAACCGGCGCTGGAGGAAGAACGCCGTCTTGCCTATGTTGCCTTTACACGGGCTAAAAAACAGCTGTTTTTATCCGACTCCTACGGCTACAGCTATGTACTGGATAAAATCAAAACAACCTCCCGGTTCATCAAGGAGCTTCCCGAGGACTGTATCGAGGATGTCGGCGCAAAACCGCGGAATACATTTTCCAGCGATGTCGATACCTTCAGCGGCAGTGACTTTCTGTCCATGCACAGCAGTGACATGGTACAGCATCGTCCTCAGGAAAGCAGCGGCTATGCAAGACAGGCCGAGCGAAAATTAAGCGATGTACGCATTGCAGATTCATTTGACGGAGCACCAATCATAAATGAGGATAGGAAACCTAAGAAAAAGGGTAAAATAAGAAAAGGCGATCTGGTTCATCACGAAAGCTTCGGAGACGGCGTTGTCATCAAGCTGGAGGAACAGCTGGCAACGATTGCCTTCGAACAGAAATTCGGAATCCGAAAGATCAAGATCGACCATCCGGCTTTATCGAAAAAATAGGAGGTTTCTAATGAGTCAGCAGAGGATTTTAGAATTACGAAGTATATTGGACAGGCTGGCGTACGAATATTACGTACTGGATCAGCCAAGTAAAAGCGATCAGGAATATGACCGCTATTATCAGGAGCTGGTGGCACTGGAGGATGAATTCCCACAGTACCGCGACCCCAATTCCATTACGCAGCGCGTTGGCGGTGTCGTACTGGATGCATTCACGAAGGTGGAGCATAAGCGCACCATGCTGAGTCTGGGCAATGCCTTCAATCTGGAGGATCTGCATGCCTTTGACGAGCGTGTGCGGGAAGTGGTGCCAAACGCACGCTATGTGGTGGAGCTGAAAATTGACGGACTTGCCATGTCCCTGATTTATCGCGACGGGCGCTTTGTACAGGCACTGACCCGCGGAGATGGGGTTGTCGGTGAGGATGTTACGCACAATGTCAAAACAATCCCATCCATTCCGATGCATATCCCGCTACAGGGTGAGGTGGAAGTGCGCGGAGAGGTGTATATGCCCAATGCCAGCTTTCAGATGCTGAATGAGGAACGGGAAAAGAACGGGGAAGAACTGTTTGCGAATCCGCGAAATGCGGCGGCGGGAAGTATCCGTCAGCTGGACAGCTCGGTTGCGGCAAAGCGTAAGCTGGATGCCTTCTGGTATTACTTTGTGAATGCACAGGAATACGATATTCATTCCCATGAAGAGGCACTGCAGAAGATGAGTGAAATGCATCTGCGGGTGAATCCGCTTCGTAAGGTGTGTGAGCGCATCGATGAGGTGTGGCAGTTTATCGAAGAAATTACAGAGCAGCGAAATGATCTGCCCTACGCGATTGACGGTATGGTCATCAAGGTGGATGATCTGGACGCACAAAATCGTCTGGGCTCCACGGTCAAGGTGCCGCGCTGGGCGATTGCATATAAATTTCCTGCCGAAGAGGTTATCACAAAGCTGCTGGATATCGTGGTAACGGTTGGAAGAACGGGACGTATTACTCCGAATGCCGTACTGGAGCCGGTGCGGGTTGCGGGTACAACGGTATCGGCGGCACAGCTGCACAATGAGGATATGATTAAGGAAAAGGACATCCGTATTCATGATGATGTCGTGGTACGCAAGGCCGGAGATATCATACCGGAGGTCGTTCGACCGCTGCTTGAGCGAAGAAACGATACGCAGGCGGTTTACCACTTTCCAACGCACTGCCCGATCTGCGGAAGTGAGCTGGTACGCTTTCCTGAGGAAGCTGCCCATTACTGCATCAATCAGGACTGCCCCGCCCGTGTTGTGGAAAGCATGATTCATTTTGCGAGTCGGGATGCGATGGATATCGATACACTGGGTGATAAGAAAGTGGAATTTTTCCATAAGCAGGGCTTTTTGAATACCATTGAAGATATATACTGCCTGAAGGAGCATCGGCAGGAGCTGATCGATCTGGAGGGCTTTAAAGAAAAGTCGGTAGATAAGCTGCTGGATGCCATTGAGGACAGCAAGCAGAATCCGCTGGAGGATCTGATCTATGGACTGGGCATCCGCCAGGTCGGCAAGAAAGCCGCAAAGGTTCTGGCAAAGCATTTTCTGAGCATGGATGCACTGATGGCAGCGAATGAGGAAGAGCTTGTGGCAATCAAGGATATCGGACAGATTACGGCAGAGAGCATCACCGCCTTTTTCCATGAGCCGAAGAATATGGAGCTGATTGCCCATTTAAAGGGCTATGGTCTGCGGATGGATACCGAGGCTGAGCAGATTCAGGAAAGCTCATTCAGCGGCAAAACCATCGTACTGACCGGTACGCTGACGCAGATGACACGAAATGATGCCAAGGCGTTGCTGGAATCTCTCGGGGCCAATGTCAGCGGCTCTGTTTCCAAAAAAACCGACCTTGTCATTTACGGCGAGGCGGCCGGCAGCAAGCTGACCAAAGCGAATTCCCTCGGTGTCATGACGATGGATGAGGATACCTTTATGAAAGAGGTGAACGGAAATGAACAGGAAACCTAGAGCAGTACCGATTCTGCTTCTTTGCAGCTGTATGCTGGTACTCGGCGGCTGTAATAAGGAAGATAAAAACAAGGCGGACAATGATAAAAGCAGTGAGGAAACAAAGGCCATCAACGAAGGGGAATACTCTGCACTGCTGCCGTTTTCAGTGAGTGATGCGGGGCAGAAGCATGCCCAGATGCAAACCAATCTGAGTGATACCCTGACCATCGGTACCGGTTTGATGGAGCTTTCCAAGGAATATTTTTCAAGTAAGACCTATGCCTTTCGAGGTGGAAAATATCTGGATTACAATACACTGGATGCCTCCGCGGATAACAGCGGACTGCTGGGGAGAACGAGCAAGAAAAATGCAAACGGTTTAAATCCTGCAGTCGGTGATGTATTTCCAACCGATGACGGGGATAAAAAAATAACAGCCAATGATGTGCTGCTGCTGGATATCTTTGAATATGACTGGTATCAGAACAAGGAGCTGAAGGGGCTGTCACTGGCGCTCGTATTCAATGATAAAATCGGTACGGAACCAAAGGAGGCAACCATCGACAGCGACAAAATGAAGCTGTATGGCGAGGAATGTGCGCGTAAGCTGGTTAATTATCTGCGAAAGGCAAAGCCGGAAATCGGAAACAACACACCGATTTATGTAGCGCTGTATAATACCTCCAGCGATGATGCGACGCTGCCGGGAACGTACTTTGAGGAAGCCTATTTTGAATCCAAGACCAATGCGGAATTCAAGGCGATCAATGAGAAATGGGCATTGTTTCCGACAAGCACGGCAACCAAGCTGGACGGGACAAACGCAACCTATTTCGACCGCTACAAGGCGAGCTTTCAGGATTTTCTGGGACAGGATATCGACATGATCGGTAAAGGTCATTTCATGGATAATGAGCTGACAGATCTGCGCATCAATGTGAAGCTGCATGCCAAGAGTGCGGATGAGGTCATTGCGGCGGTGCAGCTGCTGGATGAGCGGCTTTCCATCTTTTCCAGCAATAATTTTAAAATCACGGTCGTAGTCAAGGCGGATGATGTAGATGTCGCCACCATTACGAGAAACAAGGGTACCAGCAGTACGGTTGCACAGACACTGCTGTATTAATCCGGAAATAGAAAAGAAGAATAAAATGAATTTCGAAGGAACAGGTAGCTACGCCTTTTCAAGAATTTCATGCAACGGTATAAATAAAAGGGAAGATCGAAAAGAGATGTGACGGTATCGAACAAAACGCATTCTCTTTTTCAGAAATCTGAATCGCGCAAGGCGAAGGAATGGAGGCAATCATGGAAGAATTTAGTGCAGAATATTTCAAGAAGCTGGCACATGACATCATGTTTGATCTGAATGATGAAGAGGTCAGTGAGCTGCAGGAGGAATTTAAGGTTTTGCTGCAGCAGATCGAGCTGCTGGATGGCATTGATACAGAGGGTGTTGAAGAAATGATCTACCCGTTTGAAGCAGAAACGACATTTCTGCGTGAGGACAGCGTAGATAATGTAATATCACAGGAAGCCGCGCTTCTGAATGTGAAAAGTGCAAAAGCAGGGCATGTACATGTGCCAAAGGTGGTGAAGTAAAATGGATTTTGAAAGAGCGAGAAAGCAGGACGTGGAGGGCCGCGTTTACGAGGCTTTGGAAAAAGCGAAGGAAGCACAGGCGCGTTTAAATGCTGCTGTTACCTTTGTAGACCCGAAAGAGCAGCTGAAGGAGCTGGAAGCAATCGGCGCAGATGCAGCGATGTATGGCATGCCAGTTGTTTTAAAGGACAACGTGAATACGAAGGGAATCCGTACCACGGCATCCTCCCGCATTCTGGATAATTATATCCCGGTATACAATGCGCATATCGTTGATAAGCTGCAAGCTGCAGGCGCAGTTGTAATAGCAAAGGCCAGTATGGATGAGCTGGGCATGGGCGGAACCAACCGCAATGCCTACACAGGACCAGTTAACAATGCCTGGGATGAAAGCAGAATTTCCGGAGGAAGCAGCGGCGGCAGTGCAGCACTTGTAGCGGCTGGAGTCGTTCCGTTTGCCATTGGTACGGATACCGGTGACAGTGTGCGCAAGCCGGCCGCATACCAGGGGATTATCGGCATGAAGCCAACCTATGGAAGAATCTCCCGCTATGGTATCATTCCGTATGCATCCAGTCTGGATCATGTGGGTTATTTTACCACATCCGTACAGGATACAGCGGTTGCACTGGAGGTGCTGGCTGGTCGCGATGACCGTGACATGACCTCATCCAACCGTGCAGTGGAGGCCTATGCTGCCAACCTGAATCATGACCTTCGCGGAAAGCGCATTGCTGTTTTGGATAATGTACAGGAGGCGGTTGCGGATCCTGCAATCCGTGAGAATTTTGACACTTTGATGAAGAAGCTGGAGGCACGCGGTGCTACTGTTACACATGTGCGCATGGATGATAAGCTGATGAAGGCACTGATGCCTACCTACTATATTATTGCGAATGCCGAGGCTACAGCCAACCATTCCAATCTGGATGGAATCCGTTTTGGTATGCGTGAGGCTGGAGAAAACGTGGAGGATGTCATGATCAACACCCGGACAAAGGGCTTCTGTTCCTATGTACGCAAGCGTTTTGTCATCGGAAGCTATTCTCTGTTTGTGGAAAATCAGGATAAGATCTTCCGCAAGGCGCAGAAGGTTCGCCGCCTGATTGTGGAGGAGCTGAACCGTGTTCTTGCCAACAGCGATGTTGTCATTGCCTCTGCTGCAGGAACAATCGCGCCGCTGGCAGAGGAATCCAAGGATTCTCATCTTGGGGCAGATAACAATGTGGCTGAAAATCATATGGTGCTGGGCAATTTCTCCGGATATCCGAGCATGACCATGCCGACCGGCTTTGCGGAAGGTATGCCGATCGGTATCAATATGACGGCGAAGGCATTTGATGAGCAGACATTGTTTAATATCGGACTGGCGATTGAAGAGGAAACAGGATTAAAAGGTAATGATGTGGAGGTAGACGCATGAAATACGAAACAGTCATAGGGATTGAAATCCACTGCGAGCTGAAAACCAAAACAAAAATGTTCTCAGGGGCACCGACATCCTTTGGAGAGGTAGCGAACACCTGTGTAAATGAAGTGGATCTGGGACATCCCGGAACACTCCCCTGTGTAAATAAGGATGCTGTGCGTCTGGCAATTCTGGCCGCAACGGCATTGAAGTGTGAAATCGATCCGCTGGTGAAGTTTGATCGCAAGAACTATTATTATTCCGATCTTCCTAAGGGCTTCCAGATAACCCAGCAGTTTCATCCAATCGGCTCCAACGGTGTCATTACCATTAAAACGGATGACGGGGAAAAGGATATCCGCATCAACCGTATTCATATGGAAGAGGATACCGCTAAGCAGTTTCACAGCGATGCGGGGACACTGGTAGACTACAACCGTGCGGGAACACCGCTGGTGGAAATCGTCAGTGAACCGGATATCCGAAACGGGGCAGAGGCAGCTGCCTATGTGGAAAAGCTGAGAAGTATGCTGTATTACCTTGGAGTCAGTGATGTTAAAATGGAAGAGGGAAGCATGCGCTGTGATGTCAATGTTTCCATACGTCCGCAGGGCAGTGAAGCTCTTGGTACCAAAACCGAGGTCAAAAATCTGAATTCCATTTCCAATGTACAGAAGGCGATTGATGCAGAGGTGGCACGTCAAAGGGAGCTGCTGGAAAACGGTGAGGAAGTCGTACAGGCAACCCGTCGTTATGATGAAACGCAGAAAACAACGATTCTGATGCGGAAAAAGGAAGGAAATGTGGACTACAAGTTCTTCCCGGAACCGAATATTCCACCGATTCGTCTGGATGCGGCATGGATCAAAGACATTCAGGATAATATGGAGGAGCTTCCGGATGAGCGTAAGGCACGCTATATGCACGATTATGCACTGAAGGAATACGATGCTGATGTACTCGTTGCCAATCGTGAGCTGAGCAACTTTTTCGATGAGGTATGTCAGTATACAAAGAACTATAAGAAGGCAGCAAACTGGGTGATCGTTGAGGTTACAGCTGCATTGAATAAGGCAAATATCAAGCTGGTGGATAATCCGTGTAATCCAAAGCATCTTGCGGATATGGTAAATATGGTGGATGCCGGTGAAATCAGCGGCAAGCAGGCAAAAATCGTGTTTGAGGACATCATGCAGGGCAAGGATCCGAAGAAGGTCGTGGAAGAAAAGGGTATGAAGCAGATGAGTGACAGCAGTGAGCTGCTTGCCATGGTTAGCGCTGTTCTGGATAACAACCCGCAATCCATTGAAGATTTCAAAAACGGTAAGGACCGTGCTGTCGGCTTCCTGGTTGGTCAGGTAATGAAGGCCAGCAAGGGACAGGCGAATCCGGCGATGACGAATAAGCTGATTCAGGAGGAGTTGAAAAAGCGCTAGCATTCTGTTGCGCCAGCCGGTGATGAAGCCTGCGAGCGTAAGGCACGGATGCTATGCGAAACACCGGCTTATATATTGCAGGGTAGCTTTTGAAAAAGCCTGTCTGTGAAGCTGTCAATTTTAGGAAATCGTAAGAAGATTCCCGCTGTAATTCTCGCGGTTTTGTGTTATACTGGTAAATGTGCTATACTAGAAACACAATCGTGTAATCAGGCATGACTCCTAAGGAGTATGCTCATTGTCTATATAGTCAGGAGTGAACCCCATGAGTAAAAAGAAGAAAAAAACAAAAGCAGGCGGCGGAAAGAGCAAGATACTATACTGGATTGCCGGTATTGTTATTCTGATTCCTGTACTGCTGCTTGGATGGATTTATCTGAGTGCCAAGGAGAGCAGCGGAAGTCCTACGGTCGGCAGCCGTTTTGACAATTCACTGAATCCGGCCATAACAGAAGAACAGATGGACAAGGTGAAGTCCGCAATGAAGCTGGATGGTGTTGAAAGCGTTGAAGTCAATTTGATCAGTGCTACCTTGCGTATCAATATTGATACAAAGGATGATGCCAGCAGTGCCAAGGTGAAGAGTATTATGAATGAAGCCTATGATAAGGTGAATGATATTCTTCCTATCAAGAAGTATTTTACAAATAACGATTCCGATAAGATGTATGATCTGGAAGTGCATGTTTATAATTTCATTCCGGATGACAAGCATTCTGCGGATGATCAGATTTATAAGATCAAGACGAAGACAGCGGCAGCGAAGAAGCCGAATGTTTCTACACCTTCATCTCCGAAAAATAAATCCGTCGCAGAAAAGCTGTTAAAGCAGCAGGAAGAAGCAGCTAAGAAAAACAAGTAAAAGGGCGGCCTGCCCTTTTTTCAATGAGGTGAGAAGATGAAGAGAAATGATCAGGTATATGGTGTCTGCAGCGGATATACGCACGACGGGCACGGGGTTGTAAAGATAGACGGCTTTCCGCTGTTTGTGAAGGGCATGCTGGAGGGGGAAGCGGGAGAGCTGGTTGTCACGATGGCAAAAAAGAAATTTGGCTATGGCAGGCTGATGAAGAGAAGTAAAACATCCTCACAGCGTGTTGCTCCACCCTGTCCGATTGCAAAGCAGTGCGGAGGCTGTCAGCTTCAGCATATGTCCTATGCGGAGCAGCTGCGGTTTAAGAAGCAGAAGGTGCAGGATGTGATGCAGCGGATAGCACACCTTGATATTGAGGTGTGGGATGTGCTGGGGATGCAGGATTGCTATACCAATTATCGCAACAAAGGGCAGATTCCGGTCGGAGTTGAGAAAGGTAAAACGGTTACTGGCTTTTATCGTATCAATTCCAATGCCATCATTGATACGGATACGTGTCTGATTCAGAGTGAACGAATCAATGCGGTATTACAGGAAATGCGTAAATTATTTGAGAAGTATCAGAATGCGAAGCTGTTTCGTCATCTGTTGATCAAGCATGCATTTTCCAGTGATGAGGTAATGGTTGTCTGGATTGTGCGTTCCTTTCAAATTCCACATGGGAAGGAGATGGTGCAGGAGCTGACTGCGGCATTACCGTTTGTGAAGAGTGTCATATTAAATCTGAATGTACGGGATGATAATGTCATTTTGGGGGATAAGGAACAGCTGCTGTTTGGGGAGCGTGCTATCACTGACAGTATTCATGATTTGAAGTTTTCCATATCCTCAAAGTCCTTTTATCAGGTGAATCCAAGACAGACGGAGATATTATATGGAAAGGCTCTGGAGTTTGCAAAGCTTACGGGAAAGGAAACGGTGCTGGATCTGTATTGTGGAGTCGGGACGATTTCTATGTTTTTAGCACAGCGGGCAAAACATGTAACGGGAATTGAAATTGTACCGCAGGCGATTCGTGATGCGAGAAAGAATGCGGCATTAAATGGCATTGCGAATATTGAGTTTGTGTGCAGCGATGCGGCTGACTATGCGAAAAAGCTGTGTGAGCAGGGGGCACATCCGGATGTGATTGTGGTAGATCCGCCGCGCAAGGGGTGTGATGCGCAGACGATTGACAGTATGGTGATGATGCAGCCAAAACGGATTGTTTATGTGTCCTGTGATCCCGGGACACTGGCAAGGGATTTAAAGCTGCTGGAGGAGAAGGGGTATCGTACAGAAATTGTGCAGCCTCTGGATATGTTTCCGTTCACGCATCATGTTGAGTGCGTTTGTTTGTTCACCCGAAACAAGTAGAAAAAGTGCCGAAAAAACGATAAAATGGGCATTTATCGGAAGTCGGTGCAGTGAGCAACCGAGCGGTAAATTTTAAAAGCGGGGCGAGATTGCAGAAATGACTTGGTGGAATTTTGTAATCTGCCCTATGACTTATTATTCAATTATGGATTGGTGAGTGTTTAGGACTGCTAGCATAGTGCGAGTGTGTGGGATTATTGACAGCAATCAGAGACACAAAAACGTATGTAAGAGAATAGATGAAAAGAGGTTTGAAAAGATATGCGAGGGAAAAGTATAAATTTATTTTTGATGGATGGAGAACCAAATGGCAGAATGAAATGCACTCTTGCTAATTGGACAGGAGTTGCTTATAAAATCCCACGAACAAAGCTTGATAGCTGTAAGGGACGTGATGACCTTTCGCAAAGTGGTGTGTATTTTCTCTTTGGTATATCTGATCAAACAGGTGAAAATGTAGTTTATATTGGACAGGCTGGCGTTCGTAAAAATGGCGAAGGGATACTATATCGCTTGCAAGAGCATAAACGCAATCCTGAGAAAGATTACTGGACGGAAACTGTGGTGTTTACCACTTCAAATAACTCTTTCGGACCCACAGAGATAAGCTATCTTGAAAATAGATTTACAAATATAGCTAAAGAGACAGAACGTTATGTTGTGAAAAATGGTAATGACCCTACACCCGGCAACATTACAGAGGAAAAGGAAAGCGAACTCGAGGAATTCATTGATTATGCAAAAATAATTATGGGTACGCTCGGGCATAAGGTGTTTGAACCCCTTACAGACTCTAAAACAATGGTTGCTCCAAATAGCGATAGTGCAGAAAGCGATAATAAGATTTTTTATATAAGACGTAGCGGTGCAGATGCAAAGGGCAAGTTAACTAGTGAAGGTTTTGTTGTTTTAGCTGGTAGCAAAATTAGAGCAGATATTGTTCCAAGTTGCCCAGATTATGTGAAAACTGAGAGGAAAAACAATAAGGATAATATAGACGAGAATAGTATTATTAAAAACGAGATATTATTCAAATCGCCATCAAGTTCAGCTGCTTTTGTACTTGGTGCATCAGCAAACGGAAATATCGAATGGAGAACGGATGAGGGTAAGATTTTGAAGGATGTTGAAAATAGCTAAAATTAGATTGTGATTCACAAATAATAGAGAGTCGTAGATTTTTTATACTCCAGAAAATCTGCGACTTTTTTGTTGGAAATAAATGGTTTTATTTTATAGTCACTTTATGCATATGAAGAATTTGTTCTGCAAAAGCATTTGTAGAGAGTTTTATCACCTTGTCAAATAGGTTCAAGTTCAGAATTACACCTATACCATCGAACAATTAAAGTTGTTTTACAATATGAATTTATAAATGTTATCGTAATAATTTAAAAAAACAAGCCCGAAATAATACTTTTTTGGAATGCATTGAAAAAGCTAAAGAAGTATGGTATAATAAATTATCTGATTTGTGTAATTTAGTAAAGGGAATGCAGACAGAGGAGATTTAAATGCTGAAAAATAATATAGAAGTAGACGTAAAAGTAAAATGTATAGAAAGCGGTATGACGCAGGCACAGCTTGCAGAGAAGATTAAAACAACAAGCCCGTATGTCAACCGCATCATCAAAAAGCAAGATGGTGTTGTGAACAAGACCTTTGTACAAATGCTGGAAGCCCTTGGGTATGATATTGAACTAACCTATGTAAAGCGAGAGGATTAGGAGGACACCACAGTGGATAATTATGGAGAAATTCTTATATATCAGTCTGATGATGGATTAACAAATATTGAGGTTAAAGTCCAGGATGAAACGGTGTGGCTTACACAGCAACAGATGGCAGATTTATTTCGGACATCTCGTACTAATGTTGTGGAACACATAAAACATATTTATGATGAAGGTGAGCTTGATGAAAATTCAACCTGTCGGAAATTCCGACAAGTTCGGAAAGAAGGAAATCGTGAAGTTGCAAGAGAGATGCCGTTTTACAACCTTGATATGATTATTTCCCTTGGATACAGAGTAAAATCTTCCATTGCAACTAATTTTAGACGATGGGCAACAGAACGCTTGAAAGAATATATGATTAAGGGATTTACAATGGATGATAACCGCCTAAAGGAACTGGGCGGTGGCGGATATTTCAAAGAACTGCTGGAACGGATTCGTGATATCCGGGCATCAGAAAAGGTATTTTATCGTCAGGTATTAGAAATCTATGCAACAAGCATTGACTATGATCCCAAAGCAGAGGTTTCTATTCAGTTTTTTAAGAAAGTGCAGAATAAAATTCACTATGCTGTTTCCGGAGAAACAGCGGCAGAGGTAATCTATCATCGTGCGGATGCCGAAAAAGACTTCATGGGATTGATGTCATTTTCAGGAGAACAACCGACTTTAAAGGAAGCGAAAATTGCAAAGAATTATTTGGATGAGAAAGAACTGCGTTCAATGGGTCAACTGGTTTCGGGGTATTTGGATTTTGCTGAAAGACAGGCAGAACGAGAAGTGCCTATGACAATGGAGGATTGGGCAAAGCATCTGGACGGGATTTTGACTTCTACAGGAGAAAATCTTCTCACTGGAAATGGCACGGTTAGTCATTTACAGGCGATGGAAAAGGCTAAGACGGAGTATAAAAAGTATAAGGCAAAAACACTTAGCAGTGTGGAAAAGGACTATTTGGAAAGTATAAAGTTACTGGAACAAAAAGGGAAACAACAAAAGTAAGTTGTTCGGAAAATTTGAGTAACTGCTCCGTTGAACTGTTCGGTAATTTCGAACAGTTCAAGGTTATGGATGCTTAATATGAAGTTAGGAGAAAATAGGATGGAATATACAAACAATGAAAAACACGTTCTCTCACTTATGGATAGGACAGATTTTAAAAATTTATCAAAAATTGATATATTAAGTTATGCATCAAAACTGAACGAACTTCGCCCAGAAGTAGCACAGCAGGTACTTGCTCAATTTCCCGAACTGGCAAAATTAATTCAAGCGACAATGGTCGAGTATCAAGGCATTCTTGAAAAAATTGTTGCAAGTGATGATGAAAGCACTAAACAGGTTTATGCCATTTTAAATAAAGAAATTGATGCCGCATCTGAAAGCAGAAGAGAGTTCATTGAATATGCTGATAAAGTACGTGCAGATTTAAGTAAGTGTCTTGATAATCCTAATTTGACTCCAGAACAACAGAAGGATGTTATTGACCGCCAAATGGAAATTTTTCATGCGGTAGATAAAAAAGATACCGAGATACGAGAGCAGGAAATGAAATCTGCTTGCATGGCTGACAAGAAGGACACTGAAAAGAAAGAGTTTAACTGGAAGATCATTAGTGCTGCAAGTTTTGTTTTAATGACAGCGGTCGGAATAGGCACAGCGGCATTGGGCGGTAAATTTGACATTAAATTATTGAAGAAACAATAGAAATTAAGTTGCCGGTTCCCCTATGAACAGACCTCAATTCCCCAAATGCTGTTGACCGATTGCTAACTGGAGAACGCCCAGAACTATGAAAAAGCCATAAATCTCCTTTGACCTATTTACTGAAATACAGGAATTTTCTAGGGATTTAGGCATTGACTTGTTCGTTAATAATCAGTGGATTTGGTGGACTTATTACCCACTATAATGAGCGGTTAGGCTCCAAGATTGCTATCAAGACTACCCGCTCAAGCCATGTTGAGTCCATTGTTCTGTTGCGAAAAAGATAAAAAATTAAATCAGTTTTATAGAGATGTAAGTTGTTGATGATAACTTGCATCTTTTTCATATGTTAAGATTGGAGTGATAAGGATAATAAAAAATGATACATGTAGAGAAGATACCAGTTAAAAATAAAAAGAAAGAAGTAGTAAGAATTGCAGTATATTGTAGAGTAAGTAAAAATGTAGAAGAACAACGTTCGAGTTTAAATATTCAAATTGCATATTTTAAAGAACTTTCTAATAAAGTAATAGAAATCGATTAAGTTGAAGTGTATTACGATGTTGGAAGAAGCGGGTTAAGAAAGAATGGAAGAACAAGCTATAAAAAAATGATCGAAGATGGATTAGAAGGCAAATTTGATTACATTATTACAAAATCAGTTAGTAAGTTTGCAAGAAATACATTGGATATTTTGAAAGATGTGAGGGAACTACGTAAACATAATGTGTATTTTGATAAAGAGAAAATAGATACAGCAAGAGCAGACTCTTTCGAAAAGTATAAATGTGAAATAGGGCATGAGAGTAAAGATGAAACGAGGTGAATTACCTGTGAAGACAGTGTATGGATATAGAAAAATTAATAATGAATTAACCATATTTGATAAAGAAGCCAATGTAGTAAAGTGAATTCTTCATGAATATTTAAGAGGAAGAACTTTGAAGCAAATAAAAGAACTATTAGAAAATTTCAATATTAAATCACCATCAGGAAAAGATAAATGGGATTGCAAAACAATAAACAATCTACTATCAAATGAAAAATATATTGGAAATGTATTTCAACAAAAAACATTTGTATCAGATGCTTTGACTGGGAAAAGGGAAGCAAATATTGGACAAATCGAAAAAGTCTATATTAAGAATAATCATGATTTCAAAAGAATATTTTGAAAAGGTTCAAAAATTTAAGAAGATGAGATCAAGATGTATTTTTGATGAAAAAGGAAACAAAGTAATAAGACATAATCAATACAGAAGTAAGTCGATTTATTCTAATGTGCTTGTTTGTGGATATTGTGGAGCACCATATAGAAGAAGAACTGAGAGAGGTGAGATTGTTTATAGATGTGCAACAAGAATGGATAAAGGAAGAGGTAAATGCCCTTATTCAATAACATTAAAAGAGAATGATGTAAATGAAATTATTGCGCAAGAAAAAAATAGTAGAAATTTTGATGAAGACTTTGAACATATTGGAAGAGTAGAGGTTTAGAAAATAAACTAATTTTTAGTATCAATGAAAGTAATAAATGAAAAATGATGTTTATCCTTATTTCAGATTAGTAAAGAATTTGTATACTTGAAAAAAACTAAATGCTTTACCAAAGAAGATCATACAGTTTTATAATAAAGCATTGTAGTAAAATAAAAAAATATGATATATTTAGATTAGTGATAATAAAAAAAATAAGGAGCTAAAAATATGAGTTGTCATAGTATTGGGCATGGATTAAATTCAGTGTCTAAAAAGGTATTAGAGTTGTATGATGAAGGGAAATTTGAATTTAGTGTTGCGAAAGATTTATTATACACCACAAGAAATGCTGTACATTATTGTGATGGAAATACGTATGAAGCGATTGGATGTTTTGATGGATGTAGATGTGCTAGATGTTTAAAGAAAACAAATGATTTATATGGTCTTTATGATGTATTAGATGAGTGTAGCGAGTATTATGATATTTTTAGCAATAAAGAAGATGGAGTGTTATCTGGTGATCTTTGTAAGGATTGTTTTGATGAAATTTCTGAAAAATACCATTCGATTATCAGAGAAGATGAAGTTGTATATTAAAAAAGTTTTACTCGATAATGGGTAAATCTTCAACTTTTAGCGGAATTATTAGCAGATAGAAATAATATACCTATGATATTTGTGAAGCTTAATCTAATATTTTCAACAAGGGATTACTATACACATTGCTTATCTCTTTTAATCGTTCGAGTCACGTTGAGAGTGTTGTCTTGATGTCAAGGGTTCAGAAGTAACATGTGAAAAAGGCTTGAAAATAGGTTGTTTCAAAAATAGATTGTAATTTTTGAGTACATTGAAATCACGATAATGCTTGTAAATCAGGGCATGGAACATATCAATACGGATAGTGGAGTAGGACACATTATCGCTTGCCTATGCGAGTGGAGAATCCCCGTGAATTTTAACGAATAAATTTACTCCACCATTATGTAATGAAAATACTTTTGTCATGTTGTATAAGGCCTTTATTTTACTGTATGTGGAGTTAAAGCCTGATAAAAAAGGCTTTTTTTTATTTATGTCTATTCAAAAATACTGCTTTCATTTGTATTTTAATAAAAAATTATGTTATGCTCGATATGGAATAGAAAACACATTTAAAATGGAATAGGAGAATGTCAAGATGAAGATTAATATAAGTACCATTATAGAAGCGATTGAAATGGCAGATGATAATTTTACATTTTTTTTAGATTTAGAAACTGGAAAAAGTGTGCTGCTTGCTGATGAATTAAGTACCGGTATGGATAATGAGGGGTTGGAAAATGAAATTGAAGATAACCCTGAGCGTTTTTTTAGGCTTCCAACAAAATTTGAAATCCATGAGTATAATATTATGGAAGAGTTTATTCAGACATTAAAAGGTGAAGATGCTGATAAACTGGAACAAGTCATACAGGGACGTGGAGCGTTTCGAAGATTCAAGGATATGGTAAACAGAAGGGGAATTACTAAGCAATGGTATGATTTTCAGGCAGATTATTACAGAAATCTGGCAATTGCATGGTGCCAGGAGCATGGCATTGAATATGTGGAGAACTGCATGTAATTGCAAATCCATGTGGTAAAAGGCAGAAGACCATATATCTATGTACCCCTAGACTGTCTTTAAAAATCGGTTATGGGAAAACATGGCTTATGTCACTTACATAAAGGACTTAGGCCGTTTTCTCTTCTCCTGCAGAACCTTGTGTCTTCCATTTGATGGATAAGATGTTCTGAAAACCAGCAATTTTCTCCTTGCTCTGTTATAGTCGATAATTCATGTAGCCTAAGACACCACTGTTACCGCATGTATTCTGTGAAATATCTCCCTCTTGATTTGCATATACTGCACTGAAGCATGCATTTTGTAAAGGGGGAATATCATGGAGACAAGTATCCGCGTTGAGCAGCTCTGTAAATCCTATCAGGGAACAACGGTTGTCAAAAACATCAGCTTTCAGGTGAATAAAGGGGAAATCTTTGCCTTTCTGGGTCCAAACGGCGCAGGAAAATCCACAACGATCTCCATTCTCAGCACCTTGCTGAAAAAGGACAGCGGGACGGTTATAATCAATGGCTTCCGTTTGGGACAGGAGGATGAACGTATTCGATCAGGTATCGGCATCGTCTTTCAGAACAGTGTCCTTGATGAGTTGCTGTCAGTCAAACAGAATCTGATTCTGCGCAGTGCCCTCTATCATCTGCCGTATAAACAGGCGTGCCGGCGTGTACAGAAGCTATGTGACATATGTGATCTGCACGATATTATGCATCAGCCGGTAGGAACCCTTTCCGGCGGTCAGCGAAGACGCTGCGATATAGCCAGAGCACTGATTCCGGAACCGGAAATACTCATATTGGATGAACCGAGCACCGGTCTTGACCCCAAGGCGAGAAAGCAGCTCTGGGACACAATCAGCGCATTGCATAAGGAACGTCATATGACCGTATTTATGACCATACATTATATGGAAGAGGCTGAAATTGCTGATCATTTATGTATTATCAAGCAGGGAAACATCATCTTTGATAAGCCTATGAAGGAGGTACATAAACAGTATGCCGCAGAGCAGCTGCTGCTTTATCCGGCCAGTAAAGCACAGCTGATTGCAGAACTAAACCGACACCATATACCATTTCATGAGCAAAACGAGGCTCTCTGCATACACACGGGAGGTATGCTGAAAACGATGTCTGTCCTGCGCCTCTGCGAACGCTATATTCAGCGCTTTGAAAACCATCCCGGTAATATTGAAGAACTTTATCTGCAAATGCTTCAGGAGGAACAGGTATGATTTCTTTAATAAAACGGAATATGCTGCTGTTTTTCAAGGATAAGACTTCGGTATTTTTTTCCTTTATGGCAGTATTTGTTGTACTGGGACTGTATGTATGCTTTCTAGGTGACATGATGATCCAGCCGTTAAAGCAGGATTTCCCGGATACGGCAAGAGAACTGAGTGATACCTGGATCATGGCAGGAACTCTGGGAATTGTTTCGCTGACAACCTCTTTAAGTGTACTTGGAATTATTATCGAGGATAAAAGCAGGTCCATACTCAATGACTTTTATATTGCGCCCATTTCGCAAATGAAGGTCACCGGTGCCTATCTCATCTCTACCATATGTATAACATTTCTGGTATCCGTTGTAACGTTGATAATCGGAGAGCTTTATATCGTTGCTTATGGAGGCTCCTTCTTAACACTGTCCGCACTGTTAAAGGTGCTTGCATGCATGGTGCTGTCTATCCTGGCCTGTACGGCAATGCTTTTTTTCTTCATGTCATTTTTTAAAAGTGCAACATCCTTCAGCAATGTCACGACCATTATCGGCACACTATCCGGATTTCTCATGGGGATTTATGTGCCGGTAGGAGCACTTCCCAAGCTGCTTCAAACCGTGATATCGCTGTTTCCACCGAGTCATTGTGCCGCGTTGTTTCGCAATATCATGATGGATGATGTCTTAACGAAAACCTTTCAGTCAATACCGCCGGAGCATTTGACTGCATTCAAAAAGCAGTTTGGCCTTGTCTACAGCTATGGCGGACATACGACCGATACACTGGATCATATCCTGATCATCGCAGGAATGGGACTGCTGTTTTTCCTATTGCAGTATGTAAGGCAGAACAGGAAATAATGCATTCAATACGTTTATAAGAATTATGATTGCTATGTTTTCCATGATTCTTTATATATTTGCATGCCTTTTCCTCGCATCGGCTCCTGTACTTTTCTATTAGAATCTGCTAAGCTTTTGAATATATCCGATAGATACCATAAAAAAAGGATGCATATTAGATAACAGATTTGAAATGAGGCTGAATCTGTGCAATACAGCCCGGTATAAGAAAGGAGTCAGTGTATGGAAAGCAGAAATCATGTAAAGCTGCGTACATTTCAAGAAAAAGATTTTGCAGAGGTGCTGCGGCTGTTTTATGATACCGTGAGAAATATTAACAGCAGGGATTATACGACTGAACAGATTTCGGCCTGGGTACTGGGTGTCAAGGAGAAGCGAATGAAAAGTGCGCTGTTGGCGCATACCACTCTTGTTGCCACAAGCAATCAGAAAATGGTAGGATTTGCGGATATGGATGAAACCGGTTATCTGGATCACCTCTATGTTCACCATCAGCATCAGAAGCAGGGAATCGCCACGATGCTTTGCGATTTGCTGGAAACGGAAACCTCATCACCTACTCTTTCAGTGCATGCATCGATAACGGCAAGGAATTTTTTCCTGCAGCGTGGCTATCGGCTGATTTATGCACAGCAGGTGGAGCGGCAGGGACAGCTGTTGACAAATTTCTATATGAAAAAAGAAAAATAGAGTCATTTCTTTTGGAATAGGACAGGCTGCTGTCATATTTCTCATGATATCATGTGGGCATATAAAGGAGGACATATCATGGAAGAGAGATATTGTCAGTGCTGTGGAATGCCAATGGGAGATACAAAGGAGTTATATGGAACGGAAAAGGACGGATCAAGGTCTGTGGACTATTGTAAATACTGTTATGAACATGGTGCATTTACATCAGATTGTACAATGGAGGAAATGATTGAATTCTGTGTTCCTGTCATGGTTAAGGAAAATCCGGGGATGAGTGAAGATAAAGCGCGGGAAATGATGACGCAGTATTTTCCAACACTGAAGCGGTGGATGAAATAACTGATATAAAATTCAGAATTTACCAAACGACAGTGCACAGCTGTCGTTTTCTGCATACGATATACAGAGGTGATGAATTTGAAACAAAACATAGGATTTATCGGATTTGGAAATATGGCACAGGCCATGGCAGATGGAATGCTTGCGAGTGGAATTGTAAAGGGAGAGCAGCTGTATGCCTGTGCCAGGCAATGGGATAAGCTGTGCAGAAATACAGAAGTGCGTGGGATGCATGCATGCAAACATGCAATTGATATGGTACGGCAGTGTGACATCATCCTGCTCGCAGTGAAGCCTGCACAGATGAGTGAGGCGATTTCCACAGTGAAAGAGCACCTGCAGGGAAAAGCCGTAGTTTCTATTGCGGCCGGTATGTTCTTTGAAACGTATGAACAACTGCTTCCACCACATACACAACATTTGAGCGTGATCCCCAATATGCCGGTATCCGTTTGTGAAGGTGTCATGTTATGGGAACAAAGGAATTCTCTGCAAACAGAGGAGGCTGTGGCCGTTGAACAGCTTTTCTCCGCGATTGCCTTCATAGAAAAGCTGGAAAGTGATCAAATGACAATTGGTGCAACCGTGGCAGGCTGCGGTCCTGCCTTTGCGGCCATGTTTATAGAAGCGCTGGGGGATGGCGCAGTGGCATATGGGCTTGGACGTGAGGCTGCTTACCGGCTTTGTGCGCAGATGATGGCTGGCACTGCAAAGCAGCTACTGGTTCATCCACAGCATCCGGGACAGCTGAAGGATCGCGTAAGCTCTCCGAAGGGAACGACGATTCAGGGAGTTGCAGAGCTGGAGCGTCTTGGTTTTCGCAATGCCCTGATTTCTGCAATCGAACGGATTGAGCAATTTCGGCTGAAGTAGCAGCTTCCTTTATCTGAACAAACAGGTGTTCTTATCGTATTTTTCTTACTTTCAGGCATTTACAAAGGGAGACTATGAATTCTGTTGATAAATATAAGTATGTTGAATTCTCCATAGTTTGAATTTACCACGGTTATGTAAGAATCTCCTTATCTTCCGCTGTCTATTTTTTGAAATATACAATTAAACAAAGGCTACCAATGAATATTATGAATGTCAAAGTTACGTGTGCTTTGTTATTTGGTATGAATTCTCATAGCAGCTCTTTCTGTGTCTGTTCCTTCTGCCGATTGCTTGTCATTAAAAAGGAATCTGGTATAATATAGAGAATTATAGAAAAGAGGGAGATTATGCTGGAAACAAAACGACTTATCCTTCGACCATGGCAGGTTGAGGATGCGGAAAGCTGCTATCGGTATGCGAAAAATCCAAACATCGGGCCCAAAGCGGGATGGCCGGTGCATGAAAGTGTGGAAAACAGCCGGGAAATCATACGGACTGTGCTGTCTGCACCGAATACCTTTGCCGTTGTGCTGAAGCAGAATATGGAGCCCATTGGCAATATCAGTTTAATGATCGGAAAGCAGTGTAATCTGACAAATGCAGCTGATGAGGGTGAAATCGGCTACTGGCTGGGGGAACCGTACTGGGGACAGGGATTTATTCCGGAGGCAGTTCAATGTCTGATACGATATGCCTTTGAAGACTGCTGTTTGAAAAAACTGTGGTGCGGTTCCTTTGAAGGAAATCATAATTCCAGACGTGTACAGGAGAAATGCGGCTTTCATTATGCAGGGTCAGAGGTAAGAGAATGGCCGTTGCTTCAAAAAACACTTACCGGGCATATTATGAGTCTTACCATAGAGGAATGGAAACATTCTACCGGCACGGAAACTAATTAAGCATGCTTTATATATTGTTTAAAGAGAATATTTGACATTTTTCAAAGGGCTGTTCAGCAGCGGAATGGAATATGTCTTTATATTTATGGCAGGCTGCAGGATTCAAATTGCTAGTAAAAACAGACCGCAATAGGTTTTCCTTATCTGCTTCGAAACGAGAGCCTTCATTTTCACAGTCTGAATGATTTTAATACCCGTGAAATTCTCAGAGAATAGCAGGCATCAGGACATGCTGTAACAGATATGCAGCGTATGCAGGCAATATAGGATAGAAGGCACCGGCTTTTGAATTCCTCGATTTTATGGAAGCTGCAGGTGTATCCTTGTTTTGCATGCGTTAGCGCTGAGCGATAACAAGCCCTGCTAATAGGCTTCGGAATCACCTAAAACAAAGGTACTGATTAAACAAAGCAGGAAGTGAAAAATTGATAGCGGAAATGAAGCTGAATATAGAAAAAGAATCCCACATCTGAATATATCCCTTGAAGGAAATTCTTATTTCCGCTCATTTCTTCCTATAAGTCATCTGAAAATATAGGAAGGTATCTCTTGCATGAATACATAATACAGATGGATGCGTAAGGGCTGTGGTATTGCCTTATTTTTCTTGCTAATAAAAGGATATTTGATATAATATAGAGAATTACAGAAAAGAGGGAGATTATGCTGGAAACAAAACGACTCATTCTTCGACCATGGCAGGTTGAGGATGCGGAAAGCTGCTATCGGTATGCGAAAAATCCCAACATCGGGCCCAAAGCGGGATGGCCGGTGCATGAAAGTGTGGAAAACAGCCGTGAAATTATACGGACAGTGCTGTCTGCGCCGAATACCTTTGCTGTTGTATTGAAGGAAACCATGGAGCCTGTGGGAAGCATCGGACTGATGATTGGTAAGCAGAGTAATCTGGCGATTGCGGATGATGAAGGAGAAATCGGCTATTGGATCGGAGAACCGTACTGGGGTCAGGGGCTGATACCGGAAGCGGTGAAGGAGCTTATGCGCTTTGGATTTGAGGACTGTCAGTTAAAAACATTATGGTGCGGATATTTCGACGGTAATGAAAAATCCAAACGTGTACAGGAGAAATGCGGCTTCCATTATTTACGCAGTGAGGTAAGGGAATGGACACTGATTCAGCAGACACTTACAGAGCATATCCTGTATGTCACAAAAGCAGAATGGGAAAAAAAGCGCATAGCTTAATAATATAGCATACCTGAAACCAGATATCTTTTTGAAGAAGAATAACGGGATTTTGAACAGCCGGGAAATCAGCTGAAGAAATCTCTTTTTCTTTCCGTGTCATAAGGCCTTATCCCTTAATGCGTTCATACCATATGATCTATATGTTTTTTTCCGAGTCTAAGGCATTTCTATCATATGGGTTACAGAATCAAAACACTTTTTCCTAGTCCTGAGAAAATCACTTTTGGGCTTGACAGTAAATTCATACGATAGTAGAATAGAGAGGAATGGAGAGTGAGAAGATGAGCAAATAGATAAGAGACCCAGCAAACGAACTGTTTAAAATAAACTTTTTTCGTATGTGTCAATTATCTGCTTACAGCCTGCTTAAAAGGAGGCGATGCTCATGCTTATTCTAAAGCACCTTACTATCCGTGATAGTAAACATCACACACTGATTAACGATTTAAATTATTCCCTGGGAAATGACGATAAGGTAGGAATTATCGGCGAGGAAGGGAATGGAAAATCCACACTGCTAAAGGCGGTTTATAACCGAAATCTAATTGAAGACTATGCAGCTGTGAGTGGTGAAATTGACACAGATTATAAAGAAATCGGATATTTTGAACAGCAGCTTTCCAGTCAATGGGAGGATGCTTTTCTTTTTGATTATTTATTGAAGGAAAAAAGTGAAGATGAAATCCAGCCGGAACGATACAATGATCTGCAGGGCTGTGAAACACTGTGCGCACAGCTGGGTTTAAAAAATGAACTTTTGTATGGAGAACAGAGGATAGGAACATTAAGCGGTGGAGAGAAGGTGAAGCTGCAGCTGTTGAAGCTGATGCTGCGTAAGCCAAAGCTGCTTCTGCTGGATGAGCCAACCAATGATCTTGATATTCAAACTTTACAGTGGCTGGAGGATTTTTTGAAAAATCTGCACATTCCTGTATTGTTCATATCGCATGATGAAATTTTGCTGAGCAGGTGTGCAACTGTAATCCTGCATCTGGAGCAGCTGAATAAGAAAACCCAATGCCGTCATACAATTTTTCACGGGAATTATGAGGAATATGTGAAGCAGAGGTGCAGCCGGCTAAAAAAGGAAGCACAGGAGGCATCCGCACAGAGGCGGGAATACCGCAGGAAAAAAGAGAAGCTGAATGACTTTATGAATGCGGTGCATGATGCGCAGAACGATACGGTGCGCAGTCCGTTTTATGCGGCTGCCCTAAAGACAAAAATGAGAAATCTGAAGGCACAGGATCGCAGGCTGGAGAAGGAGGGCTATGCGCATGTGGACAGCGTGGAGGAGGCGATCGATGTTTTCTTCCAGTGTGAAGGCTTTCCGAAAAGCCGACGTATCCTTGAGTTTCATTTGGAGGAATTGAAAACAGACGTAAGTACGCTTCTGCAGGATATTCACATAACACTTTATGGTAGACAGAAGACGGTGATAGCCGGTGAAAACGGATGTGGAAAAAGTCTGTTGATGAAGGAAATTCATAAAGTATTGAAATCTCATACGGATATTCGTCTCGGCTATATGCCGCAGAATTATGCTGAAGCATTTTCAGCAAAGGACACACCGGTGACATTTTTGCTGGAAGCCTGTGACAGGGACGATATAACAAGAGCGCGGGAATTGCTCGGACGGATGAAGTTCACCAGAGAGGAGATGGAGCATTCCGTATATCAGCTGAGTGAAGGGCAAAAGGCGAAGCTGTATCTGCTGCGGTTCATTAAGCAGGGCTGCAATGTCCTTCTGCTGGATGAGCCGACACGGAATCTGTCTCCGCTGACAAGTCCTGTCATACGCCGTATTCTGAAGGACTTTCCAGGCTGTATTCTGGCTGTATCCCATGACCGGCTGTTTATACAGGAGGTGTTTGATTCTGTTTTGTATGTTGCACAGGGGGAGCTGCAGGTGCTGGAAACCGAACAATTTATGGAAGCACTGGGCTAACACGGATTATACAGGCTGTTCATGGTATGGCAATGCAAACGGGGAATGCCTCCCGCTGCGTCGATCTGTTGTTTTCTGGAAAATGATCGCATACACAAAGCAAAGCCATTGCAGAATTAGCATTGACAGCCCCGTCATTTTGTGGTGTAATATTTTCGTACAAAAAATGGGGTGCCTACGTATGGCTGAGATCGGAGATCATCCGGGACCCAAGGAACCTGATACGGGTAATGCCGGCGTAGGGATTTTATAGGGAAGCACAGCAGGACGGAAGCTTATGCTGTTATCATCCGGAAAAAATCATAGAAGCTGACACCGTAGCGGGCGTACAGCTTTTTTTACATATAGGAGGATAACACAATGTACACTACACAAATGGATGCTGCCAGACAGCATATCATCACTGAGGAAATGAAGGCTGTCGCTGCCTATGAACAGATGGAGGAGGCAGAGGTTTGCCGGTTGGTCGCTGCCGGACAGGTGGTGATCCCGGCAAACAGACATCATACATGCCGGAAATCCTATGGAATCGGAAGCATGCTGAAGACAAAAATCAATGTGAATCTGGGGACGAGCAGAGATTGTCTTGATTTGGACATGGAGATGGAAAAGGTACGGCATGCCGTGCAAATGGGAGCTGAGGCCATTATGGATTTAAGCTCCTTTGGCGATACGCAGACATTCCGTAGAAAGCTGGTTGCGGAATGCCCGGCAATTCTTGGTACCGTGCCGATATATGATGCCCTGGTATATTACCATAAGGCATTGAAGGATATCACTGCACAGGAATGGCTGAATGTCTTTCGTATGCATGCAGAGGACGGTGTTGATTTCATGACGATTCACTGTGGAATCAACAGGCAGACTGCACAGCGCTTCAAACAACAGAAGCGAATTACGAACATCGTATCCCGCGGTGGCTCCATCATGTTTGCCTGGATGGAAATCACCGGGAATGAAAATCCGTTTTATGAGTATTTTGATGAAGTTTTAAGGATATGCAGAGAGCACGATGTCACGCTTTCGCTCGGAGATGCCTGCCGTCCAGGCTGCTTGGAGGATGCCGGGGATATTGCACAGATGGAGGAGCTTGTTACGCTGGGAGAACTGACGCAGCGTGCATGGGCACAGGATGTGCAGGTCATTATCGAGGGACCGGGACATATGCCGCTTCATCAGATTCAGGCGAATATGGAGCTGCAGAAAACAATCTGCAAGGGGGCACCGTTTTATGTGCTCGGTCCAATTGTTACCGATGTCGCACCGGGCTATGATCATATCACTGCGGCGATCGGCGGTGCAATGGCGGCAGCCTACGGAGCCAGCTTTTTATGCTATGTGACACCGGCAGAGCACTTGTCTCTTCCTGATGTCGATGATGTTAAGGAAGGAATCATTGCAAGTAAAATTGCTGCACACGCGGCGGATATCGCCAAGGGAGTAAAGGGAGCTATGGATTGGGACCATCAAATGGCTGTAGCACGCGGTAATCTGGATTGGGAACGTATGTTCGCTTTAGCAATGGATCCGGATAAGGCCAGAGCATACCGTGCCCAGTCTGCACCGGAGCGTGAGGATACCTGCACCATGTGCGGGAAAATGTGTGCTATTCGCAATATGAACAAGCTTCTGCGCGGTGAAATCGTTGACATCATGGAAGAGGACTAGCAGTTTTACGCAGGAGCTGCTGCGGCTTTCCGGCAGGTTGATATCTTGTACGCATATTCGTGAAATTATGTCAGTGTAAAAAATCATGAATAAGCGGCGAAGGAAAAGCAGGAACAAACGCCGAAAGGTAATGAAAGAAAGCGGTTTAGAAAACTTACTGTAACATACAATAGCTTTACCGATATACAGGGGAAGCTATCATACGCAAGATATAAAATACACAGAAGTAACAGGAACAGCATAAACATTACAGGATAACAAGAAGTAACAAGAAGTAACAGGAAAAGCATTGACAGGCCTCTTGAATACTATATAATGAAGATGATAGGGATGTGGTCATATGTCTGAATTTATTGTCAGTAAGCGGATGAAAGATGTGGTTGAGTTTGATAAAACCAACAAAAAGCTGAGATTCCTGCTAGATGAGGGAGATCAGGTATACTATTACAAGGACTTGGAGACGATCGGTATATCCTGCGAGTATCATCATAATCTGAAAAAAGCCCTTGCGCATAATCTGGTGTTTCCCACCTATGCGGAAGGGAGGCAGTTTGTGCGCGTAGGTATTCGTATGAAGGTGCGGATGGGACAGTCTGTTTTTGTACATGTATCTGAGGACATCGTGGATAAAGGTACCCTGCAGTATCATGAGGACATGCGTACAGCTCGGGAAATTGTAAGTTTACTGAAGAAGTGCCGTGCAAAGGCGTAGCATAGAAAGCATAAACAGGCCGGTAACCGAAAGGCAGTGATTCATGCTCAAATGCGGGTATAATCAAAACATGGAGGATTCCATACGATTGTATGTATCAATCGGAATTGAATTCTCCTTTTCGTAAACCCGCTAACGTAAGAAAGAATCCGGATCGTACACGTTGCCTTTCAGCTTTTGGAATATTGCGAAAACGGATGATTCATTCTGCCTTGGAGCGTGCAGAGAGTACTTCATAATATACAGTGTGCTGTCGGTGCAGTTACCTGCAAAGGGAGAACGGTTTCCTATCACTTTCTGCTTCCCTGATGTTTTGCTTATGGTGATGCTTTGCCCTATCGGCAGCATCCGGATATCGGTATGGTTATCAGCAGCTCGCAGTTCATGAACGTAAAAAGAGAGGACAGAAAAGCATGCTTCTGATACGATGTATGCAGGCATGAAGCTGTGTGGGATGGAGAAACAGAGGTGCGTATTTCAAAATTGGTAAGACGATTTAAAATGGCATCCATGATAACATGCCCGCACGCGGCGAATGGAGGAAGTATATATGTGTGGAGAATTTGATCTATTTGTGGATCGTGTGGATCCCCGCTATCAGAGCCATGTTTCGGAAATTCATTCAGAATTGATGAAGCGGGGATGCAGGCTTGAGATGAAGACAGCCAAAAGCGGTTTTGTTGTTTCCTATATACGTAAGGATACGAAAAGAACACTGGCTACCTTTGTTCAACGTAAATCAGGTATAAAGCTTCGAGTTTTCGCAGATCATATCGCTGAGTTTCAGGAGCTTTTAAATGCATTTCCAAGAAGAATGAAAACGGAAATCCGTAAGGCCTCAGTATGTAAACGGCTGCTGGATCCAAATGACTGCAATCCAAGGTGCAGGATGGGCTACACCTTTGTAATGGAGCGTGAGCAGTATCAGAAATGCCGCTACATGGCGTTCCTTCTGACCTTAAATGAGGAAAGTCATCCGTATATTTTGCAGCTTTTACATAAGGAACTCGACCGTGTGGACAGCGAAAGCTGAGGATAGGAGAGTGGCCTTTACCGTTTGTCGGTGAATGATCGGCAGGGGAGGATGAAACAGTATCTATGATAAGAAGTCACAGCCACGGACATACCCGACAGGCTGTGATTTTATCGTGCTTCAGTGTCTATGCGCTTGTCTGTTCTTTTTTTGCTTATACATGAACAGGTTAAGGCGATACCTAAGCGCTGAATAGAATTTCAAAATGTTGAATAAGATATTGAAGAAAAATAAGAATAGTAATATAATGAGGGTGTAAGAAGGGGAAACCCGGAAAGGAGAAGGCGATGAATCCGAAATTTACTCCCAGTAAAACTGTTCGCGATGTTATTCAATTTGATAAGGAGCATAAGCAGTTACGTTTTCTGATGGATGAGGAGAAGGTCATACCCTACCGGGAAATCAGCAGCTGTTCATTGAAAAATCAGTATTACAAGAAAAGCTCGGTATCTCAGCTTGCCAATCTGTTTACAATCAATGGGATCCTGGCAAGTGAAAATCAGGAGCTTCGGGTTTGCATTGAAGTGAAGCTGAAGGATGATACCAGGGTATACGGGTATGTTTCCAGGGACATCATACGTCCCAATCTTTCACCATATCATGAGGATGTAGCGACGGGGCGATATATTCTGAAGCTTATTCGCAAGGTCATCGCAAGAGAACAGCAGACAGCATCAGCCGCATGAAGCCATGCGGTTTTTTCTTTTTCGGCATGTGTCAGCTTGTGGAAAAGCCCTGCTTATCGGATTGGTAATATTTTATATAAATAGTTGCATGCGCAACTATTGTCTGCTATACTAAGGTAGTTGTTTTTTATGAGAGGTAGGACAATGGCACATATCAGTAAAAATGCTTCCATCGTATATCGCAGCTCACAGGCCTTTTTCGATGAAACGCTGGCGCCGTATCAAATTGGCTGCGGCCAGCAGTTTTTTCTGATGCGAATTTATGAACAGCCGGGAATCAGTCAGTTTGAGCTGGCGGAAACCGGAAGCTTCGATAAGGGAACCTGTGCCAGAGCCGTAAAGAAGCTGGAGGAGCTCGGCTATCTGCGGCGGGAAACAAGAAGCAGTGACCGAAGAAGCGTGCAGCTGTACCTGACAGGGCAGGGAGAGCAGCTGGTACCGGTGATACAAGGTATGCTTCTGGAATGGAATGCAATCCTTTGCCGTACCCTGCAGGCGGATGAAAAGGAACAGGCAGAAAGGCTGCTGGATGAAATTGCAGGAAATGCAGCAGCGTACATAAAACGATGAAAGGGAGTGCAGAATTATGGAACAGACCATGAAGGAAATAAGAACAAAGAATCCGCTGGGATATCAGCCGATTGGCAGACTGCTGATGAAATTTGCCATCCCGTCTGTGATTTCTATGCTGGTGAATGCAGTATATAATATCGTGGATCAGATATTCATCGGACAGGGAGTAGGCTATCTGGGGAATGCGGCTACAACGGTTGCATTTCCTATTGTTACGATTATACTGGCGGTAGGAACCATGCTGGGGGCAGGCGGAAGTGCCTATGCGGCAATCAAGCTGGGGGAAAAGAAGGAAGAGGAAGCGGAGAATACACTGGGAAATGTATTTATTCTGCTGGTGGGAATCGGGATTGTACTGACCGTGATCGGTTTGGTTTTTCTGGATCCGATTCTGACAATTTTCGGTGCAACGCCGAAGAATATGGGGTATGCGAAGGATTATGCGAGCATCATACTGCTTGGTACGGTTTTTAATCTGCTCGGTATCGGTCTCAGCAATATGGCGCGTTGTGATGGCAGTCCGAATGTTGCCATGTACAGCATGGTCGCAGGGGCATTGTTAAACTGTGTTCTGGACCCGATTTATATATTTGTATTTCACTGGGGTGTGCAGGGAGCTGCGATTGCGACCATCACCTCACAGATTATCGCAACAATAATCCTGCTGTATTATTTTACGCGAAAGGGAAATATGCGCCTGCGTCTGACACATACGCGGTTGAACCCAACCATTTGTAAAATGGCGTTTTCTCTGGGAATCTCCAGCTGTATCACACAGCTGTCCTCGACAATTCTGCAGATTGCCATGAATAATTCGCTGGTATATTATGGAAATCAGACAAGCGTCACTGGGGATGTTGCACTTTCCGCAATGGGCATCGTCATGAAGATATCCATGATCATCGTATCCATCTGTATCGGTATCGGTATCGGTGCACAGCCGATTTTGGGCTTTAACAGAGGAGCGAATCAGCCGAAGCGTATCAAGCGATGCTATCGGCTCGCAAGCAATATCGCAACAGCTGTCACAACGGTAGGCTGGGCGATGTTTATGCTGATTCCGCATATCATTCTGATGCTGTTTGGTAGTGCAGATGCCAATTTTACAGAATTCGCAATCAAGGCGATGCGTATCTTTGATCTGGGAGTATTCTGCGCAGGCTTTCAGGTAACCTCCACCTCCTATTTCCAGGCGACCGGACAGCCGATGAAGGCAAGCATACTGTCTTCTCTGCGACAGCTCGTACTGCTGATACCGCTGATTCTCCTTCTGCCGCTGCATTTCGGGCTGGACGGTATCCTGTATGCCGGACCGATTGCGGATATCACGAGTGCTGTCATCATTTTCTTCTTTATTCATCATGAAATGAAGAAGCTGGATGTGCAGATAGTACAGGAAAGCGGAGAAGAGCTTGGGGTATACAGTGAACCGATTGCATGATATAAGATAACTTACATATCTGGAAAAGACGCGGAATGCGTCTTTTTTAACAATCTAGGAGAAATCTAGTTGTTTTAAGTATATATAAGAACTGCAGACAGTAGTAAATAAGTGATAAAGTTGGAACATGTTTATCTTGTCAATACTATTCAGGATAGCGTTTTCATAGTATAATAACTATAATAAAATTCATGAAAACACGGTAAATACAGGCTTATTTTAAAATGTTAAAAATTGTCATACAAGGGTGTGCCAAACATGAATTTCATTTCGTTGTTTTTCCCCTCTCCCCCTTTTATACTGTAAGTGTAAAGAGGAAAGGTTTACAGAAAGAAGGGAACTATTTATGAAAGAAAACGTACAGAGGTTTGGCCGCTTCCTGAGTGGAATGGTCATGCCGAACATCGCAGTATTCATCGCCTGGGGATTTATCACTGCTTTGTTTATTCCAACCGGCTGGATGCCGAATGAAACACTGGCACAGATGGTTGCGCCAATGCAGCGCTTCCTGCTGCCGACACTGATTGCCTATACCGGAGGTAAAATGGTTTATGATGTGCGGGGCGGTGTGGTAGGAGCTGCCGCTGCCATCGGTATTCTGGCGGGAACAGAGGATCCGATGTTTATCGGTGCCATGATTGCCGGTCCATTGGGCGGCTGGCTCATGAAGAAGGTGGATGGTTTGTTTGCGGGGAAAATACCGGCAGGCTTTGAAATGCTGGTCAATAACTTCTCGGCAGGAATTCTTGGTGCACTGCTTGCTGTCTTCGGATGCCTTGCAATCGAACCGCTTTGTGTCGGTATCAAGGATGTTCTGGTAATCTGTGTTGACTTCCTGGTGAAACGCAGTCTTCTGCCGCTGACGTCTCTGTTTGTGGAGCCTGCGAAGATTTTATTCCTCAATAATGCAATCAATCACGGTGTCTTCACACCACTGGGAATGGACCAGGTTGCGGAAGCAGGAAAATCGATTTTCTTCCTGATTGAAGCTAACCCGGGTCCTGGTTTGGGACTGCTGCTTGCTTATAGCTTCTTTGGAAAGGGAGCTGCAAGAAGCAGTGCGCCAAGTGCAGTCATCATTCATTTCCTTGGCGGTATACATGAAATTTACTTCCCCTATGTACTGATGAATCCGCTGACTGTTCTGGCGGTGATGGCAGGCGGTATGTCCGGTGTCTTTATCAACAGTATCTTCAACTCCGGTCTGGTATCTGCCGCATCTCCGGGAAGCATCATCGCAATTTTGGGAATGTGTGCGAAGGACAGCTATATCGGTGTGATTCTGAGTGTAATCGTTGCAGCTGCCGTATCCTTTGTGATTGCAGCCTTCATCCTGAAATTCAGTAATAAAAACACAGACGACAATGCCCTGGAAGAAGCAAGTGCCGCCGTCAGCTCCATGAAAAGTGAAGCCAAGGGTGCAAAGCCTGCGGGTACTGTAAGCAAAATCGTATTTGCATGTGATGCCGGAATGGGAAGCAGTGCCATGGGGGCAACAACCCTGACAAAGAAGCTCAATGCGGCGGGAATGAAGGTAACGGTTGAGCATTTCGCGCTGGATGATGTTCCAAAGGATACCCAGGTTATTGTTACGCATAAATCCCTGGTGGAGCGGGCTGAAACCCGTTGTCCAAACGCTTTGATCTTCCCAATCACCAATTTCATGGGCGGGAAGGAGTACGATGAAATCGTAGCACAGCTTACAAAATAATATAACACCGGTATATCACTGACAAGTATATCCGTTATAAGAAAGGAATTGATTGCTATGAGCTATCCGAAGGGCATGATCTATTCGTCACGGTTAAAGAAAATATTACAAATAATCATAGAAACAGACGGGTATGTCAAGGTGGAGGAGCTTGCCAAACGGCTGAAAACAAGCTCAAGAACCATCTTTCGGGAGCTTCGGCATATCGATGATGAATTAAAGGAATATCATGTCCGTCTGGTATCGAAGGCCGGTATGGGGATTCATATGGAGGGCTCGTATGAGGATAAGGAGGCGCTTCGTCAGGAGCTGAATACCGAGCAGATTCAGTATCTGAATAAGGAGGAACGCCAGCACCTTTTGATATTCGAGCTGCTGCGAAGTGATGAGGTTCAAAAGCTTTTGCATTACGGCGCATTGTTTCAGGTGAGTGAAGCTACCATATCCAATGATCTGGACAGTATAGAGCCGTGGTTTCGACAGCATGATCTGTCTCTGATTCGCAAGCCGGGCGTCGGTGTGGGTGTTCAGGGGGAGGAGGCTGTCCTGCGAAAAGCGATGACACAGCTTCTGCAGGAGGATTTACAGAGCAAGGAAAGCTATGAAAGTGTGAATTTTCTGGATTCCCAGACACTGCTTACCGAGATATTTCTCCATCAGGACGCAGGTATTCTGAATATGCTGAATCAGGATATTCTGAAGCGGATTCTGGACGTGTTTCAAACAAATCAGCATGAGCTGAATCTGGACCGCTATGCACAGGCATCCTATATCGGTCTGATTATGCATCTGGTGATTGCTATCGAACGCATCCTGAAAAACGAGGAGCTGAAGGATGGCGGTGATGTTGTAGCCATGGTGCAGGAGGATGCCAGCTATCAGCAGGCACAGCAGATGGCACATGTTCTGGAGCTGGAATTTGATATCGATATACCCGATGTGGAAATTGCATTTATCGCACTGCATATCCGGGGAGCTAAAATCAGCAGGGTCGAATACGACAGTCTGCAGGATGAACCGGCACGGCAGCTCCGCGATGTTCTGTATGCCATGCTGCAGACCTATGATGAGGAAAAACGCTATCTTCTTTTGGAGGATGAGGAGCTCTTTCAGGGGCTGTTGACACATCTGTCACCGACGATCACCCGTCTGCAGCATGATCTGCCCATCTATAATCCACTGCTTTCGCAGATACAAACGGAATACCGGGAATTATATGAACAGACGAAGCAGGCATGCCGTGTTCTTGAAAATTACTGCGGCGTGTCAATCAGTGCGGATGAAACAGGCTTTATCACCATGCATATCGGGGCATCACTGGAGCGTATGCAGCATACCGCAATTCATCGCCGTGTGATTCCCATCGGTGTTGTGTGTGCGAGTGGAATCGGTGTCAGCGCCATGCTGTCCGCGCGTATTCAGAAAAGCTTTCATCCGGATGTAAGGCTGCAGATATTTTCCATGGAGGATGTCCAGCGCCATGCATATGACGATGCAGAGCTGCTGGTTTCCACCTTCTCGCTGGATGTTGCGGACCGGGAAGTGATTGTCGTAACACCGCTGCTGAATCAGCAGGATATTCACAATATACGAACGGCACTTACCTGCCGTCAGGAGCTGAGTGAGCCGATTCAAAAAGCAGTGCAGCCAGTCAGTGAATTTCGCGAACAGCTGCGCCTGCTGCATACCATCAGTGAGGAAAGTCTGCTTCTGTTGGACCACATCCGGCTGCATATCAGCGACAGTGACACACTGTCCCAGCTCCTGATTGAAAGTGCAGAATATATCGGAAAGAATGCAGCCGCAGTTGAGCAGATACGTGCCGATCTACAAAAGCGTGAGAGCATGGGGCCGGTGATTATGCAGGATTTGCAATTTGCCCTGCTGCATGCCGCAACCAGTGCAGTGGATACGATGGAAATTCTTCTTCAATATCCCAGGCATGCATGGAGCGCAGAGGCGAAGAATCTGAAATTTGCCGTAGTTATGCTTGTGAATACACAGGCCGGCAGGGTTCGGAAGGAGCTGTTGTCCCTGTTCTCCAGAGGTCTTGTGGAATCTGAAACGCTGCTGGAAGCCGTCTGTACACAGGATATCGAACGAATAGAAGAGGCACTGAGTCAGCTGATCATGGAGTACATGGATACAGCGGTTGCATTATAGAAAGGAGACTGTGATGGGCTTATTTCATAAACATAAAGAACGCGCGGTTCTGGAGGACCTGCATATCTGTTTTGTATGTGATGCAGGCATGGGAAGCAGCGCAATGGCCGCAGGTCAGCTGCAGAAAAAGCTGAAGGCACATGGCATCAGCTGCCGTGTGAAAAACTGTGCGATTGATGAAGTGGCACCGGATGCAGAAATTCTGATATCCCATCATAACTTTGCACAGCGGATACAGAAGCAGTTTCCTACTGTACGTTACTACAGTGTACAGGGGTTTATGAACGATGAAGAATACGAAAACATAGTGGAGGATATTATGATATTCAGAAAGAAAAAGGAAGAGAAGAAAAACAACATACTGGAAAAGAGCAACATTCTGCTTAACTGCCGTGCAGATAACAGTGATGAAGCCATCGTGGCTATGGGAAAACTGTTACAGGGTGCGGGATATATCGACGAAGGCTATATTCAGGGCATGCTGAACCGCGATCACTCACTGACAACCTATATCGGAAACGACATTGCGATTCCCCATGGGGAATATGAGGTAAAGGACTGTGTTAAAAAGACAGGGATTGCTGTGATGATTTATCCGGATGGCATCAGGTGGGCGGATGGCAGAGCACGGATTGTGATTGGCATTGCCGCTAAAAATGATGATCATATGGCGATCCTTGCCAATATTGCAGAGAAGCTTGGAGAAATGGAAATGGTCGAAAAGGTTGTCGCTGGCGATGTTGATACCGTGTATGAGATTCTGGCAGGTGATGCGGCATGATACTTACGGTAACCTTTAATCCGGCAATTGATAAAACAGCAGAGGTGGATGAACTGATTCCCGGTGGACTGAATCGACTGCGCAATGTTATGCAGGATGCGGGGGGGAAGGGCATCAATGTATCCAAAACCATATATGCTTTGCAGGGAAAAAGTGTTGCGACAGGATTTCTGGCAGGCTCAGCCGGTGAATATATCCGGAAGGTTTTAAACGGGCTTGCTATTGATAATGATTTTGTATGGGTGGAAGGTATGACACGGACCAATCTGAAGGTACTGGATCATGAAATGGAGCTTACCGAATTAAATGAAGCAGGACCTGTTATCACGGAAACGGAAATCAAGCAGCTGAAGGATAAAATTCTGTCGCTCCTGCATCCGAATGATTTCGTGGTTTTGAGTGGAAATGTATCTGCACAGGTTCGTAAGGATATTTATCGTGAGCTGATTGAACTTGTAAAGCAGCAGGGAGCCCGTGTGATACTGGATGCGGATGGGGAGCTGTTTGCCCAGGGGATACAGGCAAAGCCGTATGTGATCAAACCGAATAAATACGAGCTTGCGACTTACTTCGGTGTTTCACAGGACTGTTCGAATGAGGAAATGATTTCACTCGCGAAAACACTGCTGAATGAGGAATGCCGTCTTGTTGTCGTATCCATGGGAAAGCAAGGCAGTATCTTTCTGAGCCATGAGGGAATCTATCAGGCAGAGGCTTTGCACATTCAGGCACATTCCAGTGTCGGTGCAGGGGATGCCATGGTGGCTGCCATCGCCTATGCGCTGGAACAGGATACTCCAATGGAACAGCTGATCGCTCTTGCAGTTGCCTGCAGTGCGGGAGCTGTTATGACGAAGGGAACACAGCCTGCGGAAAAGGCAGTTGTCGAAAAGCTGATGAAGCAGGTCACAATCAAGAAACTGGAGGAAAATTGATATGAAAACAAAAGCAGTACGCCTGTATGGCGTTGATGATATCCGTCTGGATGAATTTGAATTACCGGAAATAAAGGATGATGAGATTCTGGTAAAGGTTGTCAGTGACAGCATCTGTATGTCTACATGGAAAACAGTAAAGCAGGGGGCCAATCATAAGCGTGTTCCCAATGATGTGGCGGATCATCCGATTATTATCGGACATGAGTTTGCGGGGGATATTGTGCAGGTAGGAAAGAAATGGCAGGATAATTTTCAGCCGGGTCAGAAGTTTGCACAGCAGCCGGCTATTCCGGGACAGATGGAAAGTCCGGGATATTCCTATGCGTGGTGCGGTGGCGATACGCAGTACTGTATCTTCCCAAATGATATCATTGAAGCAGGATGTCTTTGGACATTTGAAGGGGACGGCTATTTCGCAAGCAGTGTGGCAGAGCCTGTCAGCTGTGTAATCGGTGGCTACCATACCAATTACCATACGGTACCAGGCACCTATCAGCATGTGATGGGAACCAAAAAAGGCGGTAATATCATTATCCTTGGCGGCTGCGGACCGATGGGACTGGGGGCAATCAGCTATGGACTTACCTTTGAGAATAAACCAAAGCGTATCGTTGTTACAGAAATCAATGATGAGCGTATCAATCGTGCAAGAGAAGTCATCAGCGAGGAAGAAGCGGCAGCGCATGGAGTGGAGCTTATATACGTAAATACTGCCACTATGCAGGATCAGGTAAAGGAGCTCATGGCACTGACGGATGGAAAAGGCTATGATGATGTCTTTGTGTATATTCCAAACCGTGCGGTTTGTGAAATGGGAAACAGTATCATGGCATATGACGGCTGTATGAATCTGTTTGCCGGACCGACGGATATGAAATTCTCATCCATGATCAATCTGTATGACTGCCATTATTCCAGAAGTAAAATTATCGGTTCTACCGGTGGAACGATTGATGATATGAAGGAAGCGATTGAAAAAGAGGCACAGGGGCTGATCAAATCTGCGGTCATGATCACTCATGTCGGAGGCTTGGATTCCGTAGTGGAAACAACAAAGAATCTGCCGGATGTTCCCGGTGGTAAAAAGCTTGTTTACACACACATCAATATGCCAATGACGGCTATCGATGATTTCGCTAAGCTGGGAGAACAGGATCCGTTCTTTAAGGAGCTGGATGCTGTATGTAAGAAAAACAGGGGATTGTGGAGTGCAGAGGCAGAGAAGATGCTGCTGGAGCACTTCCGTTAAACAATAAATTGAATATACAAAAGAGATTGATAAAGACTTCATATAGATAAGAACTTTATTATTTCATGTCACAAAAAGACAGCACAGCGCGGATGCTGTCTTTTGATGCTGGGGAAAAGAGGACAGCTTCTATATATTAACAGGCAGATTCTCATGGTAGTCTGTGGGTGATAGAATAACCGCTTATCCATGGATCTATAGGATATGCTCCTGCTGCTTTTTTATCGTTCCCGCCTTCAGAAATCGATGTAGATGCTATCAGGATAGCATATCTCCTGAAAAAGATTTGTTTCCGGAAAAGAAGACCTTGTTGTAAGGGGTTTCTCTTGTTTGTGCCTATCTTAAGTGGTAAACTGATGGTATATATCAAAGGAGGAGCTCACATGAGGTTATTAACAAGGTCGGATTTCGATGGATTGGCGTGTGCCGTGTTTCTGAAGGAAGCAGGCGTTATCGATCATTGGAATTTGTACATCCAAAGGACTTGCAGGATGGTCTGGTTGAGGTTACGAGGGAGGACTGTCTTGCGAACGTACCGTTTGTGGAAGGCTGCGGTCTGTGGTTTGATCATCATTCCAGTGAAGATGAACGTAATGCTGCATACAAAGGAAAATACAGGGGAGAGAGTCGAACATCTCCAAGCTGTGCGCATATCATATATGATTATTATGGTGGCAGAGAGCGGTTTCCAGGATATGATGATTTACTGGAAGCAGTGGATAAGGTGGACAGCGCCAATCTAAGCATAGATGAGGTGCTGCATCCCAATGACTGGATTCTGCTCGGTTTTATTATGGATCCCCGTACCGGTTTGGGACGGTTTCATGATTTCAGAATCAGCAATTATGCTTTAATGGAAGAAATGATTGACTGGTGCAGGACAAAGGATATCCATGAAATTATGGCAGAAGCAGATGTCAGAGAGAGAATTGAACTGTATTGGGACCAGAACGATAAATTTATCGACATGTTGAAGGCACATACAACCGTCGAAAACAGGATTATCATCTCAGATCTGCGAGGTGTAAATCCTATTTATACCGGAAATCGATTTCTGATTTACAGTCTGTATCCAGATGCCAATATCTCTGTGTGGATTGTGAACGGTAAGGGTGGGAAGGGCTGTTCTGCAGCTGTTGGCTACAGTATACTGAACAGAACCTGTACGATTGATGTCGGGGCATTGATGCTGAAATATGGCGGTGGCGGTCACCGTGTTGTCGGTACCTGCCAGTTTTCGGATGATACAATGGAAGAGAAGCTGGAAGAACTACTGAAGGATATGAAAAGGTTGAATGACTGAATGAATGCTTCTGAAGTGAGCAAAAAGGACCTGAGTGTCCTTTTTTTGATTTTAAGCATACTTCTTCTGCATGCCTAAAAGAGAAATTTATATATGCGTAGACAAGGGATATTCGATAAGAAACAGGGAATGCCCGCGTAATGATTTTTGTCATTACGAAGCTTCTGAAATAAGATACATTGGAATTATTCAACATCAGCTGCTTGATTTTTGTGTATAAATACTCTGCGCCTTACCGAAAAAAAGCAATACCTGTGTTAATGCACAGGTATTGCGCTCAAATAAACATTATACTTTTTCAAACATATCCTTTGGAACTGTACAGATTGGACATTTGTAATCATCGCTTTCTTTTGCGATATCGCCCTCATAGATATATCCACAAATGGTACAGCGGTAGCGTACATCCGCAGCCTGCTCTTTGACGGGCTCCTGTACAGGTGCATCCGCTTGATACATAGCTTCATAGCGGGATGGATCCTCCTGTAAATCGTTTCTTGCTTCATAATTTGTATGCAGCAGAGCCTCAGCAAGGTCACTCAGCGGCTTTCCATAGAACTCTTCATATACCTGTTGTATATGCGGATTATCATGGGAGTTGCGCAGTGTAATGGTGCTGTCCTTATCATACAGGGACTGAATTCTTGCCTTCCGAACAGTATCCATATCCTCGCCGATATGCTTTGTCTGTCCGCCGCCTGAAATACAGCCGCCCGGACAAGTCATAACCTCGACAAAATCAAAATGCTCACCGCTCTCTTTTATATGATGCAGAAATTTTCTGGCATGATCGGTTCCATGAACAACCGCCACCTTCAAAGGCAGCTCCTGAATCGTCAGTTCAGCCGTTTTAACACCCTCTAAACCACGCACAGCCTGCAGCTGGAGAAGATCTTCCTGCGGCTGCTTTTTTGTCAGAAAATAATATGCGCTGCGAATCGCCGCTTCCATAACACCGCCGGTGTTTCCAAAGATAATGCCCGCACCGCTTCCTCTTGGCATTAAAGAATCATAATCGCTTTCCTCTACGCTTTCCAAATCCAGATTGCACGCTCGCATCCAGCTCGCCAGTTCCCTTGTTGTGACGACACGGTCGCAGTCCTGTCCTGGCTTGCGGTCCAGATAATTTGCGGCATCACTCAATTCCTCTCTCATGATTTCAAACTTTTTCGCTGTACATGGCGTGATGGCTACAACGTAAATATCATCTGCATCCAGACTTTCCTTCTCCGCAAACCATGTTTTGACGGTTGGCGCAAACATGGAAATCGGGGACTTGCTGGTGGATATGTTAGGCAGCAGCTCCGGGTAATAGGTTTCTGCAAATTTCACCCAGGCAGGGCAGCAGCTGGTAAACTGCGGCAGCGGCTGTTTCGTCTGTATACGCTCAATTAACTCACTTGCCTCCTCCATGATTGTTAAATCTGCGGCAAAGGTGGTATCAAACACATAATCGAATCCAAGTGCACGAAGACTGCCTACCATCTGCTTTTCTACATAGCTTCCCGGCTGCATACCGAATTCCTCTCCCAGAGAAACGCGGACACTTGGCGATGTGATGGCGATTACGGTTTTACTGCTGTCCTGAATGACAGACTGTACCTGCATCCAGTCCTGAATTTCTGTGATGGCACCGGTAGGGCAGACATTGGCGCATTGTCCGCAATGAATGCAGATAGCTGTGTCACCGGTTTTTAAAAGGTCGTAATGATGACCGACGGAAATCTGTTTCTGACATACGTCCCGGCACTGTCCGCATTTGATACAAAGACTTTCGATTCTGCGAATGGCCGGGTTTCCTTCCTCGATTGGAACCCGTACATCCATGGATAAATGTTTACTCATATGCTTATCTCCTCTATAACTAAATTAAGAATGATTCTTAATTGTAATTTAATTTTACCTTTTTCTGGAAAGGAAGTCAACTGTATTTTTATGTCTTTCGTGTAATCTGTAATCAGCTATTAAAATAGGTTGTGAATTTACCGCTGCACAGCGGCAAATGTAAATTTTTAATGAATGAAATAAAGGTGTAAGATAAAGGCAGTTAAAGAAGGAGTGAGATTATGATGATTGATACCGAGCAATATTCTTTTCAGCTGATATTACACAGCGGGAATGCGCGCAGCACTGCCTATGAAGCATTACAGCTTGTAAAAAGCAATGCATTTAAGGAAGGTGAAAAAAAGCTGAGCATAGCGAAAGAAGAAATGGTGGAGGCGCAAAAGCTCCATGCGAAGCTGCTGCGCATCATGGCTAATCAGGAAGGTGAGCTGGATATGAATCTTCTACTGATTCACGCAGAAGATCACATTGCTTCCTCCTCCATCGCTGTGGAGATGAGTGGAGAGCTGATTGAGTTATATGAGAGGATGGAAAACTATGAGCGATAAATTTTTATGGGGTGGTGCGAGTGCCTCCTACCAATGTGAGGGGGCATGGAATCTGGATGATAAAGCAGAATCTATGTGGGATCATTACCTGCATGAAGAAGGGCTGGAAAACGGAGATATTGCAAGTGATCACTATCATCGGTTTGAAGAGGACATTCGTATGATGAAAGAGGGCGGGCAGAATGCATACCGTTTTTCGTTATCGTGGCCTAGAATCATTAAAAATAAAGCAGGTGAGATAAACGAAAAAGGAATTGCTTTTTATCACAGGCTGCTGGATGCCTGTCATACATATGGAATTGAACCGTTTGTAACACTGTATCATTGGGATCTTCCACAGTATTGGGAGGATTGCGGAGGCTGGCAGAATGAAGAAGTTTGTGAGGCCTTTGAAACCTATGCCAGAGTATGCTTTGACAATTTTCATGAGAAGGTAAATCATTGGGTTACGTTCAATGAGCCGAAATGGTTTATAGCAAGCGGTTATTTAATTGGTAATTATCCGCCATGCAGACAGGATCCACAGGCGATGATTCATGCGGCTTATCATGTTATGTATGCCAGTGCACTTGGTGTTCGTGCATTCCGTCAGGGAAAATATCCCGGAACGATTGGTATTGTGCACAGCTTTACACCGGTGAACGGGGTCGATGACACGGTAAATACAAGGATCGCCATGCGCTATGCAGATAATTATTGCAACAACTGGATTCTGGATACTGCCGCCAAAGGAGAAATTCCGGTTGATTTGCTTAGTGAGCTGTCTAAAACGTATGATCTTTCAATGATAAAGCCCGCACAACTGCAGATTATCAAAGATTACACCGTTGATTTCCTGGGATTGAATTATTACTCGCGTACGCTGGTCAAGCCGTATACAGAAGGAGAAACCACCTTTATTGTGAACAATAGCGGAAAGCAGGGAAAGGGAAGCAGCAAAGTGATTGTCAAAGGCTGGTTTGAACAGGTTATGCATGATCCTGCCAGTACCTATACGGAATGGGATACTGAAATTTATCCAAAGGGACTAAAGGATGGTCTGCTTGAGGTGAAGAAGAAATACAATCTACCTGTCTATATTACAGAAAACGGAATCGGAATGTATGAGGATGTTACAGTGAAACAAGTGGAGGATGATTATCGTATATCCTTTATGAAGGATCATTTGCAGGCAATGCATGAGGCGATGGAGGCCGGTGCTGATGTACGCGGATATTTCGCATGGAGCTCCTTTGATTTGTATTCCTGGAAGAATGGTTGTGAAAAGCGGTATGGCCTGGTTGCCGTAGATTTTGAAAACGGGTTGCAGCGCAAACCGAAGAAGAGCTATTACTGGTTTAAAAATATGATTGAGCAGCAAAAGAGCTGAGACAGGGAGGAAAGACTATGAAAAAGATTATGCTGGTATGCAATGCGGGAATGTCAACAGGAATGCTGGCGAAACGTATTCAGGAGGCGAGTGAAGGTACGATGGAGGTTCATGCCTATGGGGAGGCAGAGTTCATCAATTATATGGATGGAGTGGATTTGATTCTGGTGGGTCCGCAGATTCGTCATCAGATTCCGACAATAGAAGCACAGGTAGCAGTTCCGGTTAAAGCCATTGCACCACAGCATTACGGGATGATGGATGGCAAGGGTGTATATAAAGAAATCAAAAAAATACTGAAAGACTGATGTATAGAAGGAGGAGAACAGTTATGAGTTTCGCTACATTTAACGAGAAGATAGAAAAACATATTCTGCCGCTGGCTAATAAGTTAAGTTCACAAAGGCATTTAAAAGCAATACGTGATGCATTCATTTCCTTAATGCCGATTACACTGATGGGTGGGGTGGCTGCCGTCATCGGTGCAGCACCGGTTACAGAGGAGACAACAAACGGCTTTCTTCTGGCATGGGCATCCTTTGCACAGGATAATGCTACGCTGCTGTCATGGATCAACGCATTAACACTGGGGGGAATGGCGGTTTATGTATGTATTGGTATTACCTATTTTCTGACGAAGCATTTCAAGCACGATGTATTGATGCCTACCATGCTTTCTGTATGTGGGTTTCTAATGCTCGTACTAACACCGCAGCAATTAGGCTGGGATGGAAAGATTGCGGAGATTTCCTATATGGATGGGCGCGGTCTCTTGCCGGCGATCATCATTGCGATTTTCACAGTAGAAGCATACCATTTCATGCGTTCCCATAATTGGGGAAGGATAACCTTACCGCCAAGCGTACCGGCATCATTATCTGAAACATTTGCATCACTGGTACCGGGCTTTATCATCATTTCATGCTATGTGGCAGTGTATGCTGTATTCCATGCGTTTAACACAACCTTTCCGGGGTTTATATACGGGGCGATGGCTCCTTCTTTCCAGGCAGCGGACAGTCTCCTGTTTACAGTGATTATGACCCTGCTGGTACACTTCTTCTGGTTTTTCGGTATCCATGATGCTGCCTTAGCTGGTGTATTGGGACCGATTCGTGATGGAAATCTGTCAATCAATGCAGCGGCGAAAGCTGCCGGAGAAGCTCTGCCACATGTATTTACAACACCATTCTGGGTATATTTCGTCATTATCGGAGGCTGCGGTTCTCTATTAGCATTAGCGATTCTGCTTGTCCGCTCAAAATCAAAGCAGCTGAAAACAGTGGGGCGTATTGGCATACTCCCATCCTTCTTCGGTATTGGTGAACCGATTATCTTCGGTGTGCCGATTATGCTGAATCCGTTTTATCTCATACCGTTTCTTATGACATCAACAGTGAATGCAGTCATAGCTTTTACCTTGATGAAGTATAACATCATAGGAAGAACATTTGCCATGCTTTCGTGGCAGATGCCATCCCTTCCGGGAGCATTTCTGTCAACGATGGATATTCGTGCACTGTTCCTGATTATTGCTCTGATTATTCTTGACATTGCCATGTATTATCCGTTCTTCAAGGCACATGAAAAACAGTGTGTTCGTTTGGAAGCCATGGAAGAAACAGAAGAATAAAACTATGTGAAAAGCACATCTCTGATGTGTTTTTTCGATATCTGAAATTTATGAAGAGGAGACTATTGCTATGAAGATATGTGAAGTTACAGCACTGCTGGAACAGGAGGGCACCTGGGTGCGCCGCAATATGAAAACAAGAGATCATCTTCTGTTTGGAGATGATCAGCAGGAAGTGGGACGAATCGGAATATGCTGGGTAGCGAGCAAAGGCGCGATACTGGCAGCAGTGAAACAAAAGGTCAATTTCATCATAACGCATGAAAATCCGTTTTATCAATGCTCTACACAGATGCATACAGCTGCAATCAAAGCGGCAGAAGAAAAGAAAAGGATATTGCAGGAGCATGGAATCAGCGTTTACCGCTGTCATGATGTGTGGGACTGTATTAAGGAATACGGCGTTGCAGATCAATGGGCTTTCAGGCTTGGATTCAAATTTGAAGAGCGTATTGTATCCTCTTACTATCAGGCGGCATCCATACCTGAAATGACTGCGGAGGCACTGGCACATCATGTCGCTAAAGTCTTACGTCAGGATGGTGAACAAGGAGTTTATATGTTTGGGGATCCACAAAAAAAGATTCATCGAATTGCCATCGGATGTGGCGCCGCAACGAATCTTTATGAGCTTCTGGAATTTTATCCGGATGCGGTCATCGTTAGTGACGACGGCATCAACAATTATGATGCTGCACAGTATGCAATCGATCAGCATATTCCAATGATTGTTGTAAATCACGCAGGCTGTGAGATAGCGGGATGCAAGGCTATGGTGCCATGGCTGATGAGACATTTACACAGCAGTTCCATCTGTTATCTGGATGAAGGTTACACGATTCACTATTATACAACAAATAGCTAAAGTGAGCTGAAGGTATCCAGAAAGCCGGATAATGTGGTCTGACGCAGCAGCAGCTTGACGTTGCTGACATCATTGAGAAGACTTACCAGCTGTTCAAAGATATCCTCGAAATCACGATTATGCCCGGGACATAAGGAGAATAGAAAAATGATACGAACCTTCTTACTCTGCCATACAATAGGATGCTTAAGTGTACATACGGCAATAGCATTGCGAAATGCACATTTCTCAATGGGATGAGGTATCGCGAACAGGTTCCCATATGCTGTGGGGGCGATCCGTTCTCTTTCTATGACTTTGTCATAGAATTCTTCATCACAGCAGCCTGCTTCCATGAGTCGGTCGCATAAAAAACGGATTACATCCCGATCACTGGTAAAATCCATTTCTGTAAAAAAGAGCTGTTCATCAAAAAACTGTCCAAGCTGCTGCAACCGCTTGGAGGGATGTTCTTCCTTTGATAGCAGCATGAGAATCTGTTCGATTTCCGCATCATGCAAGAAATTACTGCAGGTGTATATCGGGATATCTGTATGCAGCTTCATAGGCATGGTTGAAACGATTAGATCTGCTGTAAGCTCGTCAATCTGAGATGTTTCAAAGATGGATACACATCGAATGACCTCAATAAGAAAATGACTGGTAGCATTTGTCAGCCTTGATATCAAATATTGATTTTGTGCTCTGCCCAAAGAGGTGATCAATATGATTTTTCTGGTCAGTTTCTGCTGGATTTTTTCTACCGCATTCATGAGGTGCAGTGTCAGATAACCTATTTCATCCTCAATCAGCGCACAATGAAATTTTTGCTGTATACGGGATGCTACATAAACACTCATATCATATAAAAGTGGAAAATGCTGTTTTGTATCCTGAATGAGAGGATTGCTTAAAAAGGAATTGGTTTTTATACGTGCATCAAGACCCAGTAGGTGAACAAGCAGGCTGTCACGGAAGGATTCGTTCTGTGACAGGTCGATATCATAAATCTGCTTGATATCCCTTATAATATCCTCAATAAACTGTTCGTAATCCTGAATTTTTTCTGATGTAATCCGAGATATTTTCCCTGAAAACAGCAAGGCTAGATAATTTAATTCCGAGGAGGACAGGATGATATGCTGCTGTTCATATAAGCCTTTGTAAAATTCTTCAGCCAGCTTTTGTGATTTTTCTTCTGCTTGTTCTTTGGGGTTATTGATGTCCCAGCCCTTTGCAATGCGTTCCATCATAACAGCGATATGAAGAATAAATGAAAAAATCTCAAAATCCCGCATGCCCAGATGGTGCTTTCGATTAAAGCTTACGATGTAGCTTTTTAATTCTAAAATATTGCAGGAGCTGAAGAAGCCTGTGTAATTGCGGATATCAAAATCATATTCCTGAATCTCATGAACGAGGAAGCAGGAATATACAAGTCTTCTCTGTTTCTCATCACAGTCTATCTGTACCTGACTGTTGATTCGCTGAATGCTAATGTTTTCGTATCGTGTATGTATGATGTGATTCAATTCCTGCAGGGTTTTATCCAGCGTTGATTCGCTGATGTAGTATGCATCTGCCAGTTCATAGTAATTCACCTGATCGCAGGAAAGCAGTTGCTTCAGAATATGAAACTTTCGGCTGCCACTATCAGACTCTACATCCATCACGTCGTCTGGAAGCTGATTATTTGGATTTAATTGATAGCCTTTTCCCTTCCAGGAGAGTATGAACGGTTCGTCGAACAGATCATTGATCTGCCGAATTTCATTGCGAATGGTACGCTGCGATAGCTGCAGATCCTTTGCTAAATCGTCCGCTCTGCGGAATTCACTGGGATGATTGTGCAGACATGCAACCAGTTTTTTCTGTCGTTTTGTCATTTGTAGCATTTATGCTCACCTCATATGTCCATTATACCGATTCATATATCTTTACACAAGCTATATTCCGCTTATCTGGGATAAGAGGGTGGAGAAGGCGGTAGTTCACTTTGAAAGAGATGCGAACACGTGAAAAAGATAGCTAGTTCATGCCTCTACCTATAATCATAGAAAGCGGATATACTGCAGATTAAACAATTATGAAGAAAAATATAAAAGCGTATTGACTTGGTGTTTGCGATGCCCTGATGCTGGAGGATATTCAGCACTGCTTATTCATGAAGGGAAGTATCATGAATTAAAGCTTGCTGTCATGCATTTCGTCTGGCAGGCCTTCCCATCACTGTACAGCGTATGCGTAAGAATAGGAATCGTCAGATTGAATAGGTGCTGTCTTCCATCGATGAAGCTCCTGTGAAAAGGAAATGTCAGCCGCTCTGTCTGGTTTTTCCTTTCATAATATTTCTATGAATAAAGGAACCGAGATGGTATGGTTTTGAAAATACTATTCAGTTTCTTTGTTCATATGTTCTGTTTCTGTGTGCGGGAATGTTTCTATTTGTAAGAGCACCTTGCGGCTGTCTTTCTAACTGTATCGCATACAGCTGCTTTTTTCTTTCCATACAACCGCTGATACAATGAACTGTTTGCCGGCTGGCTCTATGCCGAAAGAAGCGTGTTCTACCTGACTATCGTTACTCCTTTGCAAACGTGTCTGATTTTCTTCAAAACAGATGCAAGCTTTCCAAAAAAAGGGTATAATGTTTATTGTATATGATTTTGGAGGTTGATACATATGTCCAGCATAGACAAGGCGATTGGTGTCTTTGACTCAGGTCTGGGAGGAATCAGCGTGTTGAAGGAACTGCGTTCTCTTATGCCGCAGGAGGATTACCTCTATTACGGTGATTCCAGCTTTGCTCCCTATGGTGTAAAAACAAAAGAGGAAATAACGAAGCGTTGTCGCAGCATCTGTGCGTTTTTTATCAGCCAGGGTGTCAAGGCCGTTGTCATTGCCTGCAATACGGCAACCAGTGCCTGTGTGAAGGAGCTTCGCACCCTGTATCCCGATCTTCCGATTGTCGGAATGGAACCGGCATTAAAGCCCGCTGTAGATGGCAGACATCAGCAGCATGTTCTTGTACTCGCAACACAGTTTACACTGAAGGAAAAAAAGTTTGAACAGCTGATGTCCCGCTTTGATGAAGATAATACCATTTACCGGCAACCGTGTCCAAAGCTGGTGGAGCTTGTTGAGGCGGGCAGACTGGAGGATGAAGCAGCGGTAAACAGTGCGCTTCGTGAATACCTAAAGCCCTACGATATGGAACGCATGGACAGCATTGTCCTGGGCTGTACACATTTTGTGTTCTACCGCAGCCAGCTTCGAAATCTCATCGGTGATCATATCGCACTTGTGGATGGCAATGCAGGTACTGCACGTCATGTGCAGGAGCTGCTGCAGGAACGAGGCGTTTGCAGAAAGCCTTCCTCTGCCGCAGGTGAGGTACGCATATACAATTCCCTGAACAAGGAGGCTATTCTGAAGCTTTCCCGCGAGCTTCTGGAAAGATAAGGTAAATCGGCAGTATTGGAGTTGTCTTTATCATGAATACGAATTATAATAGAAGACAGTGAACAACGGAGGTAGACTATGAGAGAAAATGCTTGGAAAAAGTATGATGAAGCAGGATTGAAGGAAGTATTCGAATATTGTGAAGGATATAAAAAATATATTTCCGACTGCAAGACTGAACGTGAATGTGTAAGTGAAAGTATCCGGATTGCGGAAACCTACGGATATCGCAATCTGGAGGATGTCATCAAAAACAAAGAAACGCTGAAAAGCGGTGATAAGGTGTATGCCAACAATATGGGCAAGGGAATTGCACTGTTTCTGATCGGTGAGGAGCCGATGGCTGCCGGATGCAATATTCTGGGAGCACATGTGGATTCCCCGCGTCTGGATATCAAACAGAATCCTTTGTATGAGGATAAGGAATTCGCAATGCTGGATACGCATTATTACGGCGGTATCAAAAAGTATCAGTGGGTAACCCTGCCGCTGGCGCTGCATGGTGTAGTCGTGAAGAAGGACGGAACGGTTATCGAGCTGAATATCGGTGAGGATGACAGCGATCCAATCGTAGGAATCAGCGATCTGCTGGTACACCTGTCAGCGGATCAGATGAGCAAAAAGGCAAGCAACGTCATCGAGGGTGAAGACCTGAATGTAACCATCGGAAGCATGCCGCTGGATGGTGAGGAAAAGGATGCTGTCAAGGCAAACATTCTGAAGCTGCTGAAGGAAAAATATGATTTTGAAGAGGATGATTTTGTATCTGCGGAAATCGAGGTCGTACCTGCCGGAAAGGCAAGAGATTACGGTCTGGATCGCAGTATGGTGGCCGGATACGGACATGATGATCGCATCTGCGCCTATACCTCTATGATGGCACAGCTGGAAACAGAATCCGTTAAACGCACGGCTGTGACACTGCTGGTTGATAAGGAAGAGGTCGGAAGCATCGGTGCTACCGGTCAGCATTCCCGCTTCTTTGAAAACACCGTGGCAGAGGTTATGGATCGTCTTGGTGAGTACAGCGAGCTGAATGTGCGTCGTGCACTGAAAAATTCCAAGATGCTGAGCAGTGATGTTTCTGCTGCGTTTGATCCGAATTATGCTGCAGTAAACGAAGAGAAAAACTCTGCATTCATGGGACATGGTCTGGTATTCAATAAATATACAGGCTCCCGCGGTAAGGGTGGCTGCAATGATGCCAATGCTGAATATATGGCAGAGCTGAGAAACATCATGGATTCTGAAAATGTAACCTTCCAGACTGCAGAGCTTGGTAAGGTTGACCAGGGCGGCGGAGGAACAATCGCCTATATTCTGGCACAGTATAACATGGAGGTCATTGACAGCGGTATCGCACTGCACAATATGCACGCACCATGGGAGATTGCCAGCAAAATTGATATCTGGGAAGCGACTAAGGGCTATAAGGCATTCCTGAAGCACGCATAAGCTTTCTATATACCGTCAATGCTGTATGGATGATATACACTTGTATACTTCATCTGTACAGCTTTTTGTTACTCCATAATAGCGGATAAGAATACGGCAATTACCTGCCGGGGGATGAAGGAGCTATAAGGAGCGGTGGTTCCAATCAGAGCATACTATGAATACGGCTGATATGGTTCCTGCAGTATGTATTGACGATGCATTAGGGGACATGGTCATGAATAACCGGTTTGTAACATCTGATAGATACGCTTTGCTTTATATTCGCTATAAGATTATCTATGGTGGCGTGCCTTCAACAGAGCTTATGCCGCAAAGAAAAACGGCTGCTTTGACAGCCGTCTGATTTTCTATATGTATTATTGTATAAAGGAAGCTTTCCTGAACCCGCAAGAAGGGAGGGATGTTAATCGGCATAGGCTTCATCAAAATCCGCTTCCTGTACAAAGGGCTCCATCGTAAACAAATCCATGATTTCGTCCTTGCTCATGCTGGTAATGCTTGATTCACTGCTGCTGATGAAGGTGTCGCTCAGGATATGCTTTCGCTCCTGCAGCTTCATGATCTTTTCCTCGATGGTATCCTTCATAATCAGCTTATATACCTGTACATCCTTCGTCTGACCGATGCGATAGGCACGGTCAGTTGCCTGATTCTGGGCGGAAAGGTTCCACCACGGGTCATAATGAATGACGATTTCTGCATTGGTCAGATTCAAGCCGGTGCCGCCTGCCTTTAATGAAATCAGGAAGACGTCAGCTTCCCCGTTCTGAAATTTTTCCACATAGGCATGCCGCAGCTCCTTTTTGGTTTCCCCTGTCAGCTTCAGATACCGTATATTTTCTACACGCAGCTGTTCCTCAATCAGCTCCAGCATGGAGGTGAAGCTGGAAAACAGTAATACACGGCGGCCGCTGTTTCGGGCGTTTAGCAGCAGATCCATACAGCCGCGAAGCTTGGTAGAGGGCAGCGTGACATTTTCATACAGCAAACGCGCATCACAGCAGATTTCCCGGAGTCTGGTCATCATGGCCAGTACCTGAAATTTATCAACCTCCTCCATCTGCATTCTCTTTTGTAAATCCTGATTGATGGATACCAGATTGGCATAATAGATTTTCTTTTCCTCTGCATTGAATTCCTGAAAATATACCTGTTCCATCTTATCCGGAAGATCCTGCAGCACATCCTTCTTGATCCTTCGCAGAATAAACGGCTCCACCATACGCTTCAGCTGTGTCTGTGCCTTCTCATTCCCGTTTTTGATAATTTCACGTTCAAACAGCTCACGGAAGCGATGATAGTTATACAGATAACCCGGCATCAGGAAATCAAAGATACTCCACAGCTCGGAAAGGGAATTTTCAATCGGTGTTCCGGTTAATGCAAACCGGTAGGAGCCCTTCAGCTGCTTCACTGCAATCGCATTTTTGGTTGTATGGTTTTTGATATACTGCGCTTCATCCAGCAGAATGGCGGTAAAGGTGTGCCCGTCATAGCGCTCATAATCTCTGCGCAGATAATCATAGCTGGTGATGATGACATCATATCCGTGCAGCTCTCTGATTTTCTGCTGGCGCTGCGTATTGGTTCCCTGTATGCAAAGGGCACGCAGATCAACGGCAAATTTCTGAATCTCATCCTTCCAGTTGTAAATCAAAGAGGCAGGGCAGATGACGATGGAGCAGGGAAGATCATGATCCTGATGCATGCTTTCCAGCCATGCAATGACCTGAAGTGTTTTTCCCAGACCCATATCATCAGCGAGGATACCGCCGAATCCATAGGCGCTCATTGTTTTCAGCCACTGGTAGCCTGTTTTCTGGTAATCACGCAGGATGGCATCATAATGCGGGTTCAATGGATAGGCTCCGGCTTCCACACTGCGCAGCTGTTCCATCATCGTATGGAAGGCAGTTCCCCGCATGACCTCGACATGATCGCTATGCTCTGCGAAATCATCCAGCTGAAAGGCATGGAACGTATCCACCTGCAGGGTATGATTTTTTAAATCCTGCGGTGTCAGATGCAGCTGCTGCAGCAGCTCGTCGGTTTCCTGCAGACCCTCGGATTGCAGATAAATGAGGTCGCCGTTTTTGAGTCGGTGATATTTTTTCTTTTTACGATAAGAACGCAAAACACTGTATAATTCATCTCTTGGAATATCCACACTCGTGACATCCAGCTCCAGCAGACGGTTTTTCATACGGACACCAACATTCATATGTACCTTTTTCGGTGCCTCCATCTGCTTCAGCGCATCACTGATATATACAGTGCACATCTGATTCAGGTATTCCAGCCCCTGTTTGACAAAGGCCTGTGCATATGCGGCATGCTCATCAATATAGGCTATATGGGAATCCGGATCCAGACGTGTTGCATAGGTTTCGATATACTGGCGGATATGATCCAGTTCCAAAGAGGAATCGGCATGCGGTGCAAACGCATTCTGGGAGGGGCTGTCCTCGTAATGATAGAGCAGGCGGACGGAGATATCACCGTTATCCTCCAAATCGACATAGCAGTCAATCTCCATTGGATACGGCATAAAGGTATCCAGAGAAATACCTTCAAAATGCACGTATTCCCGTATTGCCGGGATGACATAGGTACAGAAGCGAATCATATCATCCTTATGTATCAGAATCTGGCGATCCTCACGCAGCTCCTCCAGCATATCATGCAGCTGTTCGCTCAGCTCTGAGGAAAAGCGCTGCAGAACACCGTCTTCCATATAATACCAGCGGTTTTCTCCACGCAGAAGCTGATCGAGGGACAGCAGCGTGGTGATGACAAAAAAGTCCTCCTGCATATCGATGCGCAGTCCGATTTCCTGCCGGTCCTCATCCGCAAACTGCAGATCGATGCACTCCGTGGCATCATTGCTGTAAAGCTCATAAAAATCATCCATGGATTTTGAATCAATTGTAATCTGCTTGCGGCTGGAGCCGTAGCCATAAGAATACTGTGTTTCATGCTCCTTGACATACTGCTTTAAAAAATTGATCTGTGCCTGAGCAGCTTCATCAAAGGCCTGCATGTGATGAGTGAATTTCAGCTGGCGCCCGTAATCAACTTCCAGCTGCCTGTCTATGGCATCAAGAAATCCGCTGATGCTGCGTATGACATATTTTCGTTGAATACCAATCTTAAAATCCAGTGTAAGCTCATGGTCATATGCGGCATGAGCGTGCAGCTGTACCTTGTCAAGAAGAGTGTTCGCCTGAAATTTCGCCAGATCCTTTCGGGCGTAGCGGTCGATAAAGGAACGCGAGCGCTCCAGCATCTGCTGCTCCAGATAGCGGCGAAAGGCATCCTCCCTCTGGTTCAGCGGGCTGTAGGTGAAGGGGAAGGACTCCGGCTTTAGATCGTACACAATCAGCAGGACAACACCGATATGTCCACAGGCAAGCTCCTGCTGCTCGCAATACGGACATTCACAGGAGAAATCCAGAATTTCACCCGCACTATTCAGCAGAACGGTGCAGTGATTCTCATATCCGTACACGTTAACGACAGCATTTATTTCATATAGAAAGCCCGGAATGCTTTCCTTAATCACAATTTCATCCACAACATCCTGATCATGGTAACGCAATGCGATCTTCCAGTTTTTGGTATTGAAAAAACGCTGAATTTCAGAATCAAGTATCTTCATGAGATCCCTCCTGTATCTTCTGCTATTGTACCAGAAAACACAACTGTACGAAAGTATGGAAATGTGGTTTTATTTGTTAATGGGGATTGCACAAAGATACGAACCCCATATGAGAACCTTACCTTGCCAAGAATATGTCAAAAAGCATATAGTCAACATGTCATTCAACTGCGATCTGCAAGCTGTCAGTAAATGAAAGCACATCCTCGCGAAAAGAGGGAGGATGCGTTCATATTTTGTACCGCTATATCCAGCGCAAAGTATGTTCAAGCAAATGAGCATGCATAGTGAAAGCCTTCTAATTCCAATGGAAAAGAACTGTACGTTATCAATGGAATCGGCTTTTCGTATATTGTAAAAAGCATCCTGTAAAACAGATACCACAGAAACACACAACGCTGTGTGGGCGGGTTTTGCTTACAGGATGCTTTTGATGATAGCCTAACGTGAATCCTACCGGGATGGATAGCTTGCGATAGCACCTTCCTTTGTTACAGAAATACTGCAAAATTTATTACACATATCCAAGTAGCTTTTTAATTGGTGTTCGCTTAATCCATCCAAATCAGAAGCATGAATATCATCTTTGGATAGATGATACAGTAAACATCCGATAAAACCATCTCCTGCACCGGTGGTATCAACTGCTTTTACCTCAATACCATCCGCGTATGCCGTATTGTATTTCGTATAGGCAGCTGCACCGTCTTTTCCGGCAGTGTAAATCAGTAATTTTACACCGGAATCAAATATATATTGTACATGTTCTTCTATATGATCGCTTCCAAATATAAAGGAAACCTCTTCATCACTGATTTTTAAGATATCAGCAAAGTGCATATATTCGTGAATCGTTCTTCTCAGATATTCGTGATCGTCGAATAAAGGAAGACGGACATTCGGATCAAAGGATACAAGTAGATTTTTCCTCTTTGCCAGTTCCAATGCTCGATTATGAGCTTTTTTCATAGGGAAATCACCAAGGGAAACCGAACAGAAATGCAAACCATAGCAATCTTCAAACCAGCTTTCCTCTATATCCTTCTCTGATAAAAGCATATCCGCACCCATATTCCGATAAAATGAAAACTCTCGATTTGCATGTTCGTCCAGGGCTACAAATGCCAAAGATGTATTTGCGGCATTCGTTTGTTTTATATACTCTGTATGAATATGGAATCGTTGTATTTCCTTTACGATTTTTTCACCAAAGGCATCCTTGCCAAGCATGGTAATCATAGCGCTTTCTCCACCTAATGCGGTATATGCTCCGCATACATTCAACGGAGCCCCTCCGACTTTTGGTTGAAAGCCTTCTACATCCATAATTCTTCCTGTATTGCTTGGAATCATATCAATCAACGCTTCTCCGATTGCTAATAATTTTTTCATAGTATATTGAATCCTCTCATGTTGTATGTTACAAATCGCTTTATATTCTCGCTTGTTACGTGTAAGCTGTGCTCATCATCATAAAATCGTGAGGTCATTGTGTATTCACCTTCATTGATGAAAATTTCCAATACAGATTCATCAATGAATACAGAAACATGACGGATTTCTATGGGCGTAATGCATCTTTCCTGCCGATTGCAGCTGCATGCAGATAAATCCAGTGTGAATTTATGATTTCTATACACGCAGCGTATCGCATTCATTTGTAGCGAAAAATCGGAGTCTGCATCCCATTCGATATTGCAGGATTTACCGATTACAAAATCATTCGTATACAGCTTCCTATCTGTTCTCAAATTCAGGATTTCCTGTATCGGCTTTTGGATGATTCGCTTATCAAAGAAAATGGAGCGGGGCATCGTCAGGGTCTGATTCCATGCTTCATAACGATCGATATATGCATTATCCGGCATCCCAATCCAGGCAATCAGTATATTACGATCTGCGTTGTAAAACGTTTGCGCTGCGTAAAAATCAAATCCATAATCAAGTGTCTGATAATCAATCAGTTGCCGATTGCTGATTTTATAATATCCGCAATCATATACATTATGAAATTCATAGCCCTGCTTTTTTAAACCCTGCGGACTGCATAAAAGGAATGCTTCTCCTTGTAATTGCAGGTAGTCCGGACATTCTATCATGAATCCTGTATCTTTTGCCGGTACATAGCGATGAGCATACTTCCATGATTCTAAATCATCACTCACATACTCCAATACACAGCCGGTGTCATTTTTCAATCTTGCACCTAAAATTAAATGATAGCGGCCATCCTTCATAAACAGCTTGGGATCTCTGACATGCCTTGTACAATCCTTTGGAAAGTCACTGTTTCGCAGTAAACATTTTTTATGTTCAAAGGTTATTCCATCACGGCTTTCCACTCGCATTACATTATGCTCTCTTCCCTCATGAATAAAATCATAGGGGCCCTCATATTTTACATTACCGGTATAAAATACATACAGTATGTCATCTCTGATGATTGCACTTCCTGAATATGCGCCGTTCTTATCGTATTTGGAATCCGGAGAAACAGCCGTAGCATGACGTGTATATGTTTGAAAATCCTTCGTTGCATAATGACCCCATGCTTTATTGACACTTCCATCCATACTGTTTTCATCTGCCTGGTAGAAAATGTGATAATTTCCTTTAAAATAAACCAAGCCGTTTGGATCATTCAGCCAGCCCCTTCGAGGCATTACATGATAGTTTAAGTTCTTCTGCGCCATGTTTCTACATTATCCCTCTGATAAATGCTGCCATCATATTCCATGCTTTTTCGGATTCCTCTGGCATAAATTCATCAAACCATTCATGGGTGAAGCCATGGCGGCAATTTGCAAATTCAACATAGGTTACATCTCCTCCCGCCTTCTGCATTTTATCTGCATATGCCTTTTCTTCATTTTTTAAAGAATCGTATTCCGCACTCAGGATCAGGGTTTTCGGCAAATCATGCAAATCAGCGAGTAGGGGAGAGGCGAGTTCATCATTCAGCTCATCAAAGCTATTATAATACCAGTTGATATACTGCAGCATTCTATTTTCGGATATCGCCTTTGAAGGGTCCTTCGCTTTTCTGAATTCTGCACGGATTTCCTGTCGCAATGGCGGATAATCTAAAATGGCTCCTTTGATACCGAGTTCTTTTCTGTCTCGGTCAATCAGTGTCAAGCAGGCGGAAATATAACCGCCTGCACTATGTCCCATTACGACAACATGCTCTTTATCAATCCTTACTTCATCACAGCGTTTTCGTATTTCAGCGATTGCTTCATAGCTGGAAAATAAAGGCTTTGGATATTTAAATTCCGGGGCAACAACATAGTCTACATTAAAGATAGCACAGCCGGTTAAATCCGCCAATAAACGGCAATATTTTCCATCCTGCTCATAGTATCCCAATACATTGCCTCCACCATGAAAGTTAAATACCGGCTTTAAAATCTGCTTCCCATCCCAACTCAAGGGACGATAAATCGACATATCCACATATCCTGCGGTTTTTGTTTTTACACAGACTTTTTCGAATATACCATTCATTTTTTCATTATGAATCAGATCAGCATATTTTATTTCTTTGCTCATTCGATATTCAAAAATCGTATAATCTTCTTTTCTCATCTTACTTTTCACCTATCCTGTTCATCCAATAATCTGCCAGAGAAATCCAACTGTTCAAATGATGATCGATCATCTCATCCCTTTTATGCGTTAAACTGTTTTCCAATGCTTTTCCATGCTCGCCATGACCAAATAAATGATACTCCGCAGATATGCCATATTCCAACAGCTTTGAAATAAAGCGTGTGGAATTTCCAGCATCAATGACTGGATCATCAATGGAATGCCAGAGAAACATCGGTACGGTATCCTGTGAAATATAATTTATCAAATTCACTTTTTCGACATCCTTCTGTGATGGAAAATCTGATTGATAAAGAACATAATTCATAATATGCTGTACCTTTTCGACAGCTTTTAAAGGATGCTTTTTGAAAAATTCATCACTATTCGGAACCAGGAACGGATAGCCTAAAACAATTCCGGCTGCCTTCAGTTCATCTTTTTTCGGGCGAAAGCTTAATTGCTTTACGATTGCGGGGTCATTCCATCGTACACCACAAGACGCACACACATGTCCGCCTGCAGAAAATCCCATTAAGAAAATTCGGTTTTTATCTATGTTCCATTCATCGGCATGCTCTTTTACAATATGTAAAGCTTCCAGCATTTCAACAGCTTGCAGCGGATATACTGCGGATTTTATAATGCCTTTTTCCGGTCGCGAGCGATCTGAGCCTACCGAATATTTTAAAACAAATACCTGATACCCCATTTGCATGAATTGAATAGCCACCGGTTCACTTTCCTTTGTCGCATGAACGGCATACGCGCCACCCGGTGCCACAAGGATTGCAGGTCGCTTTCTGTATTCACGATAATTGATTTCCGAATCCATAATATACGTATCAGCATACGCACCACTCGGTAATGTAAGCCTTGTATTTATCATAGAACACTCCTTTGTGTATCTGAGCTATAGGAAGAAGTTCCTTCTCTAATCGCATTGATATTAACGTTGGATATCCTTTTCGTTTTTATTAAATCCGAAAAAGTAAACGAATAAAGCAGTTGATATAAAAGCGATTGCACATGCGATGATACCGTTGATTACATTTGCCTGAGAGCCTCCTAAAAAGCATAATGCTGCAAATACATTGGAGGATGGTACCAGTGTCGCATCGATAACACCGGTTAAACCGGCATATGCTCCACCTAAGAAACCACCTGCCAAAAGTCCGATAAATGGCTTTTTGTATTTTGTGCAGATACCGTAAATCGTCGGCTCCGAGGTCCCTGCGACGATGGCGGTTATCCCATAAGACAGGGCAAGTGCCTTTTGTTCTTTATTTTTCAATCGGAAGAAAGCACCGATTCCTACCCCCATAATAGAGAAGCTGGAGACGGAAACAGCTACTGCGGCGAATCCATCACTTCCATAGGTAGCAAAAATTTGAAATAATGTTGTAATCAGTACCATATGCATACCGGTCATTACCAGAACAGGATACAATGCCGCAATCAATCCGATCCCGATGAATCCTGCAATTCCTTCCAACGAGAATAATGCATCTACTACATATTGCCCGATGAATGCTCCTGCCGGACCGAAGACACATAATGCAATCGGCAGCATCGCAGCGATTGTCAGTGCTGGTGCAAATACAGAACGGATTGCCCCCGGAACGATACGATCGAAGAATTTAGCGATATAGGACATTACCCAGTTTGATAAAATTATCGGAACAATGGAGCTTGCATAGCTTTGAACATTGCAGGGAATACCGTATACAGTAAATGGTTTACCCACCAGACCGACAAATGTCGGATGTATCAAAATTGCGCCCATCAATATCCCCATTACCGGATTTAGATTGAATTTTTTTGCACTTGTATAGCCGACAATTACCGGAAAGAAATAAAATGCAGCGTCTCCCACGAAGGTGAATAATGTATACAGATCGTTTCCTTCACCAATGACATTTAACAGCTCTGGACCTAAAATAGCTGTCAGCATTTTAAAGAATGCGGAGGCGACGATGGCTGGAATCGCAGGTCCCATGCTTCCGGAAATAGCATCTAAAATTCCATTTCCGATAGATTTCAGTGTGATTTTTTCTTTTGCGGCAGAAACAGGTTCTCTGTCCGTGTTATCAAAATCACCCAGCTCACACAGTTCGTTATATACATCCTTTACCTCTGGACCTATTACGATTTGTACCTGTCCACCGGCTCTTACAACACCTAAAACACCTTGTACCGCTTCTATTTTTTCATGATTTGCAATGCTTTCATCCTTTAGATTGAAGCGAAGACGTGTTTGACAATGCAACACCTTCGCAATGTTTTGTTTTCCACCGACTTGTTCTAATACACTTTCTGCAATTTTTAAAGCTTTATCTTTTTTCATAATAGTTTTATCCTCTCTGATTTTCTATAAAATAAAAACCTTTACACGATAAGCATCAGATGATGTTTATATTGTGCAAAGGTTATGCCGATTCATTCGTTACACCCTCATGGGAACACAATCGATTTACATGGAGTATTAAATATAAGGATTCTTCATCCTCAATACTCCAGCTAAATTTATGAAATATCATTTCTTTGATCAACAGCACACAGGCAAAGGTATCTGGATATTCCTTTTTCAAAACTTCAAATAATTTTTTATTGGTGCTGCTGATTTCACTGTACTGGCTTTTTCTTCTGAATAAATACTGCATATGAGAAGCAAATCTGGAATAATTAAATGAATTTGTATCAATCGAAACCTTCATCTGTCCTTCGATAATCTTCACGATTTCCTGAATGAATTCTGCTGTAAGGCTGATTTGATTATTCCGTGTGTAGGTCTCCTCAGAATTGATAATATTCATGGCAATTGCATATATTTCGGATTCCGGTAATTGTACATTTAAATTTTTATGTAATAAATTTAACGTATATTTTGCGATTTTTACTTCTACCGGATACAAATCTCTTAATTCATTTGCTATCGGTGTTGTAAATATCATTCCGTTTTTCAGACGAACAAGAGCGAAGTTTAAATGATCCGCCAATGTAAATACAGCGTTTTGTTTTAAGGGAACACTGAGCATGGTAACTGCCAAATCAATAACATCGGCAGAAATACGAAAGATTTTTGAATCAATATCTTCAAACAGACTTAGATATTCCGCATCAACGTTATAAAACGTGCGGTCAATTTTACTCAAATCATCTAAGATATAAGGACATTTTGGAAATCCAATGCCCAATCCGATCGCAATCAGTTCTCTGCCACTATGATCCCTGCATATAGCCGCGTTATTTCCCAGCTTTTTTATAACTTCCATATGCTCTACTTCTTTTCTATCGATATGACTGCAGCCGTGTTTACAGTAACGGCATCAGCCTGATGAATCGTAACATGGAATTCATTTGCATTTGTGATAATCATAGGTGTATCGATGCTATACCCTTGCTCGAGGATTGCTTCGATATCAGCTTCTATAATCAAATCACCTTTTTTTACTTTGTTTCCTGCATCTATCTTTTGATGGAAACAACTTCCTTCTAATTGGACAGTATCTATTCCAAAGTGAATTAGTATTTCGGCTCCATTCTCTGCCTTTATTCCAATCGCATGCTTTGTGGGAAATACAGTCATCAATTCACCATCACATGGGGAACATATGTTTCCGTCGTTGGAAATAAAAGCAACTCCAGGGCCCATCATTTCAGATGCAAAAACTTGGTCCGGTACATCACGTAAGCGTATCATTTTTCCGTTAACCGGTGAAACCAATTCCACTTTTCTGCTTTTCTTTTTCAATCCGAACATAATCGCTCCTAATCTAGAAAACAAATATCTTCCTTGCTTCCTTCATTTACTGCGTAGTACTATGCACAAATCTCTGGTTAAGCCTCAGGTGAGTTACTCTCATCGATTTCGTCAAAATTATCCCACGATTTTGAAGTGCTGTCAAGCATCGCGTGAAAAGGGAGAATGTAAAATATAATAGGATAACAAAATGCAAGAGACCCAGCAGGGTGATATACACCGTATGCGAGTATGGCTTTCCTGCATTTTATCGGTTTCTCTTTTGAGAAAGTCTGCATACTCTATTCGTTGATAATCGTCTTTTTTTAGATTCCTTATACAGATATTATGGATAGCTTTTCAGAGGATGCGTTTCAAGCGGCTGTTTGCATAAGGATATGTCATGCGGAAAGGTAATTCTTTTTGCATTGTATTATCAATTTAGCGATGATAGTGCTCTACTATATATACAAGTCATGAAAACCGATCTCGTGCTATATCTGTATTTGATTAGCCATTTTCCTGCTTTTAACCTTTCGGTGAGCAGCTCCTGTTTCAATTTATCGAAAGATAACAAATCAATTAAGGATACCATAGAGGGGACTTCTTTATGTATGAGACAACTGCTATGCGATAGTTTTGTTTTTTTACCTAATATAAGCTGTTTTCTATACTATAAATCGGTGAATAGGGACCGTCTTCTGAAAAAAATTGAATTTTTTAAAATAAGCTATTGACAAAAGCATGGAAAACAAGTAGAATAATGTCGTTGCCGCTGAGAGATTGGGGTATAGCCAAGCGGTAAGGCACCAGACTCTGAATCTGGCATTTCCTTGGTTCGAATCCAAGTACCCCAGCCAATAAAAAACGAGAGTCGCTTCGGCGACTTTTTTGTTTTATTGCGGGGAAGCACCCTGTGTGGAAATGCCAAGCTGCTGCTATATATAGAAACCAATAAATGGAAAGGAAGGCCCGTATGAAAAAAGTAAGAACAAGATTTGCACCAAGTCCTACCGGGTATATGCACATCGGAAATCTGAGAACAGCATTGTTCGAATATCTGATTGCCAAGCATGAGGACGGAGATTTTATTCTGCGTATCGAGGATACCGATCAGGAACGTTACGTGGAAGGCGCTGTCGAAATCATATACGATACCATGAAGGAAGTCGGTTTGCATCATGATGAAGGACCGGATATCGGAGGGGATTTCGGACCGTATGTACAGTCTGAGCGACTGCCGATGTATAAGGAGTATGCCGATCAGCTGGTTGATCTGGGAGGCGCACATTACTGCTTCTGCGGTGAGGAAGAAATAGAAAAGCAGAGAAAAGAGGCGGAAAGTCTGGGAATCTCTTTCAAATACGATGATCCATGCAAGCATGTGTCTGTGGAAGAAGCCAGAGAACGTATTGCCAAGGGAGAAAAATATGTTGTGCGTCAGACGATTCGTCACGATGGAGAAACGTATTTTGATGATGAGGTGTATGGCCGCATTGAGGTGGATAACAGTATTCTGGATGAATCCGTGCTGCTGAAAAGCGACGGCTATCCAACCTATAATTTTGCCAATATCGTGGATGATCACCAGATGGGTATCACGCATGTTGTGCGTGGAAACGAGTATCTGTCCTCCACTCCAAAATATAATCTGATCTATCAGTCCTTCGGCTGGGATATTCCAACGTATGTGCATGTTCCACCGGTTATGAAGGATGAACAGCACAAGCTGAGTAAGCGTAACGGGGATGCCAGCTTTCAGGACCTTGTGAAGAAAGGGTATCTTCCGGAAGCGATTCTGAATTACATCGCTCTGCTTGGATGGTCACCGGAAACAGAGCAGGAAATCTATACACTGGATGAGCTGATCAAGGTGTTTGATATTAAGCGTATTTCCAAATCACCGGCTATTTTTGATATTGACAAGCTGACATGGATGAACGGTATGTATCTGCGCGCGATGAGCACGGAAACATTCTGTGAGCTGGCAAAGCCGTATATCGAGGAATCCGTTCACAGACCGGTGGATATTATGGCGGTTGCACGCATTCTGCAGCCAAGATGTGATATTCTGACCTCTATTCCGGAAAGTCTGGATTTCATTGACGAGCTGCCGGAATATGATAATGCCATGTATATTCATAAGAAAATGAAGACGACCTATGAAATTGCATATAAGGCATTGCAGGCGGCACAAAGTGCCCTGTCAGAGCTGAATGACTGGTCGAGCGAAGAAAATCTGCATGAGCTGCTGCTGTCTTTACCGAAGCAGATGGAAATGAAGAACGGGCAGATTTTATGGCCGGTTCGTACTGCCATCACCGGAAAGCAGTTTACACCTGGCGGTGCCATTGAAATCGCTCATATCCTTGGAAAAGAGGAAACCCTGAAGCGTATTGCAAAGGGGATTGAAAAGCTCGAGGCTGAGCTTGCCTGATTTTTCCATCCATACATAAAGAAAACGGACAACTGCCGGTATAGCGCAGCGGTCCGTTTTTTTGTGATATGAAATAGGAAAGTATAAGCCGGAAGCGGGGCGCACGATTTTTTGATTACATATATTCCAGAAAGATCTGTGTAATCGTGGCAATTTCAGCTTTGGATATACTGATGTTGAAAATATTGTTCAATTCATTCAGCTCAAGACTGATCGTATTGTACACATCGGCATGGGAATTGATAATCTCCCGTGTTTTTTTTGTTTGGCAGGGGATCGCTGCGGATGGCACGCTCGATGACGAATGCACCGTGTATGATAAAACGGATGGTAATTTCATCACTATAACCGAGCTTCAGCTTTTTCAAAATATTTAACAGGACAACCATCAAAGAGGAGGAAGCCTTGTTCGCATCCAGAAAGACCAGGGACTGCTGGAGTATCTGACGGGAAATACGGTCAATCAGTGTTCGGGAATTCTCACTGAGAGAGGAAGCAGGAAAGCTTGGTGTCTGCGGCTGGCTGTAGTATTCCTGTGCATGTCCGTGCTTCATTGCGGATATGGTATTGAGAATGAGCGGAAGCGAGATAGGGGCATAGCTTTGTACATCGATATGCAGTCGGCTGCTGATCTGTTCGCCAATCTCTGTTAACGGAGCGATATCGCTAAACAGCAGCAGGGTCTCATGATTATCGATCTGCTGGATCCTGTCGCATACGTGATCGAGGAAGAGGTGAAATTCCTTTCTTCGCCAAGCTTCGGAATAATCGAGCGAATGACAGTTTTCATAAAGATTGGCTGAGCGTATGTATTTTTCATAATTTGCGGCGATATCCTCCCCGTGGCATACAAACAGTATCGGAGTTTTGGCCTCCAGCTTTTGAATGGCCAGCTGCAGGTAGGTGCTGATTAGAATGCGCTCATCCTGCGGCAGTACAACCTCCATCTTGGATTGAATGATCTGTGCGATATCCTCCGTAACAGCATCCGTGCGCTTTGTCCCAAGACCGTGTGACGGTGTAAAGCTGCGGGTATAGGTGTTATTCTTTAATTCCGTTATGAGATTTTGCAGATATTCAAATAAAACGAAGATCATCGTCTCCTTCTGCTTGAGCGGGGTGGATGCCAGCAGCGGGAACATCAGATCGTAAAGCTCTTTCACAAAGATGGAGCGAATTGTATTGATCTCTATTTTCTCTGTCTTTTTCAGCATGGAATTACAGATGGAAACGATCTGCTCATCATCGTTGCTGTCAATCAGATGCTGCTCATTCAGGACGGCATGATGCAGTGCGGTAAAGAAGCGGCAGGAGGTCTGCGGTATGAAATAAAGCACATCACCGTCAAACAGATCGAGGATACTGTGCAGCTGTGCAAAGCGGGAGGATACATCCCGAATGCTGTTCAGCATACCATCGGACAGATGCTCAAAGGTGATATCGATGACATTGGCCTTGCGCTGAATAAAGCTGTAATGTGCCCGTATGATGGAACGGCGCAGCTCCTGCAGGGAAATGTGTGTGGTATATGCTTTGTCTGCAAGTGCCATACAGGTGATTACATTTTTATGCAGACAGATGGTTTGATTCAGAATATCGGACTGCCGCTGTATTTCGGCGAATATGATTTCCAGACGTTCCTTCAGCGTACGCATCTCATAGCTGGGAAACACCATCGGATAGTCTATAAACCGCTGCAGCTGTGCGATATCCGCATTTGCATCATGAAACAGGTAACATACTTTCCAGCTGCTGTGTAAGGCGGCATGCTGCTTCTGCAGCTTTTCTGCCACCTGCTGTACAATGTGCATATCACTGCATTGTACATCCAGAATGAGGAAGGCGGGGGTCTCCGGATGCATGTTATAAATCTGATTCTGTTCATCTGCCGCATCGCTTAGCACATGCTCCAGTATTTGTGTATGCCTGCCAAGCAGCTGCAGCTCCTTCGCCTTTTCTATAAAAAATTTCAGAAAATGATGCTTGCCTTCTCCATAGGGGGCACAAAGCGCCAAGCTTTGAAGGGCTTGGGGATACATGAGAATCGCCAACAGCTCCTGATACAGGGAATGCAGAGATTCGTTCGCATGAATACCGGTGTAGGTGAGCGTTTGCCTGCTGCTGTGCTCCCGCACGCGCACAGGCTTATCCTGATGCAGGTATTCCTGAATATCTCTTCCCACCGGCAGTGTATACGGAACCGGCTCTGTAGAAAATGAGTGAATGACACCGGCGTCGAGATACAGGGTAGGGCGTCCCTGCAGCTTGATGAGCCGGTTTTCACGATGCAGCTGATTGAGAACACGGGATACATTGGTTCGATCAATTTTCAGAATCAATGCGATGTCATGCGCATTACAGCTGCTGAAATCATAGGTGTGTGCTGTAATGCCGTTTGCCGTATAGCTGGCAATCAGGTTTTGAATATCCTTCATTCGAGGTGCTTTTTTCATAGTTTCCTCCACTCCCCGCGTTTTGCACGCGGACACAGGCATTGCATGAAAGACGTTTCAAGCTACTTGTCTTTTTACAAATTTGATTTTCTTTCACACTTCCACCACTTTTTGGTGCTGAATTTCCGGGCTGCAGAATGCACGCATGCCGTCTGCTTGCACACTTATTATAGCACGGATATAGTTTGTGCGGGTAATGAAAGCACACATACGCGGATATCGGAATAATTTGCATATATTGGAAAATATCACCGTCTTTTTCTATCTTTTAAGTGACACGAATGTAAAAAAAACTGTGCTTTTGCGTTATTTGACGGGAGGTTTTTGAGCGATTATAGTATGTGTGTAAACAGTCAGTAGCTACTAGGTTTTCAAACAACATGAGAGGAGAAAAAACATGGAAATTAACTTTTTACAGGCAGCGCTTATCGGAATTTTGTATTATATGACGCTGTGCTCACCACCCTGGCTTACAGGAATCGTACACGTATCCATTCGCCAGCCGCTCGTATCCGGCACCATCGTCGGTCTGATTCTGGGGGATCCGCAAAATGGTCTGATCATCGGTGCGACGATCAATACCGTAGTTCTTGGGTTTCTGAATGTCGGAGGTGCAATTCCAAGCGATCCCGGCATTGCAGGGGTTGTCGGAACATCTCTGGCTATAGCAACCGGAGCCACTCCGGAGGTCGCAGTTACGATTGCCGTATCCTTTGGTCTTGTCGGGACCATCGTATGGAATCTGCGAAGCACCATCAACTCCGTATTCGTACACATGGTGGACAGTGCCGCCGCACAGGGGGATATGAAAAAGATTTACTTTGTACAATTTGTACTTGCACAGATTGCAACCTTCTGTATCTCTGCGGTACCGGTCTTCGGAATCCTGTATTTCGGAACAGATGTCGCTACACAGGTGCTGGACGCCTTAAAGGGAACGCCGATGCAGATTCTTACCGTAATCGGACAGATACTGCCGGCGATGGGTATTGCGATCATCCTGCGGCTGCTGTCCAACCGTCCGAATATTATTCAGCTGTTTATGCTGGGCTTCGTGCTTTCTATCTACGGCAATGTGCCAATGATTGTCATCGCAGTTGTAGCCTTCATTATTGCATCCCTGTATGCTGATCTCAAATTCAACCGAGCAAAGGAAGAGGTGTAGAGTATGGAACGTCAGATAACAGATACCAACGTACAGACTGAGAAAAAGCTGACAAAGACCGATTTAAATAAATGCTTTCTTCTCTGGCATCTGCTTGGAGAAGCAACGCTGAGCTACGAGCGTCTGCAGACGCCCGGTGTGCTGGGCTGTCTGGGACCGGTGCTGAAGCGGCTGTATGGCGATGATAAGGAAGAATTTGTGAATGCATGTCAGCGGCACATGGAATTCTTTAATACAGCCGGGTATTACGGCGGCTCCATCATCATGGGGCTGGTATGCTCCCTTGAGGAGGAGCGTGCGAACGGGCTGCCGATTGAAGGCGAGGACATCAGTGCAATCAAAACCGGACTGATGGGACCGCTGGCAGGTGTATTTGATGCTCTGCGCCAGGGAACGGCAATCCCTATCGTTGCCTCCATTGCGATTGGTATGGGAATGGACGGCAACTTCTTCGGTCCGATCTTCTATATGATCGTTACCGTTCTCTATGTCATGGTGCCCTGCTACTGGATGTTCCAGACCTCCTATAAAAAGGGAAAGGAAGCTGTCAACGGTCTGTTTGCGAGCGGAAAGCTGGAGCGCTTTATGACGCTGGCTATGGCAGTTGGAGCCATTACCCTGGGAGGGCTTGAGGCCACGACGGTAACGGTCACTTCTTCCACGGTGCTGCATCTGGGAAGCTCGGACATGGTCCTGCAGGAAACCATCTTCGATGCGATATTCAAGGGCTTACTGCCGGTTGGCTTTGTCTTTCTCTCTTACTTCCTGCTGCAGAAAAAGCTTTCAACATCTAAGATCATACTGATTCTGATTGCCATCGCTATTGTCGGTGTGCTGATTGGATTCTTCTAAAATGAACGAAGAAAGGAGTTTATATGGATACAATTCGAGCCATGCTGGAGGAGCATAAGCTTATCGTGATTTGCAGGGGTGTCTATGGTGACACCCTCCTCAAGACGATGGAAGCACTGTATAAGGGCGGCATCCGTCTGGCGGAGGTCACCTTTGATCAGAAAAGCAGGGATTATAAGGAAACACTGGATGCAATCACCATGCTGGAGGAGCATTTTCGAGGCCGTATGGCGATCGGGGCAGGGACGGTTGTCAATCCTGCACAGGTGGAGCTTGCCTATCAGGCAAAGGCTGCCTATATCATTTCACCGAATGTCAATGAAGCGGTCATTCGTAAAACAAAGGAGCTGGGCATGCTGTCCATTCCGGGAGCACTGAGCCCCAGCGAGGTACTGGATGCACATGAATACGGGGCGGATTATGTTAAGCTGTTTCCGGCTGCCAGAATGACAGCCTCTTACATTAAGGATCTGATGGGACCTATTTCCCATGTGAAATTCATTGCGACTGCGGGAATCACCGAGGAAAATATCGCAGAATTTGCGGCTGTCGGCTGCACCGGCTATGGTATCAGCGGACGCTTGATGGATAAGCGTGTGATTCAGGAAGGCCGCTTTGAGGAATTGCAGCACCGCGCAGAGGCATTTATCGCCTGTCTGCAGAAGGAAGAGGAATAATTGTATGAAAAATATTGTATATGCACGCGTTGATGACCGGCTGGTACACGGGCAGGTCATGACGGCCTGGGTCTTGCATACCAAAGCAAGCAAGGTGATTATTGTGGATGATAAGGCCGCAAAGGATTCCTTTATGAAAATGATCATGAAATCCGCAATGCCGAGCAGTCTGGAGCTGGAGGTGCTTTCCGTAAGCAGTGCCATCTCCTATCTCAAGGAAGCAGGCAGTGAGGATGAACGAATCTTCCTGCTTGCGAAAACACCGATGGTTTTCGCGGATCTGCATGATGCGGGTGTTCCGATACAGGAAGTGGGAATCGGAGGAATCGGTGCCCGGGCAGACAGACGAAAGCTGTATCGCAACATTGCGGTGAATGAGGAAGAAATGAATAGCATCAAGGCTATGCAGAGCAAGGGCATGGACGTCTATATTCGAGTCGTACCGGATGATAAGCGAATCGAAATCAAAGACGCAGCCTAGGGGAGGACACGTCGTATGATAGGACTGGTACTCGCCACACATGGACCCCTGGCAGAAGCCTTTGTCAGCAGCGGAAAGCTGATTGTCGGAAATATCGGGAATGTTGCACATCTGGGACTGTTTCACGGAGACAGCATTGAACAGTTTGAACAGAAGGTATACAAGGCAATCGAACAGGCGGATGAAGGGGACGGTGTGATCGTTTTGACAGATTTACTGGGAGGCTCCCCCTGCAATGTCACAGCAAAGGCAATCGGCAGACTGTATAAAGAGAAAAAGCTGGAATGCTTTTACGGTATCAACCTTCCGATTTTTCTGGAAGCTGTGACCTCCCGTAAATTCATGAATTTTGATGAGCTGAAGGAGCACATGGATGAGGTGTTCAAAGAAACATACGGGATGCTGAGCGGGAAAATAAGCTATTCGGCATGCAAGGAATAGAAAGAAGGATATAAGGATGAATGGAATAGAAAAAAAAGGAATCGGGGAACGATATTTATGGAAGGGAGCTATGGTCAAAGAGCAGGATATCCACATTTCTCTGCAGGACCGCGGCTATGTCTTCGGAGACGGTCTGTATGAGGTCGTCCGTGTATACAATGGGAAGCTGTTTGGTCTAAAGCGGCATCTCGACCGTCTGTTTCAGGGGGCGGATGTCATTGATTTCAATCTGCAGTATACAAGGGAGGAATTCGAAGGCTTCTTTCAGCAGCTGGTTGAGGAGAATGATCTGCACAGCGGTTATGTGTATATGCAGCTGACAAGAGGGGATGACGGCATCCGAAACCATCTGTATCCCGGGCGTGAGGATCAAAGGCCGGTGCTGTCCGGCTTTGCGGTACATGCTCCCCGCAATGTGGAGAAAATCCAGGCGGGAACAACTGCGATCAGTGTGGAGGATATCCGCTGGAAATACTGTCATGTAAAAACACTGAATCTGATTCCAAACTGCATGGCGCGCTCTGAGGCAAAGAGAAAAGGGGCAGGGAAGGCGATTCTGGTAAAGGACGGTATTGTCACGGAAGAAAAATCCGGCTCAATCCTGATTGTTCAGAACGGCTGTATACTGACACATGTTGAAAATGAGGATATTCTGCCCAGTACGACGAAGAAAATACTGGAGGCACTGTGTGAGAAGGAACAGATACCATTTCGTGAAGGCAATTTTACACTGGATGAGCTGTATGCCGCAGATGAGGTCATTGTCGCTGATACGAATACGGAATGCAGTGCAGTTTTAAAGGTGGACGGGCATACGATTAGGGATGGAAAGCCGGGACCGATTTTGAAGCAGCTGCAAAAAGCATATGAAGCCGCCATCATTGCGGAGTGCGGCAAAGCCGAATAGGTATGGAAGAAAACATCAGCTGCCGAACCTATGCTGAAATCCATACAGAGCGAATTCGGGAAAACGTGATGCAGCTGAAGCGGCATCTCACAGCAGGAACGAGGTTTATGGCAGTCGTAAAAGGGAATGCGTACGGTCATGGAATCGAGCCGTGTGTACAGGCGATGGACGATTTATGCGACTGGTATGGGACAGCCACCATGCAGGAGGCGTTGCGTGTGCGAAGCGTATCAGGAGAAAAGCCGATTCTTGTTTTTGGCTATGTATCGGATGAGGAAATACATCTGGCTGCGGAAAACAACATCACACTTAGTGCCTTTTCCGCAACGTTTCTTTCCCATATTTCCGAGTGCTGTGCAGGCATGAACCTGAAGGCTGCCGTGCATTTGAAGCTGGATACCGGCTTTCACCGCATGGGAATCGACTGCTGTAGTTCTATAGCAGACTGCGTGGAGCAGCTGCTTCCTCTGTTTTCACTGCCGAATATAGAAATAACAGGGATGTATACCCATCTGGTATACGGTGCCGGCAGCAATCAAAGGGAGCTGGCGTTTACCGAATTGCAGTTTCAGCGCTTTCAAAGCTGCATCCGGGCGTTGCAGGAACGAAAAATCGATACGGGCATCTGTCATATATGCAACAGTAAGGCAGCGATACATGCACCAGATATGCATATGGACATGGTGCGTGTCGGTGCCTATATCTTTGGTCTTGCCTCAGCCTCGGAGCAGCGCTTGATACCATTGCGGGAGGTGCTTGTCTGGAAAGCGAGAATCGTCCTGCTGCGGGATATTGCAGCGGGAGAAGGGGTGGGCTATGGTCATGCATTTATCGCAAAACAGCCTGTCAGAATCGCAGTGCTGGCGGCAGGCTTTGCGGATGGCTACCGACGCTGTATCGCACAGTCCCCGCAGAGCTATGTTTCCATACATGGCAGGCCGGCACCTTTGATTGGAAAGGTATGCATGGATATGTTTATGGTGGATGTGACCGATATAGAAGCAGTGCAGGTCGGGGAATATGCGCTTTTGAGTGGTGATGATGGAACCGGGGCAGTCAGCAGCTATCTGCTTGGCCAAATCATACAGGGGACGGCAGGAGAAATCGCGGTGGGAATGAGTGATCGCGTACAGCGCTATATCGTATGAAGACAGCACAGGACTGGCTGTACTGTATCAGCGGAGCTTTGCTGTTTTCCTTCTCGATGAATGTGTTTCTGGTTCCGCTGCATATCTACAGTGCCGGGTTTTTAGGAATCGCCCAGCTGCTCAGGGACCTGCTGCTCCATATCCTGCCCTATCGACTTTCCTTTGATATCGCCGGGATTATAAATCTGATCCTGAATATCTTCATGATCATTCTCGCTGCCAGGGTGCTGGCGAAAACATTTGCCGTGCATACGGCAATCGTCATACTGTTTGAATCTTTGTTTTTGTCTTTGATTCCGGTGCCCAAAGCGTCTCTGGTTGAGGATGTCTTTATCTCTGTCCTGCTTGGCTCCTTTCTATGTGCATATGGTACACGGCTGTTCTTCAAGGGGCGCGGGAGCGGCGGAGGTATTGACATCATCGGACTGTATCTGACAAAAACAGGAAAAGGAAGTGTCGGCAGTATCTATCTGCTGGTCAATACGGTGATTTATCTACTCTGTTTTCTCATTTACGACAGTCAGGTAGCCTTATATTCCATCGTACACAGCTGTATCCTGTCCTTCGTGCTGGATCGCATTCACGAGGATAATGCAGAATCGGCTGCTTTGATTATCACGGAAAATCATGAACTGAAGCAGCAGCTGATCCTGGATGTGGGGCGTGGTGTTACTGTCTGGGATGGAACAGGCGGCTACAGCGGACGCAGGAAGGAGGTCATGATGGTGGCAATTACGAGAGGACAATACGGTCATTTAAAAAAACAGGTGCAGGGCTGTGATGAACAGGCCTTTGTGATCTTCTTCGATCATGTGCGTATCAGCGGTTATTTCCCAAAGCTGATCAATGAAAAGAGAAAGAACAGGTGAAGCAGGATGCAAACAGAAAAACAGCAGGTATATCACTGCCGGGGAATCGTAAAACAACTTAACGCCTATATCAAAGCGGATAAGCTTTTGATTCTTTGTGAATCCGATGTACCGGCGGAAATAAAAAAGGACATCACAGCGCAATTTCCTGAAGCTGCATGCTATACTGTTCCCGGTACAGCACATATCAAGACCTTTGATAATCTGGAGGCAATTGTCCGATTCCTGTATCAAAGCGGATGTCAAAAGGAAAGCAGCCTGCTGATTATAGGGAATCAGCAACTAAAAGAGCTGGGAGGCTTTATAGCATCCGCTTACTGCTGCGGTATAGCCTATCTGTATGTACCCCTCACAGGAAACGCCGCACTGCATGCTGCATCCCATTTCTGCGGTGTGGATTTAATGGGGATTCCGGATGTATTGCAAAGCTGCCATGAACCGCGTATGGTATTTCTGGATGAAGATATTTTTGAGTCTGAGCACAATGCTGCTTAAGGCTGCCTTGCGACTGCTTGTCGGAGGCTTTTTTTTGTAAATCTTAAGATAAAAACACAAAGTTATGTTTACGCTGAGATTTGCGGAAAGAAATTGTAAAAACCTTATAAATAAGGACTTTCTGGGCGTTTTATAAGCTGGAATCTATGATAGAATAACGGTAGACAATACAGCAGTGCAAGCAGGAGTGGATACGATATGAAGCAAAAACTGTCATGGATTCTGGAAGGCTTTTTTCTAATACTTTTACTGTTGGTAACGATTCTGATTTATGTTCCAAAACAGAGCGAGCATCTTCTGCATATCCGGATGATACAGGTTACCGGTAAAAACAAGGAAAAAGCGATCGAACAGGATTCTCTCATCTTTGTAAAGACCTTCAAAGATAACGAGGAACCAAAAAATAACACGCTGATCAGCTTTCGGGCAGAGCGGTTTGGGGAATTGGTTATCTTAACGCATATGTTTGTGAAAAGTGAAGTTCGAAATCAGGAAACCTTTTACATTACGCAGGCCCCTGACAGCAGCTATTATGATACCTATGAAACCAGACATGAGGATCTGGTAGGCTCCTATCTCTTTCATATGAAGTATATGGGCAGGGTGTATGAATTTCTGCAAAGCAGCTATGGAAAAATCACGTATGCCGTGGTGCTGGGCGTTTGTATACTGAGCACCATGCTGCTGTTGATAAAGGGTGTGCTGCGGGAGCGAAAAGGAAAAGCGGGTATAGAGGTATCTGCGAAAAAGAATGCTTTGGATCCTGATCAACGCTTCGTGGATGAAAAGAAAGAGGATACGCGCGGGCAGGAAGTGAAGCCAGATGCAGAGAAGCCGCTGCTAAAGACTCCAAAGGAAGATATTTCAAGACAGGCAAAGGGAACAGAAGATAAGACTGCGAAAGCCAAACAGCAGGCAGCTACCGACAGTATTTTACAAGAAGCAGGCACGGCTTCAAAACAGCAGATTCCGAAACAGACCGGAAAGCAGCGCTTACGCAAGCGCCATGCACTGAAAACAGCACCGGTGGAACAAAGGAAAGCGGCTGATGATGAGGAGCTGCTGCCGATTGTGTACAAGCAGAAGCATCAGAAGCCGGCAGGCCCAACGAAAATCCAGCAGGAAATCCAGGAGCACCCGGATGCACAGGGGAAGCATGTACAGAAATCAGAGATTACGCAGGAGTCTCTGGTTCAGCATACATCCTCTGGAAAATCAAAGCCAGAACAAACGATTGATCTGCGAGAGAGGGGGGAGCTACATTTACACAGGCTGAGCTACAGGATATACTGATTGCAATCAATACAAACGAAGAGGAATCGGATCAGGATACCGCTACGGCAAGTCCTGCGTAAGCTGTCAAAGAAAAAAAAGAGCAGTACCAACTAAATGAGCATCCGGTAATCGATACACCGCATCATGTCGTTCCACAGGTTGTACGGTATCCGAAGGATACGCAAAAGGATATAGAGGGACTGTATAACTCCGGTGCGACAAAATTCGAAAAGAAAATACCAAATGCCAATCAACTGCATATTCAGGCAATCGGCATTCTGGAACCGGTAGTAACCAGTATACAGGAAACACTGCAAGGCGGACAATGTCCTGTGGAAGAAGAAAATCCGGTGGAAACAGAAGATCCATCCAGCGATCCAGACGAAGTAATGGTGAAAAATGATGAAATTGCAGAGAAGGAACCTCATGAAGAAGAACAGGTAACAGCAAATGACATTTACACAGCGGATGCCGGTGTAGATAAGGAACTGCTGGAGGAAGTCCGAAAAGAGGTGCAGGAGCTGCTGCACGGTGTGAAAGCACCACAGCGGGTAGAAGCAGAACAACAGGAATATCCGGACTTCAACAGAAAATATGATATCAACAAGAGCAGGCAGACGGATGAGCAGGAGGAAATGCCTGAACCTGAGGAAATAGAAAAACCAAAGGTGGAAGAAGCACCAATTGTGGAAACGCAGGAAGAACAGGGAATCCTTTTAAAAGATATGGAATTTGATTGCAGCAGCAGATTTGCTGTATTAACCGGCAGAGTAATCAATAAAACACCTGTTCCTGTACGGTATATTAAAGCGGAAATTGAATTGTATGATGATTTCCGTAATGTGATAAAGACAATGAAATGGTATCTTTGCGGCAGAGATTTTTTACAGCCGGAAGAAACAAGAGAATTTTCCTATACAGCTTATGAAGTATATGGTGTTTATGATTACAAAATCCGGATATTGAACTGGAAGCAGAAATGATTTCATTGTGCAAACTGTGTGAATTCTTTCCTGTAAGGAGTATAATAGGCAGGTAAGGATGTGATATATATGGATAAAAAACAGTTCCATGAACGTATTCAGTATTTTGTAAAGCAGAGAGTACGCGATGAAGGTACGATAAATTCCATGATGGATATGGAGCTGGTAACCGCGGATTTTCATACAAAAAGTGTGGTTCTGGCTTTTCCGGTGAAAGACTGGCAAATGAATCCGGCGGAAAATCTGCATGGAGGCATCATTGCGACAGCACTGGATATTACGATGGGATGTATATCGTATGTGAGCGGGAATGCAGTGTTTACACCAACGATACAAATGGCTGTTAACTATGTTGGCGGTGTGAGCAGTGGCGATACGCTGCTGGTGGAAGGAATTTGTGATCATGCAGGAAGCAGAATGTCACAGACCAGAGCTATTGCACGCTCAAAGAAAAGCGGCAAGGTGGTCGCAACAGCGAATGGTTCCTATATTATGAATACAAAACAATAATTTTACAGAAAAAGGCAGAATCTGCATACGTAGAAATCTGTCTTTTATGTTATCATAATAATGAGCATAAATGTCCACAATTAGGGAGAATGAGAGATGAAAAACCAACAATTACGCTACTTCGTTGAAGTGGTCGACAGTGGAAGCATCAACAAGGCTTCGGAGAAGCTGTTTGTCAGCCAGCCAAGTCTGAGCAGAAGTATACAGTCATTAGAGTAAGAAATGGGGAAAGAGCTGATTATCCGCAGCAATAACGGAGTTACGCTGACACCGACCGGTAGACTGATGTACTATTATGCACAGTCAATCCTCTCGCAGTTTCAGGTGCTGGAGCGTTTAAAGGATGTCAGTGAGGAAAAGCTGTATAGCAAGCTGACGGTATCCGTGGATTCTGTATTCCTACGGGATGATTTGATTTTACAATTTTACAAGCATATGAAATCAGCAACTACAGAGATTCATATGGTAGAAACAACGGCGGAGCAGGTGTTGGCCAATGTCAGTGAAATGAAGTCGGAAATCGGAATCATGATTCTAAATGATTATCAATTGAGTATTTATCGTAAGATGGCGGATGCCAAGGAAATTGAATTGAATATTCTTGGAAAAGGACCGCTGTACGTTCATATCAACGAGAAGAATCTGGATGAGCTGGTGGAGGAGAAGGAGGCAAGGGATTTTCTGGATTTCACACTGATTCATCTGCCATATGATTTTTTCTCGAATCTGAATATGTCGTTGACAATGGATGGTGTGCAGCTGAGCAGCTTTAAGAAAACGATCACAATGAGCAACTACCATGCGATTATCAACATGCTGAATCATACGGATGCCTTTATGCTGGGGAATAAATGGCAGATTGAGGAATTAAAGCATTCACATATCCACAGCATGCGCATCAGAAACTGTGATATTCAAAAGTATTTTGTTATCATCCGAAGAAAGCGCGAAGTGCTGAGCGAAGCAGGAAAGGTGTTTCTTAATATTATTCATGAAACCTATGCAGATATGTAGCTATACCTAAAATGCATAACCGGCTTGCGGGTTATTGGTATTATACAAAGTTTCCCAAAAGGATTACAATAATAGTGTAAAAGGTAACAAAAAATATTACCTATTCTTAAAACCATTGAAAAGGAGAACAATTATATGAAAAAGAGTACACTATTATCGTTATTAACAGCAGGTGCTGTTATCGCTACATCCGCAGGAACATTCGCTGCATGGGATCAGACAAAAGGTACTGCAACATCAGAGGTGTTGAATTTCCGTGCAGGAGTTACGACAACAGTTACTGCAGCGAATTTTACTGAAACAAATGCAGTAATAGGAGAAGATCCAAAGTTCACATCAACACCTACAATAGAAGTAAAGAACATACCAGATAGTGTTGATCCAACTGCTTATAATATCAAGGTTTCGGCATATGCTTTTGATACAGTTGCACATGCTAATGATGCAGCTAAAGTTTCAGATCCGTCTACTTCTACGGGATACTTATCATCGGTTACTACCACAGTTACAGATTCGGAGAAAAAGCTTTCTGAGGCCACCAATGGCAAGATAACACCGACAATTACTGCAACTACTACAAATGATACTGAAAATACAGCTGGTACTGCAACAACTGCTTACATCTTAGTTGTTGCGGAATTAACTCCTGATAACAGCGCAGCTTAGAATATTAGAATCAGCCGTCATTCGACGGCTTTTTTAAAAAAATCTTTTCACCCCTCCAAAAATCTTATAAAATATAGAAGATGAGGAAAGTAGGATCGCATATGAGAAACGTAATCAAGCGCATTGCAAATATTGTGTTTGTGGTTGTTGTGTTATTACTGGCAGCCTATACTTTTCTTATGGCAAAATATCCGGAGGAAACAGCACAGATTACAGGCTATCGCCTATATGCTGTACTAACGGACAGTATGGAGCCCCGTATTCCCACCTTCTCGCTTGTGTGTACGAAGGTACTTGATCCTGAAGAACCACTGCATTTGAAAAAAGGTGATATCATTACCTTTAAAGCAGACCGCTTTGGTGACGATATTCTATTAACACATCATTTTAATAAAACAGAAAAAGATTTCCAGGGAAATACCATATACCGCACCAATGCAGAGGGTAAGGATAACCTGGACATGTATAAGACACTGCGCAAGGATATTGTTGGAACCTATGTGTTTCATATCCCCTTTATCGGTAAAATCTTTCTCTTTCTGAAAAGCAAATTCGGTATTTTGTTATATGCAGAGCTTGCCGTAATCTGGCTGTTCAATAAGACCATACGCACAAGATGGGCAGAGAAAGAGCAGGTACTGAAAAAACAGAAAACACTCTATGTGGATGCAGTGGAATTTGAGGAGTTGGAGGGACATTGCGTTTTGAATGGGGAGCTGCATAATGATACCAAATTTGCAGTGCGTTTTGTAAAAGCGGAAATTCAGCTGTATGATGAACAAAGGAACCTGATAAAAACTGATAAATGGTTCTTAACCGGAAAGGACAGCATTCCTGCAGGAACTCATCAGCAATTCAACTATACTATTTATGATGTAAAGGATGCTAGATACTACAAAATTCATATCCTGAGCTATAAAAAATAAGAAACCGGTCATACTCTAAATGACTGGTTTTTTTTGGGAGGATATGGCTATGAAAAGAGATATGGTATATATAAGAATCGCGACTGCGCTGTCTGTGCTGTTGATTACGTTTTCAATGTTTCGCTTATGGGAGAACAGTATCGCGCTGAAAGAGGGGATACGGGTCACAACCGATGCCTTGCATATGGAAATGAAGCAGAAGCTAAACAGCATTCTGACCTACAAGGGCACAACCTGTGTTCATGTGGAGGGTGATACTGCCAATCTTGAAAATACATATCTGGATATGAAGGTAACGGCATATGATACACAAACCAAACAGGATGTCAGTGACACACTGGATACGAAAATATACGACACCGGCATGCAGCTGAAGGGGGCACATCCCATCGTTATCATCATGCAGGGAGATGCTGACAGGCTGAATGACAGGGAAATCATGATCCAGCTCACTGCACAGCTGGAACAGGCAAACTTTTAATGCGTACCATACGATAACAGAGAAACAAACCATAATTTTTCAGGTGAAATCTATATTCAATTTCCTTCTTTTGGAGTACAATGGTTACTAGTGATGATTGAAGGAGGAACTTATGACGGTAATAGAGAAACTGAAACAATTAAGAACATTGATGAATGAAAGAAATATGGACGTATACATGATTCCAACATCCGATTTTCATGAAACGGAATATGTCGGAGAGCATTTTAAGGCGAGAAGCTTTATGTCCGGCTTTACCGGTTCGGCAGGAACACTGATCGTATGCAGGGACTGTGCTGCCCTATGGACAGATGGAAGGTATTTCATTCAGGCGGCAAATCAGCTGAAGGACAGCACGATTGATTTGATGAAGCAGGGAGAGGAAGGCGTGCCTGAGATTCCTGCATATATCCGTGAGCATATGAGGGAAAACGGTGTGTTTGGCTTTGACGGACGTGTCATGAACACCAGACTTGTACATGACATTATGGAGGAGCTGAAGGACAAGGATGTTACTATTTCCGCACAGGAAGACCTTGTCGGGATGATCTGGAAGGACCGCCCGCCGCTGCCTACGAAAAAAGGCTTCTTTCTGGAAGAGACATACAGTGGAAAAAGCACAAAGGATAAGCTGGCGGATATCCGTACAGTAATGCAGGAACAAAACGCAACACATCACATCGTAACCTCTCTGGATGATATCGCATGGATGATGAATATGCGCGGCTGGGATATCAGCTGTTTCCCTGTCATGCTGTGTTATCTGGTAATCACCCACAATGAAAACCATATCTTTATTGATGAGAATAAGCTGGATGAGCAGATGCTTGTGAACTTCAGGGAAAATGCTGTAGCGGTACATGCATATGATGATATTTATGCGTTTGTGAAAACCATTCCGGCAGATGCGTGCGTTATGCTGAATACAGGTGTTGTAAACTATGCAATCACACAGAATCTGAAGAAGGAGATTCGCATCATAGACTGTCCGAATCCTTCTCAGCTGATGAAGGCAAGAAAAAATGAAATCGAGCTGGAGAATAATCGCAAGGCGCATATCAAGGATGCTGTTGCCATGACGAAATTCATGTACTGGCTAAAGAATAACATCGGCAAGGAAACAATTACGGAAATCAGTGCCAGTGATTATCTGGAAAGTCTGCGTCGAAAACAGGAACACAATCTGGGGTTGAGCTTTTCTACAATTTCCGCATACAAGGAGCATGCCGCAATGATGCATTACAGTGCCAGTGAGGAAACCAATGTCGAGCTGAAGCCGGAGGGGATGCTGCTGGTTGACAGTGGAGGACAGTATCTGGAGGGCACAACAGATATCACCAGAACCTTTGTCCTCGGACCGATCTCCGATGAAATCCGTACACACTATACATGTGCACTGCGTGGCATGATTCAGCTGAGCAGGGCAAAATTTCTTGAAGGCTGTCGCGGTATGAATCTGGATATTCTCGCAAGAGGTCCGTTATGGGAAATGGGAATTGATTATAAATGCGGAACAGGGCACGGTGTTGGTCATCTGATGAATGTACACGAGGGGCCAAACGGCTTCCGCTGGAAAGTGGTACCGGAAAGAAATGACAGCTGTGTTCTGGAGGAGGGGATGACCCAGTCCAATGAGCCCGGTGTTTATGTGGAAGGCTCCCATGGTATCCGGCATGAAAATGAGCTGGTGGTACGCAGAGGTGAGAAAAACGAATATGGACAGTTCATGTATTTTGAAACGATCACATTCGTACCATTTGATCTGGACGGGCTAGATGTTGATCTGATGACGCGCTATGATATTGCGTGGCTGAATGCATATCACAAAGAGGTGTATGACAAGGTTTCTCCTTATCTGAATGAAGCGGAAAAGGAATGGCTGAAATACGCAACCAGAGAAATTTAATAAACAGGACAGGGCGGTCGCTCTGTCTTTTTGATGTCAGGAAGCTTTTTGGATGTGGTAGCGGAACAGGAGCACTGATATCGTATTGCTGGCGCTATTATAGAATGGAACAATCATCCTTCCTGTGTTTTGTTATTGCAATATGCCCGCTTACAGGTATAATGTTACATATGGTGATATTATGAAATCTATATTGGTGGAGCTTACCTGTCCCCGCTGCTTTTACAAAACACATAAAAAGAGTGAAACCTTGATCATGCCGGAGATGGAGCCGCAGTTTCGGAAGGAGCTGCTGGAGGGGGTATTCTTTAAAAAAGCCTGCCCAAGCTGTGGAAAAATCAATACCTTTCTCCATACGATGATATATGTTGATAAAAAGCATCGCTTTGTGTTGCTGGTTAAGCCAAAAAGTGATTTGACAGATAAGGACTTTTCTATTTTTCAGTCTGAAAAAAATTGTATCCGCCGCTACCTTTGCGATCCGTCACAGGTCGCAGAGAAAATCAGAATGCTGGAGGATAAGCTGGATGATCGGGCGATGGAGCTACTGAAATTAAAAATCATTCTGCGGGAGAAGAAAAAGGGAAGGCTGCCGAAGAATGTCGTCTATCAGGATCAGGAGACAGATACGGTCTGGTTTCATGTACAGCATGATGAAGTAGAGGATGTGATTGGAATATGGAAGACATCCTATGATGCAATCTGTTCGAAATTGCCGCCGCAAAAGAATCAGTTTGAGGAAATTGACAGTTACTGGGCAGTAGATTATCTGAAACAGTCGAACGAAAGTCATTGAGTAATATAGGGAACTGGCATATAATAAGGGAAATGATGAGGGACTCTATATGAATCATATTTCAGATACAACAGATATCGGCATTACCTTCCAGATGACACTGGATGCCTTTCTGGATGAAACACATCCGGTAAAGGATACAAATCAGAATACGTATCGCGACGCACTGAAAAAGCTGGAGGAAGCCAATCACTGCCGCAGCTCGCAAAAGAAACAGACGATTGCAAGAGAAGCGCTGGGGATTTGCACAGACTGTATCGAGGCTTACCTAGTGCTGGGAATCAATGAACAGAATATGTACAGAAAGCTCGGTATGCTGAAAGAGGGCATGGAGCTGGCAACTATGAATCTGGGAAAGGATTTTTTTCTGCGGGATGCATCTGATTTTTTTGAATTTGATGAAGCAAAGCCGTTGTTTCATATCAAGTTCGCTTATGCGGCATCTTTGTACGAGGCCGGATATATGAGGAAGGCGCAAAGACAGTTTCAGGAGATTTTAAATCTGAATCCCGAGGATCTGTTTCAGGTGCGGCACTATCTCATGAGCATTGCGTTGTATTTTGAGGAGCTGGAGTCCTGCAGAGAGCTGCTTGATAAATATCGAAGGAATGATGCGTTTTGCTGTTTTATTCGATTTCTTTATCTTATGAAGGAGGAGGATTTCGAACAGGCAAAGCAGATGATTTCGCTACTGAAGGAAAAGAACAGCTTTCTATATGATATATTGACATACAGAAGCATGAATGCAGTTGTAACACAGGGGCTTCCCCTGGAAGGCAGTCTGGAGGAAGCCGGTTATATATACCGTATCATTTCCAAGGTTGTACAGCCGATGGAGTATTTGCATATCTTTCTGGTAAAAAATGAAGCGAATGGTTAAAACAAGACTGCGAACGTATATTGGCATCCAGGTGGGTGCTTTTTTTACAGAGAGGCAGAAAACTAGCTTTTCACTTCTTTTATGACGTAGAGATTTTATAGAATTTTCTGTATTTCCGACAGGATTTATGCTACACTGTAAATACAAAAAAAGGAGAGGTCGGTCTATGAGAAACTATATA